>JAAUYG010071914.1_pt1 | contig 13200 bp, 15 predicted proteins | sample 7278091 | NCBI WGS metagenome assembly JAAUYG01 (sample SAMN14350201, study PRJNA611818) | marine sediment metagenome | isolation source: surface marine sediment (0.6m) | place: French Polynesia: Moorea | collected 2018-08
ACGTGGTGTTGCCTGCACGTGGCTAGCCTGTAATTCGATCAACCATCTCAACCACGTACACGTGTCACACACTTTGTTGAACCTCTCGATGCTCTTAATGCTAATGCGATTGCCTTATGTTCTTACGGATGTATATGATGAACTTTGTAAACGTTCCATGGGCAGGTTGCCATCTATGGACAATAAAGGTTGAAACATCGAGCGAGTTCAGAATTTGTCCTTCATGTATCGTGGCTTCTACACATTGATCTGGAGATATGGTGGTTAGCCACATTTCCACAAACTTTTACATCAATTGCCTTTTTGGTTACCAAGAAAACAGGTTTTACGGAGGGACACGAGGGAAGCTCGGGCCCTGCTATTAGCTGACACAGTCAAGCAGGGCTAAAAAGTTGAACACGTGACGTCACGACTGGTCTAAACAATCTAACACAAAGCATTTTGACATGTCCCAAAATGCTCCCATACAAGAACTTATGACTTTTTCCCAAAGTTTGGCTTGTTGTTAATACAGCTCCACGCGCAGATAATCCAATTACACCCCCCGCCACAGGCAACAAAAACGGCTTTGAGATTACTTTTCTGACACAACATTATTTATGGATTGTTAGTGAAAACGTCCAGGCCCGATTTTGAAAGAGAAAAATGAATTCCGTGAATTTTCTGTGAATCGTCACTGTCTGTATATTGATTGGTGTGTTGTGCACCTGTAGTGGAGCGGGTGAGCGTAGACACATTGATAGAGCGCTGTTTTCTGATTGATGAAGACAGATAACCGCGAACGCCCCGAGCAGACGATCAGATATTTGAAATGTAACGGATCCTTGCGGCGTTCCTCCCATGAACTCCCGCTAGCGCAGCAGCTGCAGTTTTACCTCAATGTATGCAGTGCAAGCAGCCGGAGGCTTCAGCCGGCTATCGACAGTGGAAGGATGAATGGTGCAGTTTACAAACGGAACAAGTGAGGTGTTTGGTGGAATTCCCGCCCGGGGCGTAACACCTGCTAATCACACCGAGTAGCTGGTAGCGGCCTCCCCGCCAGGGCAGTCAGCCGGGGGCCAGGCAGGACAGAGCCGCGACAATTCCCCCATAACAAATGACTCTGGTTTCTACTGTCACTGCTGTCTGCTAGGGTCTGGTAGAGAGAAGGTGACAAATCTCTATGCCCGGTAATGGTACCGCCATAAACTCCGGTATGACCATCATCACTCCCGTCGCTGTCTCTGGATCAAATAATACCAGCCTTCCAATATTAAAATCCGTTATTATTATTATTATTATTATTATTATTATTATTATTATTATTATTATTATTATTATTATTATTATTATTATTATTATTATTATTGATGATGATGATGATGATGATGATGATGACCTTACTGCCAGCTGTATACCGTTAGGCTGTACCCACTAACATGTAACATGATGTCAGGAGACACACTCTATTTGGGGACAAATACGCATTCGGTGTCCACCCGGCCACCGGTAAGAGATCGGGATTTGTGTAAGCATTCGGTGTCCACCCGGCCACCGGTAAGGGATCGGGATTTGTGTAACACTGGGTCACTGCGTCATATTTGTGTCAGTACACAATTCAAAGGTTCGAGAATAGTAACTGGTCAGCTAGTGACGCCAGCCAGCATTGCGACAATCTTCCACCTGCATACAGCCCAGTAACACTTTACATATAACATGCTAAATCTCGGGTTATCTCGTCAAACGGAAACTGGCAGCCGCCGATACCCCGGGCTGTCAGATGACGGGAGGGGGAAAGGAAATAAATCAATTTAAGCTTTTTGTGAACAAATAATGACTGGCGTAACATGATAGATACCTGCAGCCTGGGGTATCCATCCTATGTTTAGCCAGGTGTGTAATCAGCTGTGTACCTATACCTTCTGTGACACACCACTGCCAGGCTGCGGCCTGGGAATCCTGACCCGGGTAATTTGGAAAAGTCTTAAGTCTAGTAATGAACGTAAGTCAACTAGTGTTTATTCCGCTTAAGATGGCTGGTAGACTTGGGGTTTTTCAAGAAAGTATTGGGGGAAGTTCCTTGTATAGCGGTGTCAGGTATCGGTCCTGGCTTCAGCCTTCCGCACGTACTGATTGTGCGCTGTGAGGCTTTTCCGCGTTCCTTCTTAGTTTAGACTGTGTTAAGAATCAATCAATCATATTTATGTATAAATTGCAAAAAAAAATATAGTGAAAATTACAGGTTTGTGTTTGACATGGGCGATATTACCAGCTATTTCGGACATTCATACTACTGAGTTTTGGCATGCACGCCTTAAACCCAATAGGGCTATATGTGTGCTTTACTCCATGATTTTAAAAGCCATGCTTTGGTATTGGTGTTCACTATTTATTTATATTTTTCCCTAAACGGAAAACTTCCACATTATTTATTATTTCAACATATTGACATAGATCACAGTGTCATTTTTTTTCAAGATGGATTGGGCTCTCAGGGTGACTATACCATCTGTACTCGCCTGCCAGAAAACCACTAATAGACGAGAGGTCTCAGTTTCATCAGCATTTCAGTCATCATTTTGGACTCGTTTCCATCATGGTTTTTTAATTCATACACATCAAAAATTATACACATGTTTCAGCCTGACCTCCCTGTCATCCAGTGCATTTATATATTATGAATTCATTCATTCATTCATTCATTCATTCATTCATTCGTTATTCGTGACAAGTATCAACAGTCAGACCCTGTATCCCCATAGAGAAACACACATCACATTAATATCACTTATGATTTAGAAACCTGCAACCGCTAGTGTTAATAAATCAAAAGATGTTAAAACCATGCCATTGTCGTGACGTCATATCCGCTGGCTCACCAGACACATGTCGCCCCCGGGCGTTAACATCAGATATATGGCTATGTAATATAATCTCCGAAAGGTTAAAGCCCCTTACTCACTATGCTGGTGGCTACACACAGACAGAAAGCTTACATAAACACTATCTGAACTTTATAATGACCTTAACATGGACAACAAGTGTCGGCATCTGATGACAAGAAACAACACCCAGCAGAACCTGATACATGTTCAGGCATCCGTTAGGAATGACAACAGCAGACAGAGTGGTCGATTGAACACTGTCACATAAATGTCACTGAAGCGAAGTGATTTCGGCGTTAAGCACTTTTTTCACAAAGCAATCCATGGCCAGACTAGATGCGACGTACATTATGACTATGTGGAAAATCCCTGACAGATAAACGGCCGTGACAAAGACGCTGGAGGATGGTCGACCATAGATACCTTTAACCTTTACGATTGAAATAATGCTTTTGGTGTGTGGATTTCATGTTTACAATCCCCGGAGTCCCCGGATGAAACTTCCTTCCAAGCGAACATGCCCGTTGTTTTAAGGTTTTATCAAATTTGAATTTCCTTATGCGATGTTTATAACTTTTATGGCAGATGAGGCGAGGCCCCATAAATCCGTCAGATTTTACAGAATGCGTTGCACATATACTTCTCGGATGGCATTTTCAATATACCTCCAAGAATGACAACATCAACATTAATTATACATATAATCAGGATACCTTTTTATTCCCGGGCGGCATATGATCCTCTGTGTTGTGTTATGGAGCGGGCGATAATTCAGCAGTCTGGCATGCAAGATTAAAGTCGTGTGACAGGGACACTTTGTCTGCCTCCAGTCGCCGTGGATGATGTATCGCACTGCGACTGACTCAGTTATTGTCACCATACAGGACACGGCGGCCAATCGCCAGTGTCAGGACGTTCCCACGCCAGAAGAGGACCAAAATACGGCCACAACTCAGCCTCACACTGAGCCGGGAGGTGTGCCAGTCATTGACAGAGGACTGTTCTAACCACAGACACAGTCTCAGGTTTGTATAGAGAGCATAGTTAAGTGCTGCGCAACATAATGATACAGCCCTGTAACGTCCTTCTTCCCTTCTCTGCCCTCCCTATAATCTCCTCTTTCTTTTTCCCCCTGCTGTGACTTCCCGCCGCTCATCTTTCTACCTTCTTGTACTATTCATTGTAAGCCTATTCATTGTAAGCCTATTCTTACTCCTCCTCTTCGCACTACTTTGCTTCTCTACATACTGTCCTACATACTGTCCTACATACTGTCCTACATACTGTCCCGTTTCCGTCCCTTCCTTCATTTTCTTCTTTCTATTCTCTTCCTTCTGCACCCTTTTCATTTCCACTGTCCCAGCTTTCTCCCACTCATCGGTTTTTTCTGTCTTCTTCATTTGCTGATACTACTAATACTACTACTACTACTAATACTACTACTACTGCTACTACTACTACTACTACTACTACTACTACTTAATCTGTAGGTAAGGTATAAGAGTAGAAAGTGTTAATATGGTTGTCAAGTTTTTCTTTGTGACATGTCGAAATCAAATCCTATCAGTACAACACAAAGACATACCTTCCAATTCGCACAGCGACACATTGAAGACATTACTAGGACTCCTGTAATAGGAGTAGCCACACTGACAGTGAGCACGCCCGCTATCTGGAAATAAATCGCGAAAGGTAAAACGTCCAACGACCGTGATGCAGGAATAAATCATAACACTGTAGTTAATAATGTATATTTGCACATTTATGTCTGGCTCGTTCGAACCCAGGTGACAATAGAAACAATTTGATTTGTTGCACAAATTTGAATATGTCCCTAATAAGTATAATGAATGTACTTATTTAACCCAATTCTACTATTATACCCTTTAACAATTACGAGAAAATTTTATTTACCCAAACGTTAGGTCCAAAATAGTTGAAGCAATATCCGATGGTCATGCCGACTACACCATACGCTGCAACTGAATCAGAGTAACATAAAATGGAATTACAAAATGGTGTCATTAATTGAACAATGAAACCCCATCGAAATCTATGAAGAGACGCTACTTGTGAGATAGTGTGTATTTTCCTCTACAATAACAACGGTTCTAGAGTGCATTGCATAAAACACGAAATACACTATTGTTTGCATACTTAATACACTATTGTTAACTGGAAAAAGAAACTGGTTTCATACTGTATTACATAAAACGAAAACACGATTGTTTACACAGAGATAAATACGGTCTAGTCTCAGAGGTTACACGGCAAGGTTGTACGAAATTAGTATAACAGTTAGGGAATAGTTAGAGAATTTATAGGGCCTTTCCGGCAACCCATGTACCTTAATGTGATCATCACATTTATCTGGGTTGTTTACAGCCTTGTGGCTCAGAGTTCTTCCGGCTTTGCACTATAATTTCCTTGTACATGTTGTAGGCTTTTTGCATGTTTTCTGTAAAGATCCGCTACTACTACTAGTACTACTACTACTACTACTACTACTACTACTACTACTACTACTACTATTACTACTACCACTGCCAGTGATAATGATAACAACAGCAGTTACAATAATAAGACTTATAATGCTCATTTTATATTTTTTAGCGTCAAGCGACTATATCTGTTAATTTCATCAACTCAGAAGTCAACCAAAGTGCATGGTCTGAGGATGGGCTACTTTACAGGAGAATATCACATTCCACCACCGCTCAACGTCTGCTTAGTGAGGACTTACATTGGCGCCTTTTCCCACAAGGGTTGGTTTTTAGCTTCTACAACCCTTTCAGACTGACACGATCCAACCTGGGTCGAATTCTTGAAGAAACCCACCTGGCTGTTGAGACTACGTATCTAAAACAACACCAGGATGAAAGCTCCAGTGTAGTAGCCCTCTCACTTGGATCATACCGCCATCAAACCACCCAACGGTTTGGTGCATTGTGTTGATTATTATGGTATTCCGAAAGCCGAGGTCGTGGCGCGCCATATCATGCTGTATCTGGGCGAAGCCAAACGCTTCCATACAACAGGGGAGGGCAGATTGATGTTTAGCCTGCCTCTTCACGTTAATCCTCTAGATGTAGCCAGTGCCTTACATAAACAGCTTGGTGATATCGTCGATATAAAGTCATTGAAAAGTATACACGTCTATTTAGTAAGCATCCCTGTCAAACAGGCACGCCCGTGAGTGTTTCCTGATAACCTATGACAATTCAACATTATGCTTAATGTAGACATTGCAATGTAATGCGATACACACATTGCATATTACAAATTCTGAGGCACCGAATGATCCCAAAGTGATATTGAACACTACACAGTTGACATTACCCCCAAATAGGTGTTACTATTATCCCCGATTCTTCACTCACTTTTCCCTATTTCATCCCTAGCTTCCTACTTCTTCCTTCTCCCGGGCTTGACTGCCGCTACTATGGGCTAGCGGAGATATCATCGGGGACGTCTGTTTGGTGTTGTTTCCGAAGTCCCGATGTAACGTTTCCAGTCATCTACTGTCCGGGCAGGTCATAAGGCATGCTCCCGATCCTTCCCAAGGTGGTGTGATTCCTGTTTTCTTCTTGCTTCCATGACAACGCGCGGCGGGACCGGCATGACGGGTCGACAGTCAGTCCCTGGCCTTGAAGGGCCAGCCACGTCGGATCCTTTGTTGGGCAGCTGGCTTGTTCCTCCATCCCCGTTCTCCTCATAAATTTTTAGAGGTGTGCGAGGAGCAATAGGAGAAACCCCATGGTGGCCTTCACTGCTGGGACTCTGGCCCTTGCTGGGGTGTGTCAGCGGTTTCTTCAGCAACACCCTCTCCCTTTAGGAACTGGGGCTACGGCTCCTTGGACTTCGATCTCGCTGCCCTCATCGGAATCCTCCTGTCCCTTCAGGGGTGGCATATCATCATACATATCAGCCGGCAATCCCTGGACCTCTCCGGGTGATGGTGAAGGTTCCGGCACGGCTTCCGGAGTGTCTGGAATAGGCTCCATAGGTGCCTGAGGGGGACACTGTTCTGTCCCGGGGGTCGACGAGATGGTGTTCATTGCTGCGAGGTGTACTCCCAGGGGCAGGGCCGGCATCGGTGGTACATACTGAGGGTACGGGTAGGGGTACATTCCCCAATAAGGTGGGTACCCGGTGGAGAGGCAAGGGAAACCTGGCGGGGGCAGGAACGTTGTGTACGGACTCCCGGTAGCCATTTGGACCGCGGACTGAGTAGCTGTAATGGTAACGTCCACGAATCCGGCATGCGTACTTGGCTGACTTCCGACCGTAGTGTTGGCGGCATGCGTGGCAGCGGCCTGGCGAGTTGTAGAGGTCGTCATTACGGGTGGAGCCGTCCCTATGGTCATCTGGGCAATGGAACTAGTCAGGGTCTTGGAATTTGTAGCCTCGGCTTTCCCTGAAGCAGCAGACTCAGCCCGGGCATGGGACAGTATTGTTTTTCAGATACGCATCACTTCATCCTCTAAGTCTCCCATATGTTTCCGGAGTAGGGTCATCTCTCCAGCCAACTTTGCTGCCCTTTCCCGGCTAGTCTGGAGGTCTTGCTGGGCTTTCTGTTCCCGTGAGTTGATCTCTTTCAACTGATCCTCTAATCGTTCCCTCAGTTGATGGCCCCATTCGACTTCCTGGTGGGCTCCCGCTAGTTGAGCCCGCAGGATGTTGGTTTCAGCATCCGTGTGATCCTGGGTCTCCAAAGCCTGTTGCTCCAGCTGAGCCAGTCTCCTGCGGTGGAACTCACGCTCTTGGTAGAGGGCCATAAAGTCTCCTAGGAGGGCAGAGGCATACTTTAACATCGGAGGCACCACGTACTTGTCGACCTCGTCGTGCAATATGGACAGTCCGTGATTTAGACTATTGGGAGCCTTGTACTCATACGTGGTCACGTAGCGGGCGGCCAAAGCGGCGTATCCCTTAATTATTTCCTTGAGACGGCCCTCCTGACTCCCGGATGTCTCCCTTGCCATCGCCTTCCCAACAGGGACTTTGGTGTTCCTTCGTCCAATATCCACGGAGGTACTCTGGGACGGGCGACATAACCTGAAAGTTGCTCTTCGGGTTGCCCTGGAATCTCGGCAGAGTGTGGTCGGGAATAGCTTGATCATCTTCGTACTTCCAGGACTGGTCCGCGGGTATCTGCACTCCCGGTAACTGGGGGTCCAAAAGGGCTCATATCTGCTGCCGGGGCGTCCAGTCCGGCGGCGGATTGTAGATGGTTATGGTGTCCACGCCTGCTCCCTCGGCTGCTTCGGCTTGTTGTTTCATGTGTTCCTTAATCCCAGCAAAACCTCTGTCGGCCCAGGCAGGAGGGTCCATACCACGGGTGGCACGCCATCTTTCTTGTAAGGTTCCTTCACTCCCACTGTCCGTCTTTGGTTCCTCTGGAGTGTGGGTCTTTACCTTCGCGGGCCTCTCCTTCCGTTGGCCCGCGACCACAGGGGATACAATCGGCTCAGGGTGGTCCCAGCAATCATTGTGGAAAGTGACCAGATTGGGTCCTCCAGGCATGGCTGGCCCCTCTCGGTACCCCTCTCCGCGATGGGCGAACTGGGTCCACTTCTTCAAGCAAGACGTTACCGCACCGTAAGGGGGGTATGTATGTGGTCGTAGCAAGGACTCCACCTATTTCAATTCGCGGTCACTCCATCCTTGGGCTCCGGACTGGGCGGCGACGTCACCTTCTGCTTTCGCATTCTGGTGGAGAGTCCTCAAGAGAGCAGGGGCGTCAGGGAAATAGTACGGTTCCTCATCATGCCTTACCAGAACCGCGACTAGGACCCATCCGGGTGTATGGGCACGGCGACTGTCGCGTGGGACGTGTTCCTGGGCAATGTCCATTAGGGCCCAAGGCCGTCCCCATTTGTCCCATCCCGCCGGCCGTCTATCCGAACGCATCAAGGGCAATGTGTGGTAGGCTACGATCAACTGTCCTCCGCTGAAAGACTTCTCCATCACCCGCTTGTAGGTCCAGTATTCGGGTCGTCCCGGTCCTCCATCTACTAGGGCATCTTCATACGTTAAAGCAGCCGACAGGGCAACCCCCCCACATGGCAATGCAGGTCTAACCATACCGGCCACCAGTCTTAGCCTCTCTGCCGGGGTAGTTTTGACGGCCGTTCGGGAGCTGTAGCTAGCGGGGCTATAGCAAGCGGCGACTTCCTCTTTTCGGGGTGGTTCTTGTTCGGCACGTTGCCGCCGCACTTCCTTTTCCCGTTGATGTTTTTGACTTTTCCCCCCTCATGTCCGGTTTTTATATTCCCCCCAATAAGGTTGGTAGTCCAGGAACCTGTCGTCGGGAAACCCACTTCGGTACAGGGAATCCATTTGCTGACGGACGACCCATTGGACCCCAATCACTGGCAAGCTACCAGGGTCTTCAACTGGGATCCTCCGGGGTGGAGGGTGGCGGCCCTTCAGTCCCACATCACGGAAACAGGGGTTCACTCCCCAGCGGGTAGAGTCTTGGGTGGTCTTACCACTCTCCCGCTCCAGCCCTCCGGTCTCTCCATGGTTGACATGGCAGCGTTGTACATGCATCATGTAACAGTCGAAGGCGTGAGGCTCCCCGGGGACTATATAACCGCACCCCATAGTCAGACAAATATACCAGGGGGACACAGCGGCGTGGAAAGCATTCCAGTGTGCAAGGTATTCCTCCTCTGTGATGAAGTAGAGTCTGGTGGTTCCGGTTACCACACACTCCGCATGGTGGCATTCGTAGTGAAATCCCCTCTGGCTCCACTGGTTTGGTACCATGTCTGGATTCGGCCGGTCTTCTCCACATACTTCATCCCCAACATAACCCACCCTGTCCTTCCTTGTCCTGAGGAGCTCTAAGGCACTGCTTCGCCAGTCCTGAAGCCGCAGCCTTCCCGACAGAGCCGGGGTGCTCAGAGGAATGCCGGAGGTGCTGCTGAACACTAACCGTCTGTGGAACCCCTCTTGCTGCTTACCCAGAGTACACGGGTACTCATAGGCGATAGCCAACGCCTCGCTGAAGGGCAGAACCTCTCCCGTGGGTATCACCGTATGGAGGTAACCCTCCGTGGGATCCTCCCGACACCTCTGCAATGTGGTTGCCCAGTCAGGGTCGTTCTGGATAGCCGCATCAGTGGTGCGCATGTGTTCCTGTAGATTCCCCCATGACTTTTGTTGTTTAAGATCGGCTATCTTCCGCCATAAAGTTCTCCCCAGGTATGTAGGGGACAAGGGTGGAATCCTGGTCTTGTTCGGATTGGACTCACTCCCCCCCGAAACCAAGATCGGGCCCATCTCCTTCATCCTGGTGGGCCAATCAGGGTGGTATTCAGTGGGATTTGCCTCATCCTGTGCGTGATAATACATCCAGTCGGTGGCCCTCATAAATGTCTTTCCTAGGTAGCGTCGGTAGGGCCGGGTAACCTCTCCATTGGAAGATTCGAAGTCATTTCTTCAGGAATCGCTCAACAAGTGGAACGGGGGGACTGTAGGGTTGTCCAATTCCTCAGCCGCGGGACTCGGGGGTGGGGTACTGACTGCGCCCGGTCCAAGTCCCGGAGACTGCCATCCGTCATCTCCAACAGGTGATGGTGTGTCCTCGGTAGGGGCATCTGGTCCCGTGGCTGATGGTGGCTCAGCCCCGGCGGGAATCTCAGCAGGTGCTGGCTGATCCGGGGGTGCTGTCAACTCATCCAGTTGTTTCAGGAAATTCCCGTTGGTATCTTCTTCACTCTTGGCAGGTTCATCTTTTGTCATCCCCGATGACCTATCCCCCTCTGGTGGGGTTGTGAAGATAAGATCATCAGGCTCCTCTTCCTGGCTTAGACCCAGCGAGTGTGCAGTGCGGTCTGGGGCTGTCGGGGGAGTCTCCGGGTCCCCGTCCCTCTTGGATGTCAAGGTTTGGCTTTCTCTCCCGCCTACGATCTCTGGTTCCTCTCTATCGAGACGGGACAGCAGACCGTAGGGCATACGTCCAGGCAACCAGGAACTGGGGACAGACTCTGACGTGGACCCACAATGCTGTTTCACCATGCTCACTAGTCCAGCAGCTATCTCGCCTCCCTCCGGCGAAGAAAGTTGCTTCCGCTTTGGGCTCGTTCTTGGCCATGTTGGGGATCCCGTGGCAGACAGCAAGCCGGTTACATATCCCTCAGGTGTGGGTGCGTGGTATTCGGCTACATTGACACTCTCTTCTGCCTCGGGTGCTGCGTCAGGGGACGGTGATATGGCTCCGATGTTTCTTCCACGGTGGAAAGTTCTTCCTCAGCCCCGGCTTCGCCAACTTGCTCAGTGTGAAGGCCACCTTTCTGGCTTTCTTCGTTTGAGCTGGGCCCATTCTCCGGAGATACCATGATAGGATGGCTGGCCCCGTCAGAGCTGGATGGGGTACTCTCCTCCGCCGTCGGCACTTCCTTCGGCTCGATTTCAGGGTTTTGGGCCGGTGAGGTGTCTCCCACAGGGTCTGTGGAATCCCTTGGTTCTTTGTCAACTTCCATTTTCTATGCGGTATTGCGCCCACTGTTAAGTCACTATTTGTATCATTTCAGCAGACGTTATGACCTCTCAGGCATATGCTGGCCTTCTTATAGGCTCCAGCCCTGGCCTTGGCGCATCCTGATTGGTGCACCTCGATCACGTGACCGTATCAGCTGGCCCGTTTCAGGCTGGCTCGCCCAGGAAGGAGGGGTGCAACCTCTAGGGGGGGCTATCCTTCCTCGCTGCATTTCCAGTGGCTGGGTTTTCCCCATATGCTAAGTTTAGGCTTCTCGCGTGATTTGGCATCGGGTAGCAAGGCAATTCCACAATTTTTTCAACTCCAACCCTGGTCCGGCAATACAGGAAACGTGTAGATAACTAGTTCAACTGGCCAACGGGCAAACAAACATCCCCTGTACAAAAGTTTTCCTTGGTAAACAGCCTAATGTAACTTTCCTAAGTAACGTGAAGCAATCCTATGGAAGACATTCCATGTATAACTCCTTCCTCGTGGCAACTTAATAAACTGCAGGCACTCTTCATACACGTACATATCTTTCACACGTCCAATATATTTCAGGCATTTCTCGCAAACTTGTATTAGTCTGCGTTATCTTCTATTCATATGTAATAGGAGGTTATAACAGGCACTCCTGTACATTTTTCTTCAATTTCTCTCTCTCGGCAGAGTCTTCCTCGGGGTTGGGTCTGGTCATTTCCCCTTGTAGTTTTCAGTCTTCCGGGTGTTTCCAAACTATTCAGATGAGATGTAGGATATATCCCGGGGGTAGTTTCAACTAAAATCTTCTCCCTCAGCATAGCTATCCGGTCCCGGGACATGCTCACACCATATCATCGGGGGTGAAAACTGGCTCTGCGGGGCGGCTCTCTGACGAATCCCTGTCCTGTCTCTTACAAACAGTAGCCTTTCATAACCAGAAAGTCGCCTAAATCAGCTTGCAGACTGGAGAAGTGCCCCATACATGACTGTCTCTTCGTAGTCGTGGCTGCTACTCATCGTGCATGCACGCTCCTATCCAGCGGGCTTTAGCCACTCCGGGGGTTGGAAAAGTCCGGACACCCATAATGAAAATTATTTTTCCAATGAAAATAGGTTCTAAATGTCAGGAACGGGAAAGCAGGCTCTCAGTTTCCGGGTCTCGGGGGTATACTGGTCTGTTCATCGGGGCTCCCGGCGTCTCACCGGGCCGCCTATCCTGTATCCGGAAGGGAGGCTCAGCTACTGCAGGCATTCCTGGCAGGATATTCCTGTCTGGCCTTACATTTTTATCCTGTCCCTCCACTCAGAAATGTAGACTACTAAGTCTTTTTTTGGCATCGGGGGTTGTAGGTCTGTGGTCAAGGGAAGGCTGCACAGCGTGGTAACAAGCACAGGAGCGTCAGCTACTGCAGGCATTCTCAACAGGATGACTCCTTGTCTGGCCTTACGTCTTTATCCTGGGCTCCAAATACCGGTTCCTTCCATGACATACAGGCTATCGCCTCCCACGCCAAGGCAAGACCTTCCACAACAGGCAATCTTCTCCCAGCACTCGGGGATAGAACTTGAAAAAATGGGGGGGGGGGGTATAAAGCCTGACATTCTTCTCTCTTCTTTCTCTTTCTCCTCCCTCTTTACAGAATCGCCTACTTGTGCTTTTTCTGTCTCCGGGGGTTGGGAGCCGGGGGTCCCGATCCATGAATAACGGGTCCGTCGGGGCCCAACTGTGGTTCTCCTCTCAGACATCATTTTCCTCATCCCGTCTCGGTGATTAAGAGTTGATCACTTTTAGCTCGGGTACATTTGTTTTTGTGGTGGCTGGGCAATACCGATCCTGAGGCACTTTTGGCCAATTAGCTCAGG
>JAAUYG010009400.1_pt1 | contig 13193 bp, 14 predicted proteins | sample 7278091 | NCBI WGS metagenome assembly JAAUYG01 (sample SAMN14350201, study PRJNA611818) | marine sediment metagenome | isolation source: surface marine sediment (0.6m) | place: French Polynesia: Moorea | collected 2018-08
GTCGTGATCGGAAGGATTGTGTGTTTCAGTCTGTTGAATCCAGCGCGCAGAAACGCACAGGTGAACTGAGGAAGGAAATGTGTCACAGACAAAGTCAGCAGCCAAGAGTCGAACTCTCAGAAGTCACTTGATACCTCGTGAGGAAGGATCATCACTGACAAAACATGGCTCGGACTTGGACGGAAAAGTACTTGGAGCCTGCCAAAGGGATCTTGCTAATACTGTGTGTGAGCTACCAAGGCCTAGTTAGTGCCGCCCCACAGTGCATAGAAAAAGAAGGGATATTGAACTGCGAGGTCAGTGAGAATTCTGACTTTGCGTTGCTGTCATCGGTGGCTGACAACATCCGCCTGAGCTTCAGTGCGGGACACGCTGTCGTCTTCCAGGACTCGCTGTTCCCGGCGCTGCCGAGGCTCAAGACGTTGACAATAGACGCACTCCACCTCGTGGACCTGTCTTCCGGGGCGTTCAGGAACCTCAATGCACTACAGAAGCTCCAGATAGTGAACACGGACGGCTTCCGTCCTTTGCCTGAACTCGTCCTGCAGCAGGACACCCTGTCGGGACTCACAGCGCTTGAGGTGCTCACCATTGAAGAAACTGGCCTCACGGAAATTCACACCGGTGCCTTCCAAGATCTCACCAGCCTCACTGAATTCTCCACAACGGGGAACAAACTACGCAGTCTTCCTGGCGGCACATTTGCCTCAACCAAACTTGAATCTCTGACATTGACAGGCATTGGCCAAATCCAGATGTCTTCGGCATTGCTGCAGGGCTTAACTCGACTCAAAAAGCTACAATTCACTGACAACAATCAACCATCACTGGAAGCATCAGTCTTCAGCAATGCTGAGAACCTAGAAGAGATCAACTTGGAGAACAATGCACTCTCCACAATGTCCACAGAAAGTTTCAAAGGTCTGAGGAACTTGACCCGATTGTCCTTGAAAGACAACAACATCACAGAACTTCAATACGGCATATTTAGTGACCTGATCAACCTGGACACTCTTGACATCACCAATTGCCAGCTCAAGGTAAACTGTCTACATTTTGTGCACTTCGAACACTCTCGTTTGAAGTCCTTTGTTGGTTTTCCCTTGTAATATTTATCCCGTCTCCTCATGTTCACATAACACACATCTCGAAAATTTGACAGAGAGCGTCGCAATGACAAGTCTCTGGTTTTTGCAGGAAATCGCAGACGGTACGTTTGATAACCTCGGCAACCTGGCCTTTCTGCGAATGCCAAAAAACAAACTGGAAACCATAGCATCGTCCACTTTGGTCGGCCTCAGTGGATTGCAATTTTTTGAAGCTGAGCAAAATGCAATAACCAGCATTGCCTCCAGGGCATTCAGCTATTCTCCCACAATGCAGATTGTACACCTGTACAACAACAACATCAGTTACATAGATCCGCAGGCTTTTGCTGGAGCCGACATTTCCGTGTTGACATTGCACGACAACAACTTGACAACCTTGCCCGAGGGTGTCTTTGACTCTCTCCAAAGTCTGAATCTTCTGGATTTGTCCAACAACCCGTGGCAATGCGACTGTGACATCACATGGTTGAACGCCTGGATAGCTGAGCAGAAAGACACCTTTGTGCTAGACAGTTCCGACAAGACAACGTGCACAACAGGAGCGCGACTAGAAACGTACGTCGCGCAGAATTACCAAATGTGTCTCCCTCCAACCACTGTGACCACCACCGAAGCCGCATCCACCCTGAGCACAGGCCCAGCTGGAGGTCCCCTGGACAAAGGAGACGACGAAGACAATTCTGTGTTGTCAAAGTCCGCTGTGACAGGCATCATAGTCGCCTGCATTCTCGTGGCCCTCTTGATTCTTGTCCTTGTGGCCATTGCCATGTACTGCCGACACAAGAAATATGCCTTCTGGGCTCCAGCCAAGGTCGACCACCCTGACGGTAAAGTTGACATGAGGAAAGATCTCAAGTTCAAAGCAAGACACGAAGTGGGCAGTTTTTATCAGGACCCTGAAACCGGCAAGGTGTCGGCCATGTGGGAAACGGACAGCATCCAAAGCTTCAGATACACGAACGACCCCGAGACAGGGGACACGGACTCAATGAAGAACAGATACGTGTACGAAAACCCAGCGCTGGACGTTAGTGACATCAGGGAGAACAACCCAGTGGTGGTGGTCGACAGCAACGGCACTCAAGTCCAAGACATGCCAGCTGCTTACGTGAACGTGAACGGCCACGTCGCAGCAGAACACCTTCCAGAAGCAGAGAAATCTGAGCCATCTAAGCCCCGTCACGCTGCAACCGCGGCTCATGGCTACGAACCAGCAGAACCACAGGACACTGGTTATTCACCCCCGACAGTGGCACAAGCTGACACCCAGGCTCCGAGGTCTGATGAGTACCAGATGAATGATCTGCACCACCAGGACGAGACGGGTTCCTTCCACTCCGACACACCCAGAGCACACAGCATCAGCAGCATCAGCGACGTTGACGAGGCTGGCGCGGCGTACAACCTGGAGGACGAAGTCTACAGACCCGACGACACAGAATCGGGATTGAAGGTGCTCGCTTCTCCGTCTGAGGATTACGAGCACCTGCACACAGAGCCTGACACTCCTTCCAGCACACATGATTACACAGAGCTGAGGCCGGAAGAACCTGGCCTTCCTCCAGAGAGCAACACCCCTTCCTCAAAAGACGATGAACACCTCAAAGAGCCTGACAGTCTTGCCATTCAACAGGACTTTGCCACGGGTAAGAACACAGAGGCAGCAGCACCTGACCACACGGCGAATCAGGTGGAGTCTTTCCCCACAGGTGTGAGCACAGAAGCTCACGGAGGGACCGCAGCTTACAGCAATGCAGCTTTCGACGCTTCAGATGACTGAATCTTTCACATGAAGTTACTGAAAGGCAGATGAAATCCCAGCGCCAGTGACCAGAAACCGGGAGACGGAGCATGAAAACACTGCTGCTTGTGTGTGTGATCCAAATCATGACAATCATTTCACGCACAAAATTGTTGGAAAGTTCCTTGTTCGGGAATGTAGTTCAAACGCATTGGTGCGTGAGACCGTCAGATCACCGCACATGTCTTGCTTGTGGCGCTGACATACTTCGGGATCAATACAAGGCGTGCAGGTTCATACCTCTTTATGATTTTCTACAACAAAGCAAACGAGCCGTTGTGACACTTTCACACCTTGGCAAGCAAAGATCTGCTATAAACTTGGCTGGTACAAGTTGAAACATGTGAAATGAATTCATCTCAGTCTGAAAATATTGTAGCAGGCTTTCTTTTTTGTTCCTAGATTCTACCCTTTTAGGAAAACGTAGTTTTGCAAAAATAAATATTGAATGTACAGTGGCTCAAACTGTTGCTTGATTTGTGGTGACCTTAGGAAACTTCCCAAGTTATCACCAAACGTTCACCAAAAATATGCAACAACTTTGGACTTGTTCCTAAAAATTGTCAAGAGTTCGGTACAAAGTACATTTCCCGGACGGAAATAAAAGAACAAACAATTTAAATGCACAAACACAAGCGAAATAGAGGACCTGGCAAACAATACCAAACGTGGGCTGCAACATATAACAGAACCCGGTTTGCTTGGCGCACACAACGAGAGTCACACTTTGACACTCTCAAGTACTCATCGAACGAGTGGTGTGAATCGCCTGTGACTAAATCCCCAGGAATGAAGTTTGCACACAAAGATAAGGAAAGAACATCTTTATCCTCTGCATGGGCGTTGGCAGTTAGATCTAACATCCGCCTTTCCGTTCCAATGGATTGAAAAGTCTCAACAACAAACACAAGGAATGTTGAAGGACGTCAACAAGCAGTGCCTTTTTGTCTGAGTTCTCTGGTTCTGGTCTTCCTCCAAAATCCGCCCCCTCCCGTCCTTCCTTCAGTCTGGTGCGGTGTTGCAATAATTGTCACCTTCGGCCACAACGTGCCAAGGAATGGTGCAAGAATCAGTGTCTGTGTATTTCTGGCTGGCATCACATCAATTGACTGAATAGTTCTTGAGTATCAAACGCAACCTGCCGTCAAAGCCAGATGGCAAATACACGTGTACAAGAATACACTTGTACCTGGAACATTGTCATCAATTACGGCACCTATGTCGTTACTTACGGCACCTTTTTTGACAACAATCAATGCCAAATGTCTCCGGTGATTCACTTTTCGCATTTTAACGCGTCAAAACCAATGAGAAGAAACACTAAATTTACTTCAGAACAACACACTTTGCTGGGGTTGAACCTCAAAACAGTACTTGCATAAAAGCTAGAATTTCCAAACTTTTGACAAAGGGAAAAAAAGATTCAGCGATATGCCAAAACTGAGCGATCAGTCAAACATCAAGTGTACTGCACAATTTGAGGAACGGCATTTGGCAAATGGTTCCAAATGGAGTGCGGCAATGATACTGTCATCACACCCCACGACGTACAATGAAGAAGCCCAAGAAAACAAAACGGAACGAAGAGCCAGATGTCCCCAAAAACCGGAGGGACACCGTCGGACAGGCCAAACTGGCTCTTCGGCCACACCGCTTCAGCTGCGGAGATATGCTCTCGTGGAAACTTCAAGCAAGGCAGGGCAAAGGAGAAATGAGGAAAGACACAAGCATGCTGGCATCAAGACAATTGGGGTCGGATTAGGCCTGCAACGCAATTGCTCGGAAAATGAATTGACAAGAATCACTCACTTTTCCCGGGTATGCGCTCTGACGCGTCAACCAGAACCATCGAGTTGGATTCGGGAAACGGCTGAAAAAAGTACGATCAATCAGCAATGCATTTACATGGCACTGAGTTCCAGCTGCAGTTGATTCGTTCTGTTGTCTTCAGAGCGATTGTGCTAAGTAGCATTGCATTGCAGATCAGTATTTGCTGCATTGAGTTTCTGCATGAAATCAATGTATTCACCTTGAAGTCTTCGACAGGTGATGACAGCTCCGAATCCGACTCGGCGAGGGTTCTGTACGGGAAGAGAGTCGCCGCCAACGCACAGAGGAATTCTGCGCTCATACACAGAGGCACAAAGTCCGGCTGGTTGTGGTACAAGAACAGCAAGAACTGCATCAACGTCACAGGGTACTCTTGCGTCCAGTTGGATTCGTCGTCCACAACCACCTGTGTCAAATGAAGAAAGAGGACATGAACGAAAACGCCCTCATGTATTTGAACATTGGCCAACAAGTCTGCTCAGTCAGCGTAAAGGCCGAGCGCCATCCCCAATCAAGTGATGACGTGACAAAGTAATCCCCCCCTCTGGGCTGATCCTCTCCCGCCCAGGCTGGACCCCCCCCCTCTGGGCTGGACCCCCCCCCCACCTCTAGACTGACCCCCTTCTGGGCTAGGAACCCCCTCTAGGCTGACCTTCCGCGGGGGGGGGGGGGTCCCCCAACAATGACGACAACAACACGTACATGACTCCACAAGGCCGTCCCGTCATAAGGCTGCACTCGGCCGAAAAATCAGAAAGAAACCCCAACATTTCTGGTGTGAGAAATCTCAATTCTATTTTCAAAGTCGACAATTCACCTGGTTGAGCATGGCTCTGACCATGGCCAGGACGACGCAGGCAGCTTCCACGCTCAGTTCGCGCTTGGTGTTGCTGGGAGGAACGGGTTTGTTCGCTGGGACACCGTAGATGTACGTCCACATGGAATCCAGATCAAACTGCAAAACGGGCGAATTCTGTCAGTCAGCGCAGCCAAACAAATTGTGGGTTTTTTTTAGTTTCTAGCTCGTTTTATTTACTTTTTCCACTTCACAGACGGATCTCAACACAAAAGCAAACCACTATGAATTCACGAAACAAAGTTTTTACCTGAATTTTGTCCGGGAGGGGTTTGACCTGTTGTCCCAGCAACAATGCCATGAGCAGAAAGTAGAGTTCCGGTGTTTCTGCGTGGCGGGGTAACAAACACTGCAACGCCTGGAAGCCCGGTAAGTGGCAGATGTCTTTGTTTATCTCGCGTTTCTTCTCCTTGCCGCTTGCACTGAGACGAAATCCTGCAATTGAAATTTATTAGTACTAGACAGTGCAAATAACACCGAAAAGTCCAAAGAAAAAATGTCACATTTTGAATGTGAAGAGAGAATACCTAAGAAAGTTCCAACTCTGTTCTGCAGAACACACTCCGTGTCGCGCAGCCAGCCGCCCCCACTGACACCTTCCTTGAATTTCTGCAGCGTGCCCGGGTGAGACAACACCTGACACAGGATGCGCATCGTCAGTACCACCGTCGTCGAGTGCAGGTTGCCCTGCAGGAAAAGCAGCAGCCAGTCGAATCCCAGAACGCGCTGCATCTCCTCACAGGCACTGCAAATTACCAGATATCTTTCAAACAAACTTCCCACGCGAAAACCCTTCCTTTTCGAATCTTCTGTCCCACCAACGCTCTCCAAAGGGTGCCAAAACCAGTACGAACGAAAATCGTTTTGGAACACAAAAGGATTGTCAATAAATGCAGCCGTGTGGTTTCATTTCTTTCTGGTCCATCAGTGGACCAGTGGATATTTCCTTACGTTACGTCTTCATCGTTACACAGCCGAGTGGTCTTTCGCCAGTGAACATATTGAGGAGGTATCTAGCATTTTAAAATGGTTTGTTTCGTTCTGGTCGTCAGAAACTTTACCACACTTACTGAACGTTGATGGACCCTGACGTTGGGTTTGTCGTCAACAATTTCAACAGCATTTCCAGTAAACTGTTCCTCAGTGAAATCTTGTGAGCTGACACCTGCTCCCGTTCACTGCCATCTGAAACACAGGCAAACATGGGTAAATTTGTTGCCTGCATTTTGTTTCTACTCAGGATAGCTTATCCAAGAGATTTTTTCCATCCTTGTGTCTGTTTGTAAGTTTCGCAGCAAGGTAACTTTGCAAACCAAAAACAACAACAGTTGTACCTTGGCTGTCTTCATCAAAGGAAGGTTTGCTGATCTCCACCAAGGTGTTTGTGAAGCCAAGCGCAAGTCCTTTCTCCGACTGGTTGTAGTTTGGAAGAGTTGACACCATGAATTGGCCGAACCTAAAACAAATGAGTTTTTGTTTTTCTGGCTAAACCATTTTTGGAAAGAGGCTAAACGTATTTCGTTCAGAAAAAAGAAAACCTTGTCCTTTTCCACACCAATTAGCAGTGAATAGAATAATGCAAAACCAACCTGAGAAGTGATGGAGCAAAGTATCCTCCAGCCAGAAGCACATAGATGACATTCGCCAGAATCTGCACCGTGCTGTGCGACAACGTCTCATCTTTCAGAATGTGCAGCAGTTTGAGAACGAGGCCCAGATCCTGCATCAGACGCAGGTTGTTCTTCTGTTCACTGGACTCTGTCAGGAGTTCGTAGAAGTGTTCGTACAGGGATCGCTGAAGGTCTCCTGGAGCGTCGTGCCAAACCTAAAACAAGTTTGGATCCTAGGTCACCAGTTCCAAATTCTTCGATGTTGCTTCCAATGCCGTGTGAACACTCCTCTTGTGTTCCAATTTTTGCGCAACATTGTAAAAACCTCTGCGTCCTGTGTGAACGGGGCCTGAGACAAAGCTGTTGCCTTGCAGGTCATTGGTCGGAGTAACTAGGCACATTTGAACATGACACAAAGAAAGGTCTCGAGGACCTACCTCCAGATCACAGAGCAAATCTTCAAATGCAGCTCTGTTCGGAATGACGGTGCTTTCTCTGCCGCTGTCCACGGTTCCCACCAGCGAGAACGTCAGGTGCAGAATGTGGCTGTTCAACAGCTCCCGCTTCTTCCTGTACAGCACGGCCAGCATCTGCAGGGAAGACACACACATGCCTCCTTCACACTTTTTAGAGCATGTAATTTTCCGAAATAAAACAGCACCTTTGGTGCCAAAATATGATTTCAAAAGTTGGGATTTGTCACAAGGGTAACTTCTCAGGAGATTTTTTTTTTTTTTTTTCAAATAAAGTACCAATTTTTCAAACTGAAAAGAGGGGTGCATCTTTTTGCAGCTGCGTTTTGTACGCAGGTTTTTGCAGGTACTTACGGTAAATCTGTGGAACTGTCGAGACAGAAACATTACCTTGTATCCATCGGTTCTGGTCATTTCTCTCTGAGCGTTTTTGTTGCTTCTGACCACGCAGACGAGAGCCTTCACCGCGGCGTACAACCCCTCCACATCCGCCGCCATCGCGATCAACCCCAACAGAGCAGAAATTCCTCCCACGTTCAGCACCATCTTCGCAACGGGTCGCGGGCAAAACGTTCGAACACCTGAAAGGAAACAGGTTTCCCAAAACATTGTGTCTTCACCATGGTGTTCTGACTGGTAAATTATGTGCCCCAACTGAAGTTTTGTTAGCTAAGTACGTACCTAAGTAGCCCATAAGTATGGAGCCGAAACTTCGAGCTGGTCCACTCAAGTGTCCACACGAGTTGTGCAGAATTCTGATTGGCGTGGCGTTTTCGTGCGCGGACATTCCCAGTTGCTTGGCTATTGATTTAGCGTCCGTTTTGTTGTAAACTTTGCGGATTTTGGCAATGGTCATGAGGGACATCGCGTGAGCATGAATTCCAAACACCACCTTGTCTTCTGATATCAGTGGGTTTGCTGCATCTTTCTTGTCTGCAAGAAGAAAGAAGAACAAGTTTTCCCTCACTCCTCACGCAATCAGGCCATATCAGGGTCTGGGGTTGGGGGGCAACTGGCCTGGAGGGGGGGGGGTCCTGCCTGGGTCTAGCCTGAAAGGAGGGTCCAGCCCAAGGGAGGGTTCACTAAGGCGGCAATGACAACGACGACACGTTTCTGATTCCATAAGCCCAGCCCCTTACAGCCTCGAGCGGCCTAAAAGTCTCTTCGTTGCGGAGGAGCAGACTGTGCACGAGTCATGCTTCTTTTCCGTTTTTCGCACACTGTAACCAACTTACTGGATATGATCGGAGCTTGAAAACTTCCTACGTAGTTGGGCCCCAGGTGGTACAAGAACTGAATGATGTTGGGCGACATGACGTCTTCGAAGAGGTGGGCGGGTCCCTGGCGCCACACGAGCCGCGACAGTCTGCGCAGCTGGGGCGGCGTCCCGACGTACGCGAACACCGAGGTGGCGGAGGACGCCGCGCCGGGGCCGCCCGCTCCCAGGTTGGGCGACAAGTAGTGCAGCTGAACAGAGAACCAGGGAGAGATCGTACAAAACAACTTCATTAGACCAAACACAGATCGATTCCAAATACGTTCAAATAAACTCCGCAAAACTGACACGTTCAGTGATCTCGTCTGTGTCTTTTGCGCGAAAAACTAAAATTTTCAAATTTCCATTCAGGTTGGACTGCTTTTTTGGGGGGGAGGGTGGCTCACCTTCTGAGTGCTGACGTGTTGCCCGTCCACGTACAGACTGACGCTGCTGTTCTTCATGATGCCGGCTCTGTTGAAGACGAGCGTCACGTGACGCCACTGACCCTCCTGGGTGAGTTCCGGGCACCAGAAGCGTACGTTCGTGTCGTTCAACATCGGCTCCAGCTCCAGTTGCTCGACGCCTGGGAAAACGAAAGTTCATGACAACACAGGTTTCGTTGTGCGAACAAACATTGAAACATTCATCTGACGGCAAATCTTGTAATGGAGTGCAGACCTGGACAAGAATAGTCTGACAGAATTGAAAACGGCAACCAAGGTCGGAACACGTGAACGTTACCCCTCGCAGCAAATGGAAATGTTTGCCAGGCAGTGTGTGTCAGTGTGTGCACACAGCAACAGTAGCAGCAGCAATAAATGGAAATGTTTCCATTTTCGCATCACGTCAAGCGTCGCGCATCCTGTGTGGATGAGGGGACAGCATGAGGACACGACAACGACTAGGCTCAGCACACGTGAACGTTACCTGCAGCGGAAGGCATGTGCGTTTCCTGAGTTGACACGAACAGTGCGCGGTCGCGCGGCGCGAGGTACACCGAGAGGCAGATGAGGCTGTCGTCGCGGTTCTGCACGCTGCGCACGACGGTCAGCAGCCGCACGGCGTGAGGATCCGCCACCGGCGACGAATACTTGTCCACGCAGATCCACGTCGAGTACGTCATGCCCGCCTGCGGCGGAAACATCCTTTCACCTGAGAAACAAAAAAAGTGTCTTTTGAGAGCTTTGTTTTCGCCTGTTTCACTGCTCACCACCTCAGGCCCAATCCACACTGGATGTTCGAACGCAAACTTGCACATAAATCTTTTGATGTTGCTTGCTTGCAGTGTGAACACTCCCATCCACAAGTTGGATCCATTGCTTGGCGTGCGTCTGAGCGTCCAGTGTGGATGGGGCCCAAACAAATGGCTCAAAGATAGAGGCAAGGTTAGTTTTTCGTGGACGAGAACAATTCCTCACCTGTTCCAATGCCACCAACAACTCCCTGGTCGGATCCTCCAATCATTCCTGCGCCAACAACTGACGGGGTAGGAGGCCCCTGCGGCGCTACACTGGGCAAATACAGGCAACCAAAGCCTTCCTCGCACATGTCAAACTCCACAAAGGCCGGTGTGATCGAAGCTCCGTGCAACCTCACGTCCCGCGGGGTTGTCATTGACACTAAACACTTGACTCTGGTCAGAGGCACCGGTCCTCCGTTTTTCAGTCTTTTCGGTGCGTCTAGAGTTGTTGTGCGTTTGTCAGGTAAGTGAGGTTTATCCACTGCAAAGGTGGGGCAGGTGACATCTCTCTCCGGTTCAGGTTCTTGTTCTACTGCGCAGCAGAGCGGGTCTCCAAGCCGCAAAAAATCCCTGAGGAAAAGAGCAAAGCAACATGATTATCTGTCAGCAACATGATTATCTGTTTGTCAAACAACCCTTATGAGCATTTCATGAAAGAAACATTCATCTGATACACTTACCTTAGATCTTTCGGGGTGAGATACTGAGCAGACAGCCTCTCGAACATGTACTGTACAGGTGGGTGCAACACATGGATTTCATGCGCCAGGGTAACATTGCTGCGAGCGAGCAATTCATGCGGAAGGCCTGCCTCGCACATCACTTGCTGATTTCGCTCACTTCGCATCAAGGACTTCAACACTTCGCACACATAATACTGTAGGTCTATGGTTAACTGCAAAAGAAAAGCACCGTTATGATTTCACACTCTCCCAGCATACACGAGTTCAAATCAGTCTCAGAAATGAAGTTTTTGTTACACCTGTTCGTTATCACAGGTGATGCCTGGGACTAGATGAAGCATGGATATGACTGCGCCTGCGTGCACCACGATGGGTTCTGGTTGCGTTGGGATCAGCGTCAGCGTCAGGCTGCCTGTGCTCGCTCTCTTCTGCTGCGTCAACGGCTGCGCCAGGTCAGTGGCGCTCGAGCTGTGCTCCAACACCGATGAGATTCTTTTCAAATTGGGGGAATTGCTTCCACTGTGAGTGGCGACTTGCCTGAAATAAGAAACATTTTGTATACATGTACACGCTCACTGATCGGCCACTCCCAATTTTTTTTTGCTCCCAAATGTAGTTCTTCCTGTTTTCGCGAGGAGATTCGAGGAATTGAGAACCTGCGACAAGAAGGTTCTCGTTTATCGTATGACAACGTACTTGTCGAAGTTGTCCAGAGCCATGTCGTACAGGTATCTCAGCATCATTGTGGCAGATATCAAACATCTCGGCAAGTCTGAAGTCAGGCTGTAAGGAAACAATACACGCGCCGTGAAGTGAAAATTGACAAATCTAGAAGTGGAGGGAACCAGTTTTTCCGTCGACTACCACGGAACAAGTACACGCTGAATAAGCGAAAAGGTCACGCCCTGGCAGGCAGTAAGACAAGAAGAACGGTTCCTGGTACAGCAAGAAAGCCGTTTTGCACGCGCGGCCTAAAGATGACACGAACCACAACGCGGACATGACTCCAAAAGGCCGCCATGGCTTTCAGCCCATGCAGGTCAGAAAATGCAGTTTTGCGCGACTCTTCTTATCAGATGCTTTTTTTTGGTTTTCTTTGTCAGTAAGATGACGCATTTCAAGCAAGATGCAATGCACTCTCACAAACACTTACTATGGCTGTAAGTAAGGATCAGTTGTAGCGGTAACTTTAATCTGCGGATCTCCATCACCGTTCTCAAATCTAACAGGGCCAAGAAAGGTTAGCAAGCAGTGAGTGATCAAAGAAAGCAGACATATCATCCAGAAAGAAAACTGTCTGTCCAACAGATCAATTTTCAACAGAATATGCACAACCGAAACGAATTACAGTTGTGAGTTTGGCTAAAACAGAACTTGATGGTTACTGAAACGATTCGCTGACAAGCACAAATGTTTTAGTAGTTTTCCAAGTTTCTTTTTGCACCACCAACACGATCAGTTAGTTTCTTGCCACGATTCTGGTCTTTACGCGACAAGTGAAAAACAAGCAGAACAAACATCACACGTACAAAAACACACCAACTTACTTCTGTTCTCTGAGTTTGCAGAACAGTTCGGAGAATTCAGTCTCCTCTCTTGGTTTAAGGTGGTTTGGCACAGGATGAACTTCGGTTTCTCCACAGAAGCATCCCAGCAATCGTACTGCCTCTGTCAGACTCGAATAACGAACCTTTGCGGGAAACGCAGAAAAGTTGAGATCACCAGCAGAAGATCACAAATTTTGTTATTCTCATGTGTTCACAAAACACACCACCAAGAAGTATGTTTTACCTCCGTCGCAAAGAACTTGGCATTGGCTGGCTCAAACCTCATCGCCACAGTCAAAGTGCTGAACACAGTCTTCAGAAGCACTATCACATCTCTTCTGCTCACTGCAAAATATCAAAACGACGGTGACTCAAAACTCAAATTATCCGGACAGAGTCAACGACGATTCTCCATTTCCCACACATTAGACTGTGATAATGATGCAAACGAAGTTCTCTCTAACTTGTGTCCCAGGGAGCTTTCGGTGGATCTGCGAGGCAACCTTCCATGGAGACGAGCACTGACATCACGTACACGAAGCCGCCCACTTTTCTGAACACAGTTCTCGTCCTGTGGCTTTCGCGAAGAACATTCAGCAAGGACTGAAAAAAAAAAAAATTTCAATTGTTTGTTTTGAAATACAAGATCTAATGAGTGACACAATTCACTCTTTTTACAAGTGTGCCACGTGTAATAATATGTAAATGACTTTGATGATGATGATGATATCAAATTTAACAGCACATCAACACCAAAAGGGTCATACAGTGCCAAAGCAGCTGTAA
>JAAUYG010045269.1_pt1 | contig 13193 bp, 10 predicted proteins | sample 7278091 | NCBI WGS metagenome assembly JAAUYG01 (sample SAMN14350201, study PRJNA611818) | marine sediment metagenome | isolation source: surface marine sediment (0.6m) | place: French Polynesia: Moorea | collected 2018-08
CCCCCCCCCCCCCCCCCCTTCCTTCCGAACATGTCGACAAAGGTAAACCCACCGACATGAACACGGCATGGCAAGTGATCCCTTATGACAAAATGCCCTTCATGATATACATGTAGAAGTTCAGGAAACTTCATTTTCAATGTACATATACAGTCAAACCTATAAACACTACCCCAGGGGCCTCACCAACAAAATGTAGTCCTTGTACACAGGTGGTTTTCATGCATGCTTAACTACAAGGAATGTACAGTACAGTACATGTACATCTTTGAGATCTGCAAAATGCAGTCTTAACTGAGAAGCAGGTAGTCTTTGGAGCAGAGTGGACTCTTATTAGCAGTGTTCGACTTGCAGTGTGATACATGTATCCGATATTTGTACAGTGGAACCTGTCTTGAAAAGACTGGCCTGTTGGCCATAAAAATATGGTCTCTAGATGGGTGGCGGTTGGTGGCAGATTCATTTACATTCAAATGTAGGCCATATTGATTGATTGTGCTTCAAGACGGGTGGTCTCTCAACACTGGCCTCTCAAAACAGATTTCACTGTACGTTATTTCGCAAGGAACAATCATGCGATGACATCAAAGTAGACAGTAACAACAACTGTCATTGACAGAATTTTGGTGAAATGGCTTTTCTATAATGGATGAGCAAAACCAAAACTGGAAGGGCATTGCACATATTACATTAGTTTATCCTGGAATATTGCCCATATATTTGACAAAATATGATGTTATGGCTTTATGGGCCACCGGTACAGTGGAACCCGTCTTGAAAGACCACATGCCATCAAGACAGGTGGTCTTTGGTGACAATTTCATTGAAACTTAGGATCTTTTGCCAGGCTTATTTGCTCTTTCACGATCACTGGTCTCTCATGGCAGTGGTCTTTCAAGACCGGTTTCACTGCACACACAGCACATAATATTTCATTGTAATTATGTATTATATGACATTATCATAATGGTCCCTCAAAAGTTCTATATAGCAAAAAAAAACTGCCGCCCAATGGAAAAAAATAAGGTTTGAAACTGATCTGTTGATGAATAATCACAATACACTTGCCACCTTTTTGTCATTGGTGCTATAATAATGTAAAAATTTGGTACATGCGATATATATGGAATAAATCGAACACTGCTCCAAATATAATGCTGCATCTACCGGTACCATGATATCATTTCTTGCTCTGTAGTCCCAACTAATGCTGATAACGCAGGAAGTATCTCCTATCTCGATATACCAACACTAAATTTCCATTAGACGGCAAGTGCAGTGTCTCACAATGGACGCTTTAAAGTAGCATAAAACCAAGAGCTGTGTCGCAAGCTAAGCTGTGTACAAACATTGAATATTCTGCGGTGGCTGTGAAAGTTAGCTTCTATGACAGTGATCGTGCAACCGATATTTTAGCACTCATACTTAACTGTAACCTACAACCTTGTAGCACTTCAAACTTTAGCTTGAAATTACAGTAGGTGTAGCCAATGTCTCAGATCTACAGATAAACTGGAACCCTTCTTTAAGTTTGTCGTACAGTCGAACCTGTCTTGAAAGCCCACCCCATTGGCCTTAAAAATGTGGTGTCTGAAGCCAGGTGGTTTTGGGTGACAGGTTCCGTTTCACTGAAATTTAAGACCTTTTTGTCAGGAAAATGTGGTCTTTCAAAACAGGTGGTCTCTCAAGGCAGTAGTCTCTCAAGAGAGGTTTCAATGCATTTCTTGACTATAGAATGGGCTGTCAGGGTTTGGTACAAAAGAGTTTATGCTGCCAATGCTTTGTCAATTCTTAATCTACCATATATCATGACCATACAGGTACCGGAGTACAGTGGAACCTGTCTTGAAAGACCACCCCATTGGACATTCAAATGTGGTCTTACAAGACAGATGGTCTTTGACGACAGGTTTAATGACATTGAAATGTACGACCTTCTGCCAGGAATATCTGGTCTTTCAAGACAGGTGGTCTCTCCTGGCAGTGGTCTCTCAAGATAGGTTTCACTGTATTCAGTTTATTTAATTACTGCATACTGGTAATAAACCAGTTCAACAAATAAACAATGAACAACAGGCTCCACATAGTGCAAACAAATCCTATCTAATAACATATTTCAGGTCATCCAGGTCGCCAAAACCAAACATTTTTCTTTCTTACAACATATGTATAAGCAGCCATGGCAGAGTCTGCAACGTATGAACAGTATACAGATGATCTGAATCATTTCTAGCACTGTTTTCTGGATCACTTCCAGCACTGTTTTGTACATCATTACCAGCATTATCGTACATCATTCCCAGAATTTTCATATATCATTACCAGCATTATTGTACATCATTACCAGAATTGTCATATATCATTACCAGCATTATCGTACATCATTACCAGCACTGTCATATATGTCATGTAAACCTAAGATTTTCAGAGCGGCCTTTTAAACAGTAACCGTTGCATGCGTTGTACTCTTGAAAATCGAAGCTTAAAAAACTTTTCAAATATCTTTAAGGTTTAGTTTGCCTGAAGATATATACAGACTGTGTAATATCTCCAAATGATATTTGTATCCAAGAAATAATTCCTAATAATTATCTTCGATAGTACATTATTTTGAGTTCTACTCTAGCTACTATCAATCGTTGCACCTCACTGCAGTCATTCAACCCTTTCTTCTGGCATTTCCTTTACTTATAGAAGATTCGTGCTCAAAACTACAATACATAAAAGTCAATATTTACAATTATACAGTGGAATGTAGATGCATGATCTGTCCATTCTTACAAATGACCGATCCTTGGCTTACGCTTCCAAAAAATGTCTCATGTACAAAAACGACAATTATGAATCTTCACTCATCAACTATGAACTCAAGGTTTATTTACTTATTTTTTTTTTATTATAGAAATATTTTTGGGGATAAGATGATACCAAATTTTAACCATTATATGTTTGCCAGGATCGCCTCAATTCCTTCTGCGATTCTTGGATGATTACCATAAAGTGGTCCTTGCAATTTAAGACCACCCATTCAGCCAGCAGAAAATCTGGTCTTAAATTGAAAGTGGTCTTAAAATAGAGGGATGTTTATACTGAAAATATGCAAGTGGTGCCACTGATATCCAGTCTTAAAATGCAGGAGTTGTTAAATAGAGGGGTCTTAAATCGCAGGGACCACTGTACTTGCATATACACTGTACACTGTTTCTATGTTACATAAGGCACCGGGCAGTTTGTACAGTGGAACCCCTGGAGTGAGGACCACCCACGGCTGAGGCAACAGGGATCTTAATTCTGGTGAAGTCATAAATTGCTATTAAAAACAAACTAGCTTTAAACTGGTGTGTAATTTTGGTCAAACAGTAAGTAGTCCTAATTCTGGGGTGGTCTTACTTCTGAGGTGCCTTAATTCTGAGGTGGTCTTAATTCTGATGTGGTCTTAATTTGGATGTGGTCTTAATTCTGAGGTGGTCTGAATTTTGATGTAGTCTTAAGTCTGGGGTGCTCCTAATTCTGGGGTAGTCTTAATTCTGATGTGGTCTTAATTCTGGGGTGGTCTTAATTCTGATGTGGTCTTAATTCTGGGGTGGTCTTAAATTCTGGGATGGTCTCAGTTCAGAGCTCCGCTGTACAATGTAAGCATCAATTCAAGAATGCATGATCAGACACACAATATACCACACAACACACAAACATCTTTTTCAGATCTTGAATATATGAAAAGAAGCCCTTGAATATAATATACATGTATGCATCGTGTACAAAATCTACAATTATATGAAAATAATTCAAACATTTCAAACAAGTGTCACGGTGATGGAGGGTATTAAAACCGAGTTATCTTCAATGCAAAAGAAGAAATGTAGTCCGGAATTTCTGTTAGCTCTATCAATGTCCAAACTCACAGGCTGGATATTTCTTGCAGGAACTTTTTTTATACCAGTCTGAATTGCTGTCGGTGAAGTTTCTTAACTTGTTTATATTTTGTTTGTTCATTTTCAGAAAGCCCAACCCACACAACAAGATTCTTTTGTTGACAAGCTTTGATAAATTGTTGACACCGCATCTATGCATTGTCCACTCATGACACTGTATTAAGTATTCCAAGAGACAACAAACCCTACCCTCTGCTTCCAGAACCCATTTAGATTTTACGAAACTTCCTGACTAAAACTTAAAGCTAGACAGTAACAACCAGTGTCATATGTTTATCACATTATACTAGCACTAAACGGAAAGCGTGAAGGCATGAAATACACACAGCTTACAAAGTGTTGGCTGCATTCAACAAATGTAGCAGTACACTGCACACAATTATTTGATACAATTTTAGCTGAAATAGAACTTGATACGTTATTATGTACATTGTGATTGCTAGGCAATTATTTCAAGTTAATTTTCATAGCACATGCTGGCACATATTGTCTCCCCAGACACTACAATGCACTATATAATTATTCAGAATTTCCACTACCAGGTTAACCAGCATTACAGAACTGTTGACAATCTATTGCTTATTGCCGCAAAAAGGATCTCCACCGCATATTCAGAGATAGGAACAAATTTTAATATATTCTTGTTACAGCGTATTACTATATTATAAAAAATTATAACAATATCAATATAACTGCATCACTCTACTCTATAGTGTTCGAGCAACATTTGCAGTTTATTAAAACCACATTTAGCGGTCCTTGCATTAACTTCTCCACCTGCTCAAACAATTGTTTGTTTGGCATAATATGATCATTTTGTTAAGACAACTGACCAAGGATTAATCCCTGCCTTTAAAACTGCCACTTTTCTTGAGCCAGAAAGAAAATGTATGAAGTTGCCAGTGCTCTACAGTCACAGGTCGGCTTTATACCGAAAACACATTTTCATTAGCGACCGATTACAAAAACAGTGAACACGTACAATTATTATAATAGATGGTTGTAGATACCACTGTATACCATGTATACAGTACAGTGAAACCTCAAAATTGAGACCACCATGCAAGGCCAAAAAGGGGTCTTATTTCTCGAAGGGTCTTAATCCTAAAACAAACAGCAAATGGTCTTAATTCTGGGATGGTCTTTATACTGGGAGTTTTAACTCTGTATGCTCTGTGGTGGCCTTAATACTGTGGTGGTCTTAATTCTGGGGTGGTCTTAATTTTGGGATTGTCTAAAGGCAGGGTTTCATTGCACTTTCTTCTCTCGGTGAGACAGACATGGACAAGGCATCGAAGCCCCTAGGTTTCCTCGTCGACCAGGACGCGCATGTCGTCCATTCTGTTGCGTCGCAGCCGTCGGCAGCAGGCGGGGACGATGAGCATGAAGCCGACCGTACAGAGGCAGGTGATGATGACGGCCAGCGCCACCCCCCAACCTGGCACTGGGAAGAAAAGGGTTAAAACGTGTTTATTTTATCATGTTTATAACCATTACTTGTACTTGTTTTAAAACGCAAAATGTAGATTTCTAAAGGAACGGATCAAGCTAGGTCAACTAAGTTTTAATACAAAAACTGATTTCACCATTCCATCTGTTTTTTTAACCATTTATGACTACCTTGATTATTAGACTACTAAATATGGTAAAGTCTTAATTTAAAACTGAATACAGTAGTCCCTCTATTTTTCAACCATTTAAGACTACTTTATCAGACCACTAAATTTGGTCTGAACTTCTGATCTGTGTGCTGTACTGTCAAACCTTAGTTTCAGACCACATGGTCCCATGGATGGTCTTAGAAATTAGAGGGACCACTGTACCAAAGTCATATCAAGGGTTCTACATGAGTCCAGATAATTTATGCTATGTCATACGTTACTTTTTATTTTTTCCCTATGTCGCCATGTCACTTTTTATAAGACCTTGATGTCACTTTCTACAGTTTTTATAAAAGCCCACGTCGGACTTCTACAACTCTTAAAGTGGCCGTGTTGCACTTCGTTTTTTACCCATGTAAAGCCCTATATCAATCTGAGAACCTGCTAGTACACACAGTACCTACTAGTAGATTGAATATATCTTCCTACTAATTTTAAACAAGGTACTACTATTATTTGTAATAATATTTGTTAATAATATGCTTTTTCTACTGTTATGACTGTCTTCCGTTTCAAATATTTGATTGATAATTACATCGGTCCCATGGTCAAGCATCTGTACTGCCAGCTTGTGCAACTTAGTGCACTTCTCACTGTTAATTTCTTTACTATTCCCCACTATCTCTGCTACATAATTTGCTTGTAAACCAGACATAATATAAACATAAAGAGCACTCAACTTTTGTCTACTTAGTAATACAGCAGACAGTTTTATAACCTTTAATAGAATCTTGTATGTACATTTTTTTATCCTTAACACAGTACCACCTTTAGGGTCATGGAAACAGGTATAAAACAGCGACCTAGAAAGGGACTACATGAAATGTTCGTTTGACCACCTACCTCCTCCCCCTCCAACCGTAGTGCAGTCCTTTTCATCAGAGCCATCTCCGCAGTCGTCGACCCCATTGCAGCGCCAGTCATCGTGGAGACAGATGCGATTGTCACACTGCTGAGATTTTGGACATTCTGCAAAAATTCAACATAATGTGGCTGACTGAAGATATAGAAAGAAATTGGACTGCGGGAATACTGCCTAAAGACCACTCGGGAAATAAGCCCCCCCCCCCCCCCCTCGAATTCCGGCCATTTATGGAACTATTGCCAGTTCCACATCAACACTGTTTCTTCAGTATTTAAGACCACCTTCAGAGTTTAAGTATGGTCTTGGCCACAGGTGGTCTTAATTCCACGGTTCCATTGTAACCAGGGCAGCTACACACAGAGAAATGGCTCCAGTGAAATATCAAAGAAAAATATAAAAGTTAAACTTTGAGAAACTGGCATATTACGTCCTACTTTTATCTTACAATCTTTTGGAAGCTGGCAATATCGGGCATGCTGATAGAAATCACCCGAACTTTAATGTCGGCGGTTTGATGCAAATTGAAGGTTGGCCAGTCAGAGAGGGAGGGGCCACTGAACTCTGAACTTTGCCTTAAGACCATCCCAGAAATAAGACCACATTATGGGACGATCAAAAGTTACACCCCGTATTTCTTCAGAATGAAAGACTACTTCGCAAATAAGACCACCTTGGCCTAGGCTGTGGGTAGTCTTAATTCTGGATTTCTGCCATACATGCAGAAACTGGTAATGACCACGAGCTGGTACTCACCGTGAGCTGGCACTCACCATGAGCTGGTACTCACCACAAGCTGGTACTCACCACGAGCTGGCACTCACCATGAGCTGGTACTCACCACGAGCCTGTACTCACCGCGACCTGGCACTCACCATGAGCTGATACTCACTGCTCGCTGGTACTCACTGCTCGCTGATACTCACCACAAGCTGGTACTCGCCACGAGCTGGCACTCACCATGAGCTGGCACTCACCATGAGCTGGTACTCACTGCACGCTGGTACTCACCGCGAGCTGGTACTCACCACAAGTTGGTACTCACCACAAGCTGGTACTCACCGCGAGCTGGCACTCACCATGAGCTGGTACTCACCACGAGCTGGTACTCACCACGAGCTGGTACTCACCACAAGCTGGTACTCACCATGAGCTGGTACTCACCACAAGCTGGTACTCATCATGAGCTGGCACTCACTATGAGCTGGTACTCACCACGAGCCTGTAATCACCGCGAGCTGGTACTCACCATGAGCTGGTACTCACCGCAAGCTGGCACTCACCGCAAGCTGGTACTCACCATGAGCTGGTACTCACCGCGAGCTGGTACTCACCATTAGCTGGTACTCACCATGAGCTGGTACTTACCACAAGCTGGTACTCACCATGAGCTAGTACTCACCGTGAGCTGGTACTCACCACAACCTGGTACTCACCACAACCTGATACTCAACGCGAGCTGATACTCACCGTGAGCTGGTACTCACCACAAGCTGGTACTCACCACGAGCTGGTACTCACCACAACCTGGTACTCACCGCGACCTGGCACTCACCATGAGCTGGTACTCACTGCGAGCTGGCACTCACCGCAAGCTGGTACTCACCATGGGCTGGTATTCACCGCGAGCTGGTACTCACCATTAGCTGGTACTCACCACGAGCTGGTACTCACCACGAGCTGGTACTCACCATGAGTCTTGTACTTGATCTGGAAGCCGAACGACGAGTTGCTCGAGTTGCTTCCAGGAGATGAATACTTGATCCAGATTGCGTTAGTCCTGGACAGGATTTCGTCAGATCCAGGGTTAGTCAGGTTGACAGGCAGGGTTCCGGATGACCAGGAATCTCCGTCACGGATCTCCAGAACTTGACTGCCATGGCAACAAAAAACAAATACACACAAGCGTAAAAGGACAGCCTCTTGAGGTTTTTTGCAATTTCATCAACAGCACAATTTTTACCTGATGGAAAACAAAATATTTATTTATGTTTATCCATCCAAGTAGGGTTTGTTTATACTAATATTACAATTTCTAGTTGCTCATGTGTGTTTTTTTTTTCTTTGCCCCTTCGTTTCTTTGCTGCTTTCTTTATAAGCACTGAAAATGTTACTTCCTATATTTAAAATACTACATGTACCAGCATATCCTACCTTCCCAATATTTCAATATGAAGTATTTTGTGCCACAAAATGAATACTCAAAAGTTATTGGTTATCACGCGCCCTTTGGCCAAACACATCAGGGCTGCATTTTGCTTCGACCAATCACAAGTAGGCACAGATTTTGGTAGTTTTCAAGACTTTTCACTTTCTTTTGGGTCTCTCCCAGATATCTTCCCATCAAGGGTTTTAAGATGCCCCTATTCTGGGTATGCATACTTAGATTTTCCAGTGAAATTCTTCAGCTCGAGTGTGAATGACACGATATTCACGGAGCCCTTTTCCTTGCCGTTAGCTGGCAGGTTGATGACCCACAGTCCAGTGGTGTCGGACGACGGGAATTTGGGGTAGTCTGGGCTACCCACCGTTAAGGATCCATTTGTTATGTTGCTACAAGTGTCTGCAAGTGTTCAGAAGACACTCATGATAAGACACAAAACTCAAAATTATTACATTTAGTAATATATATTGTAATACATTACATTAACATAACTATCAAAATTTTAACAAAGGTGTGATTGGCTTAAAATGCTTACACTAATTATCTGTTCTTTCGCTGCTAATATTTATACACCCAGGCAAATGTCTCATTTGCATAGCCGAAGTTTCAGTGGCACTGCATGCACTCTAACCTGCCTTAAAAATCCCATCCATTCCATCACAAAAATGTGGTCTCTCAAGACAGGTGGTCTCTGGTGACAAGTTCAGTTGTATTAAAATGTAGGCCTTCGTGTCAGAAAATTGTGGTCTTTCAAGACAGGTGGATTTTTAAGGGCAGTGGTGTCTCAGGATGAGTTTCACTATGCAGTGGTCTCTCCATTTTAAGACCACCTTCAATGCAAGAGTGGATCTTTTGAGTTGAATCAGCCATTCTGCCAGAAAATTACAATGTTAAAAGTGAGTGAAGGTGGTCTTAAAATGGAGGGATAGATATATGATGTCGCTGATAGCCAGTCTTAAAAGAAGGGAATTATTAAATGGAGGGGTCTTAAATCTCAGGGCCTACTGTGCTGTGCTTCCGACTATGATTATAATAAGCCCATCCCCATATTCTGTTATCTGACTACTCCCCCCCTCCCTTCCACTCCATAAAGCACACTGTCATACCTGGGCTGTCCACTTGAAGCCTGAAGCCACTGCTGACAACGGGGATAGAATCGTCCCCATTCATGGCCGAAGAGAAGGTGACGCTGATTGTATCTGCCTCCGTAATGATGTCGCTAGGGACGGTGTCATTCATGAATGTTCCGAGGACAGTCTCCGTCGTGTTGTGCGTTGTCTTGTTGGTTGTCGAGTTCGTTTGCGTGGTAACCTTTAGGGCGGTGATTTCGACGAAGTGCGGTGCCACGAGAGAGAAATCGCTGAAGGCAATGTGTGCTTTCTTCTTTTTTGGTATGGTTACGTTCCAGACGCACCGTGCATTGTACGGGTACCTGAGGGGAAAGTGTGGAGAGGTGATCTCGACCGGAGCATTGCCGCTGGTGAGCTGTACCTCACATGGAGCGATGGTCTGGTAGCTCCCTCTCAGCAGAACCACGTCAGCGTCATCTGTACTGTTTGGCTGGTTCTTCTTGTAAGTTATTCTGGTCATATGCAAATAAAACAGTATTATCACGTCATGTATTTTCAAAATGGTAGTACAGGGGTCCCTCTCTTTTACAACCCTTTATTTTAAGACCACCTTGATAATAAGATCATCTATTTTGTCCCAAAGATCAATTTTAGGTACTACTGAAATTCTATAACAATATATATCTTTATTTCTACTCGAAGTACAATGGTTACCACAACTTTCACACAACACTTTCAAGCCACATCATGTAATATGGTATGTTTTTCCATGGGCCATAAACTAAGGCATTTATCGGCATTAGCCCGTGACCGGTTTTAGAACCTCAAATGGGTTTTCGTCCTCTAACCATTCGGCCACCGAGCCAGGACCACTATTTTAAGACCACTTGCATTATAAGACCACATTTGCATGGTCCCATGGGTGGTCTTAAAATAGAGGGACTACTGTAGAAGTACATATGAGTAGAAGTAGTACTACTAGTAGTAGTAGTAGTAGTAGTAGTAGTAGTAGTAGTAGTAGTAGTAGTAGTAGTAGTACTCAAGTAGTAGTAGTAGTTTGAGAGTACTACAATAAAACATTTTATCAATATACAGTATTATATGCAGTCAAGTGGTAGTAGTACCAGGTCCATACCTTGCTCCCTTTGATAGATATATATCTGGGACATTTGCCGTCTTAGTGGTGAATTTAGCGATAACGGTATTGGAGTCGCCCAGTCCATCCCGTACAGTGATGCTCTGTTTGTCGGCGGGGTTTACATCAGACAGACTGAGCACAGTCACACCTGGAGTGATAAAAGAGCTTCCCATATATGCATACAGCGAAACTCCAAGATTAAATTCACATGTTATAACCTTCCATGAATGTATGCTGTCTGAATTGAAACATCATAAAATTTTCAACCACAACCGAGGCTACGAGATCCACTCTACCATCCTTGATCTCCTGTCACATGACCAGCCTAGAGTCATGTGATAACCTTGACACCATCAGTCAGTGAAGAAGACCCCTTGGAGGCAGTCGAAATGTCTGAGGATGTTTCAATTTTGGACTCCGAGAGGTAAGAATGTTCTTCCTCTAAAGATGTTATAACCTAATATATCCATGGTTTTGTGAGATTAAACAAGTATCAAGGTATCGAAATGTAGAATCACACAAACTGATCCAGAACTTTTAGGTCACTTAGTACACTGTATTAAAGTTTAAATCTAAACCTATCATTCTCTTTGCTATAACCTATGCACTTACGATAATATTATGTTACAATCAACCGGTATTATGTATGCAGTATCTTTAAGGTAGCTATACATCTATATAGCTTCCTATATAGCTTCCTATTGATATATATTATATGTATTAATTATGATCTATTATGCATGTTTTGTATAGGTATGCAGTAGCCCAATACATGTATGTAGTTTCCCATTAATATTTATTATACGTGCAGTACCTTTATGCACAAAATAATGGTTGTGAAAGCCCAAAGAGCTGTTTGAGAGTTGGGGTTCAGTCCCTGTCCAAGTGAAACCAAAGATATTTAAAATGGGGCGCTCCCAGGTGATCTTCATTTGTATTGTAATATGAAAATTGCATGGTGTAAGTAATTATCATAATTTATGAGCCCCGAGTACAGCCTACCTTGCTGAGGATCCAGATTGTGTAGGAGCCATGTCGCATCAGCCGGACTCTGGCCGGATGTGAGCTGATAGGATCCACTGGTATCCAGGGAGTTATACAGGCTGCCATCTGGATAAAGAGAGGATTTAAGGCAGTTCTACACAAGGGCATGATAATGAGGAGGAGGAGGAGGAGGAGGAGGATCATGAAGAGGAAGACAAGCAGGAGGAAAGAAGAAAGGAGACACAGCAGTAGTAGAGAATGAGGGATGAGGAAGGGAGGATGAGGAGGGGGATGAGAAGTGGAGAAGTAGGAGGGAAGGAAGAGACATGGAGAGAGGATAGAGAAGGTGGGATGAGAAGATGGGACAAGGTGAGTAGCAGGAGTGGAGGGGAGGAGAGAGGAAGAGGGGTCGAGGATGAGAAGGGGAGTATTACTTGAGGATGAGGAGGGGGTTGAGCAGAGCAGAGCTGCAGAAGAGGGAAGGATAAGGCAAGAATGAGGAACTTAATCGTTAAGGGAGTATGATGCTGGTCAAGACTGGAAGAAAGAAAAGAAGGGAGGAGTAGTAGGAAGAAAAGTGGAGAAGTGCAAAGAGAAGGAGAATGAGAGGAAAGAAAGGATGATTCGAGGGGGGTAGAGGAGGAGGAAAAATAGATGACTTGGACTAGGCTCCCTCTCTGTACATATGTGACAGTTGGCTAAACTTAGCATGGGCAGCTGCCAATAATTCATAACCAAATATTACACACATACTAGTAGCCAGTAAACTAACGTAAGTTTGGCATGCACGATGTTTTGCAATTTAAGTTTAGTAACATTGCCTTAAGTATTGGTCCCCTAACTCAGTCTTAGTTTTAACTGCTATGTAAACACAAATACACATGATACATTAGTACAGACAGGCTAGGAAGGAGGTAAACTTTCTGGTGAAGGTGTGCGATATATTTAAGGGTTATTGCACGAGTTCAAGGATTAATTGTGGTATGGCCAAATCACCGGCGGCCGGTGATTTGGCCATACCACAATTAATCCTTGAACAAGTGCAATAACCCTATTATTATATACCTGCTACTTCACTTTTAGAACATCATGCGTGATATTAAGTCGCATTTTACACAAGAAACAGCCATTTCAGCACGGCATTCCGCAAAATGTTTTTCCTTTTCATGCCCGCAGGCCATATAGCAATGGCCCAGGACCTTGGTAACGCAGCCAAAACAAACAATGGAATTATGTAAACATAAAGCACAGGCGCCTTTGCTATTGGCTGAGAATTTGGGTCGGGTCAGAATGCAATATGCAAAGGTCATCGTTCGATATGAAAATTTATTGCACGATCGTTTCAGTGGTAAAGTATAGGGAGATTTTTCAGGTATATAATA
>JAAUYG010009882.1_pt1 | contig 13191 bp, 7 predicted proteins | sample 7278091 | NCBI WGS metagenome assembly JAAUYG01 (sample SAMN14350201, study PRJNA611818) | marine sediment metagenome | isolation source: surface marine sediment (0.6m) | place: French Polynesia: Moorea | collected 2018-08
ATATATATATATATATATATATATATATATTGAACAAGATAAATAGAACCGCAAACATGGTTTGTACAAGACACCCCTGGGTTAGTCACATGATGGAAGTTGACCAATCAGGATTTAGTAACAGTGCACCACATTCAAATCACCGTGTCTTTCAACCAATGCACTCTTAAGCATAAACTACCACACTTGACTGTTAAACTGTGAAATGAAACATATCTATACACAGTTACAATGAGGATTTTGCGTTAGTATAACAATTCACAATTTGCGAACTGTGGTGCGGAACTTCATTTTTGGGTCAATACTATTCTTGCCAATACTGCTGATGAATACAGGCCAGTACACAAAACAATATATATAATACACATAATTAACTTTTGACCTGCACTAGCACAGAATCATTTAGGGTCCTAGAAAATACACATGCAATATCTTTATCACTTTGTTCAGTTAAATTTGCCCAGTATCATTGACCACTAAGTATTAAGTGCCACAAGAATTCTATCAAATAAGTTTAGGGGCTATAATAATATTAATTCCGCCACTTCTTCCCCGCCCCCTCCCCCCTCAAGTTTCGGTAGTATATATGTTACAATGACAAACTAGGTTACCTCGCTTGGAAAAGGAGAAAGTTAAGAATAATGAATTTTCTTAAAAACAAAAATGCTCAAAAACTGTATAGGATTTGAGAAACTCAGGATAATGTATAATTTGTATAAAGATCTGTATATTAATTATTGTTATTCAGTTTTTATCGAAATTACAAAAGACAAAACTGTAAGTGCATTCCTGGCAAAACTGCACCTACATGGTATGAAGAAACTTTTATAAATCAATTATGTTACATATTGCATTATTAAAAGCCCGAAAATAATTTAAAACCCTTTTTAGGTGGCATTTTACAATGGCATAATCACATAGGCCAAATGAACACCGCTTTTTTTCTTGTTAGGCAACTTTTAACTTAGTTATCCTAATAATACCTATAATGTCTACCAGTATGTGTGCCAGATATATTGTCAAATACAAGTCAGAAGTGTCACTCCCCCCCCCCTCCTGACACCCCCCCCCTCTGCCACCCACCCACACATGATTAAATTTAAATTTACAAATTAGCCATAAACGAAATGTCAGAAAATTCTATTCCTAAAGATTCTTTTGCTCTTGGAAAAACTGGCGATTTATACACCTGAAATTTAGGTCGTTACAAGATTGGTATTCAACTAAAGGGAGTTTGGAAACCACTGATATGCATGTACAAGACAGTTGAAACTTGATAGTCAGCATTCTACTCTTTTTCAATACACACAAGGACCAAGCCTGTCCAAGATGCACCTAAGCAGAAAGGTGGGATATTAGCACAAGATACAGCATATTATGCACAAGCCCATGCAGAGGGGTGTTAAGGCAGACAGTATGATTGCCTCTCTTTTATTATATCTACTTACATACAGCCTTACAGTCGGGTAGCGAAGAGTATGACTCTATGACAGGGAAAAACAAACAAGCAGTGATTGATAAAACCCCCAGCCAGCTAAAGCATAACTGGGCTCACAAAAATTGGGAACAAAAAAAAATAGTATATACGACAAGGGTACAAGGGATGGTGGGGGAACAAAGCACAAGAAATATTACAGGGTTTCAACTGGTTTAATGCGTTCCGTTAATAAAAAGGTTTTCGAAACCCAAGCCTTATTAAACTTCAAATCCATGCAAGCTTCCCAAATTATAATTAAAAGGCTTAGCACAATACAAAGGAAGAATTTAAACACTCGCATAGGCAAGACATGCTTCACATTCACACACACACACTTGGTATATGACTAGATGATAATGACTAAAGACAGACATTGACTAGATTGACTATAAACATAGCTTTTGACATTTTAAATGTAGCATTGGCAGGATACATCACCATTTATATTTAGGGTCTCTGCTAATTTTACGAACTGTCCCATGGTTTGTTTCAGCTTATAGAAACAGCAAAACAGTAAGGATTGTTATGTATGCAGATACTTCGGGTTCCCGTTTGAAGTTGAACAACAATCCACCTTTTCATGTAGCTACAAAATTAGAATTTGCAAGATTTCTCACAAATCACCCTGAAGACATTTGAAACATACAAATGTATATGTGAAGTTTGAAACTTGTCAGATACATGTAACAGATAAGGTGTGAGTACAAGAAGTAACCATACAATTTATAGAAAGTTCTGGGTCTGACCAGCCACCAAGCTCTGAGCCAACAACTTTAAGCCCTTGCTTTAAAGAAAACTGCAAAAGGCTGTGAACATAAAGATATATATATATATGTATACCACCAGCGAAAGGCATGAGCCCGAAGCCTAAAATAAGGGGGGGCTGTGAAAATATTTGTTGAAGTATTGCTGGAAGTCCAGAAATATTGTAGCCAACAACTCCCATTCCAACAAGCAGTAGAGACAAAAACATTCTTGTTTGCAAATAGGTTATAATGAAGACACAAATGCATATCTTTAATAATATCAATATGTTGGTCTGTTTTGTTGCAAGGCTAGGAATGCATCAAATTAGCCGAAAGAGATTTAACACATGGAAAACACGTAGTTGGTCTTCCATACAATGTATGTATATTATATGTATATATACATATATGTGTTATGCATATTTACAAATATTTTTTGATACAGACGGCATGCTTGAAACAGACTGTACATGGGATTATGAGCACAGAGAACTAAACATCTACCTTCTAGATTTCTGTTCTATAGGTCTATAGGTGTGTAGAGACTTTATCTGGCATCTGGTACGATGTCACTACAGTACCACTATTGGGAATGTCCAACAGTTTCTACAACAGAGATATAGACTTGACTCATTTACTACTGGGGAAAAGAAACGTCTGCCCTTATTATCAACTGCATTTGTGTATCTTGTTTCAGCATAGCCTGTCACCAGGTAGAATAAGACACAGAACCTGTAAGATTAATATAAAGAAGAAGGTTTGTGCGCTTAACCATGAAATCCCAGCTCCCTGAAGTGCAAAGTGGTCAGATGGTGATATAAGAGAGATACATTAGTACTAGTGGTAGAGCAAGCGTTAGAGATCAAAATCTGGCTCATGCTTATATATAGCCGCCTTATAACTGTACCTATCACTTTGACTGCGCTGTACGCTTTTCGATTTGCGACTTTGCACTGGCGAAGAAGTGGCTGCTGGTGGTTTCTCCTCCATGTCATTGGTGGCGCCATCTGATGGCGCTGGTTTCGCGGATCGCTGAGCCTCCATGTCGGGGGTGTTCGGGGGTTCATCGACTTCACCTATCGCCACCTCGACGAGCGAAGGTTCAAGTTCCGGGAATTCCGTCATTTTCTTTCTCAGCTGAAGACTGTAGACTTTGTAGCGTTTTAGCTGGAGCAGAAGAAAACACTGAGTTGAAACGGCATCATATCACTGAAAACACTGCATGCTATTCCCTGCCGCAACAGCTTGCAAATCAGATTATACAGTTCTCCCTCAAGCTCTTAGTGGCCAATCTCAACAGAAGCCGCAATCCCTAACAAGGGCATGAATCTTTGCCGCTACTACTATTAACATATTTACTTCTCTCTCTCACTATAAGCCATCTCTCTGATGTGGCCACAATTGCTTGGCAAATAGGGGGGGGGGCCTTATTAGAGAGGGCCTACTGTACATACATTTTGCAAACGTGCACCATTCCTATTTAGAAAAGATCCAGGCTGCTATGATGCTTGTGTTACACCCCACATCTGTGAGAGCATTAAATACAAACGTCCTTCTATTAGCTTTTTTTAAAACAGTGATCAGCTGCATGAATTAATCTGTACAACTCCTGTTAAGTACAAACATAAAAGCTGAAGGGAGGAAAATCAGAAAGTTAACACATATGCCCCCAAAACTACAGCTTCTTCACAAAGATCTTTACTGAGTGTAGACGTATTTTACTAAGCTCAACAGTGTCAACTGTCAACAATTCAATTCTCATCATCCTGATCATGATTATGATAACTTTTTATTGTTTTTTCCTACTTCAAAGGAGAGAAATTCTTCCTTTTCCACATAATCCTGAATAACCCGGGACTTGGCCCCTTTCTCCGGCGGGAATTTCCGATGGTCATGAAGCTCCTGATCCAGTTGCACCACCTTCTGTTCATGATGCAGTAACTGTTCCCTCTAGAAAGATACATGCAGCATACATACAGGGGGCATGAAATACTAGGAAAGCCTGAAAACACAGCCTTGCCAGTGTAAATGAAATACATCATGCAATATTGTTAGCCAAATCTCAAATTGTGTTACGGTGATACCTCTCTTAGTGGCTACTCTGTACAGAGAGCACACTCTCTAATGTTGCCAAAACGTATTTGCTACTACTACTGTAATTTCATTTATCCCTCCCTCTTGCTAAAGGCCAACTCTTTAATGTGGTCACAATCAATATCTTGGCAATATAGTGGGTTTTTTGAGGGGGTGGCAGGCTATTGTAGTGAAACAGTCAACCCTAGGAACCACTAAATGATTTCCTCGCAGCTTTTTCAGGTATGCCAGTTACTGATAGTTAAATGTAAATGTGTCTTGTTGTCACAAGCTGTCCGCCATACTGGGTTGTGGCCCTCCATAGATGCCACATCATCTGGAACATGGCTGCCACTTATTCTTTCTCAAGGCAAGGTCGGATCTACACAAACAGTTTGTACATATGCCATTACTGCCACAACGTATGTGCTGCAACTAGTCTTTACGCCTACCAGGGACATGGAGGAAATCAGAATTACATCGTCTCTCTCGTTTTAGTAAATGCATACAAATGGTTCTTAGACCAGAGACAATCAGCCAGTCTGGGACCTTCTCTGACAGTCAGCTCAGATTCCTCCATTCACACTGCTCTGGCTGTAATATAAATATCCCAAAGCTTACCATGTTGAGTCTGGTGTATGTTGCTGGCATGAGAGGGCGCTGGAACTTGCGCTGGGACCCGACTGCACCAGGGAGCGGCGGGGCAGACAGACTCGCGGCGACAAAGTTGATCATATCCATCCAGTCCTGGCATTCAGTGCTGTTGCTGAAAGTTACAAATCCGAATTCAGTTCTTAAATGCCCCATAGCTGATATAACCGAGGCACAAAAAATTATGACTTCATACATAATATTTCTACATAGCTGATATGAGGTGTGCAATCCATACCGATTACGTTGTGTGCAGTGTAATTCAAAATCAATATTTTGTATTTCCTCATTTTACTGAAGTCACTGGATGTAATGGCAGCTACTCCACGAGTCAATTTTCTCACAAATATGTAGATACATTTCATTTAAGTGCATCTTCAACACTTCAGACTTAGAATAACCCTTAGCCAACACCCTCCTCAAAACCTGCCTCACTGCTTTACACTGCTTATATTTGAAATACGGGTAACGCAAAATAATATCACAGAATATCAGCAGCGGTAGTACAATGTGGGAGGAATAAAGAACTATTAGTAGCAGCAGAAGTAGTAGTAGTAGTAGTAGTAGTAGTAGTAGTAGTAGTAGTAGTAGTAGTAGTAGTAGCAGCAGCAGAGTAGCAGTAGTACTACCAATAGTCACAGTAGCAGTAGCAGCAGTAGTAGTAGTAGCAATACTGGTATAATTACTAACCTCGTCTGGAAGAGGTATTGAGCCCAGTCTGACGTCTGAAGTCGTATGACGTGCTGTTTCTTCTTGTAATCTGTCGCCCGCAATGCCAAGGCATGATGGATACGGATGGAGTTGCTCATGTTGGTCACCATGGAGTTCTTCTTGAACCCATGTTCATCTTTGTGGAGATAGATGACAAGATCGCGCAGTGTAGCAAAGAACATCTTCCAACCACGCTTACCCACTGGCGCTGGAAAAGAAGATGAAATTTCGGGGGTGTACAACATGTACAGCTCTAAGAATTACTGGACTCCTTTGTCAGATTCATACCCGAATCAAACGGCAAGGTAACTGAGATAATCTCACATGAAGGCGACCAAAAAGCACATAATGCCGAAACTGTGCGTGAAATCCCAATAACGTAGCTAAAGCATGCACACAGATGCAATTCTTTCGAAGATTAGCAGTTTGCAATATTTCATTTTGGAGTTACCAAATCAAAACTAATGCGGTTATACACGATATAGTTATAAAGAACACTCCAGATACAAGATCATCCATTTTGTAATGCCACTCTGAACACAGGATTTTTTTTTTATCTTACAGCACTGCACGTACTGAGTGAAAACTAAATTCAGAACTAACTTGCAGGAGACTAAACATGCTATATACAAGATACATGCATTGATCTTCCAAATCAGAGTGAAAGAAATCTCCCATTATGTAATAAAGGCAAGGAGAAGGATTGTATTTTTAACTTCCACAAAATCCTCACATTGGTTAATCCTTATAGTGTATATTACACCATGAAGAGCAATATATATTATAAGGATTATAGTGTACATTGCTACTTTACAAGCTACTGTAAACACTTCCTTTTGTTATCTGCCCTCCCCCTCCATATTACACACTAAGAGATTCCATTGTCTAATTTACAAGCTACTGTAAACACTTCCTTCTGTCATCTGCCCCCCCCCCCCCCAAACCCCCTATACATGGTGGTTCGCCTTTCATTAACGATCACACGCAAGTTGCCAAGGTACATACTCTTGCGGCCGTCAGGATCAACACAACATTTGCGCATGATGTATCCTTTCTTGAATTCTGTAGCTTTGCTGGGATCTGGAGTCTGAAAGCAACCAATTACAAACATCTTTGGGTGAACATGTGTTTGGTTTTTGACATCACTGATATTAAGACTACCTTATTATTAAACATGTTAATCACAACCTTTCCTTACGCTACATACAAGGCGGGAGAGAATATATTAGTTAATGAATAAATATTTCTATACCAGTTTATATATGTTGTACAGAAAGTCAACAAAATACACAACACAAACTAACAGGTTCCCCTGCACTTGAAACAACGCCAAAACCGGGTCCCACAATACAGACGACCTCTACTAAGACCTGTGAATTTTGGGTCCTCTGCTGGTAATATATAAGAGCTCTTTCAAGACAGGTTTCATTTGCTTCACTGCCCAACTACAGTCATAAATGCCACTGTGTAATTTGATTTCACACATGTAATTTACAATTTACCATTGCTAAGTTAAGACTTACATCCAGGAAGGGGTTGTAGCCTAGGATGGCCTGAGCTTGGTTCTGCAGAGACAGTTTCTGACTTGGTGACAAAGGCTCCCCCTCCTCCCCCTCATCATCACTATGGAAAAAAGGACACATTCAGATTGTCTTCAGACTTTGTCACATCGTCAACAACTACAAGAAGATCAATGCTTAGCTCTTTTAAAACGATGCCTCAGAGTTTTATTGTGCTTTGCAGACTAAGATTTAGATTTCCAAATGTATTTACCCATGCAATGTTTTAACACCTGTATATCGAACAGGTTTTAAAGGTACACCTGTAATATCATGAATATGTCCTGTATATTGAAAAAGTTTTAAATGTATATTTGTATGCTGAACAGGTTTTCAACATACACCTGTATGTTGAAAAAGTTATAAACCTACACCATATATTGAACAGGTGTGTTAAATGTACAACTGTAATATGTACACCTGTATACATGGTATATGGAGGATACACCTGTATTGAACAAGTTTTAAATATACGCCTGTAAACTGAACAGATCTTAAAATTACACCTGTATACTGAACAGGTTTTAAACATAAAGCCCACAGCATAAACAGATAAAAGTGAGATGTTTTCAGAGACCGTCCAGATGCATTGTTCAGTCCTTTGAAAAGTTGGACAGTATATATACCACTGCCCACACTTACAATTCACATTCCACTGGTTCTGCCTTTATGGACTGGTAGAGGTTCTTGAGCAGATCTTTCGGAAAGTTTTCGCCCTCGTTGAGATCGGACAGATTCTCCACAAACTCCCCCAATGTCATCTTTCGTCCAATGTTCTGGTGGTTATAGGAACAAAGCAAAAGTGGAACATGTATAAGGCTGACTGTGTACTTACTGATCATGCTGATAGCACAGATTGTTTTCCACATTGGGTGTTACCAATAGGAATGACTTTTTAACTGAAGAAAAGACATAAGTGTGTAGCTTCAGTACAGGACAAAACCATTAGGTAACAAGACATACCTTCTCTAATTGATATTTGAGAAGTGAAGTTCATCTTGTTTGTCTAATCCGTTTTCAAATCTGATAATCTGCTCTCCTAGTAGGAGACTACTACTAATGATAGAAATTCATAAGAGGATTTGAAAGAACACTAAACATTCTACATTATAACACAGGTAAAAGATCCGGCACTGAAATACCTGGCCATGTAGATCAGTGTTGAGCAGCATTAAAGCACATACAAGGGTATGACAGGCATCTGGAAATTAAACATGCTGCTTTGTCATGGGCATGAAGTCGATGTACAGCACTATCAGTACATGTATACATACGTACAGGATTCTGAAAACATACTACTTCAAACTGTGTTGAAATGCCTATTTCATATACAAGTATATTTACTCTGTACACTTATTATATCAATATGATCAATGTATCATGTGGCTTGTGTATTATTGTATAAAGAATGTATTTTTACATATGTGACTTAGCACTCAATGTGTATAGGCTTGAGAAGTGGTTTTATGGTTGCTGTCCAGATTGGTTATTTAATAATTATTAACATCAACTTGTTCAGATGGCTTACCACCAAATTTAAAGTAGCCTGGAATGACTTACCATTCAACCTGAGATAACCCTTCATTGGCTTACCTTCTCATTACAAGTAGCTTGGGCTGGCTCACCTTCCATAGCTTAGGCTACCCCCCCTCCTCCCCCCTAATTACCATGATGATTAAAGTAGCCTTCAAAGTAGTAGCCTGGGCTCACTTACCTCCCGTTTAACATGTCATGTAGCTCATGGTAGATCGGTTGACTTACCTTCTGATTTGAAGCTACCTGGGTTGGTTTCCAGGTACCGATGTGAGAAGTGAGCCAGCACTCTCTCCCTTTCCTGTGTCTCGCCTGCGAGAGCCAGCTTAGTAAGGAATGCACGCAACGCCTGGTCTAACGACAGACCGCTCAGGTCAAACAGCTTAATGTATTCTTCCCCTACCAACTGGGAGAAATCGTTCCTGGAAGGTGATGCCAAAACATTTATTAATAACACCACATTAATACAAGACCATATGTAATAGCCAGTCCCCCCTCCACAAACCTGTCCCTGTGTTGAATACTGAACAGCACAGGGTTAGAGGCCAAACTATAAGACAGTACCAGTGACTGAGACTGTTTAACATATACTGATTAGCACACTCAATTATTATATACTGAGTAAGGTAAATTGGGCATTCAGTGTAGAGAATAAATATTTCTCTTTTTTAACAGATTGGTCAAGTACAATTACACTACATGTACTTAACATAACCCCGTCCCACTGTGCATGATGTGTACCCCACTTAAACCCCAGTAGTAGTTCTGTGCATTAATTGCCACTAGCACTAACTCTCTTTGTTGGGCCTATTACTAAAAGCACTGTTAAAACTTACTTTTTACATAAGTGCCTTGAAATGTCTGTCTTTTTGAAGCCCTGCTGGTTGTACAGGCGTTTGGCCAGTCTGTATGCTGAAGGTCGGTCCACTTCCTTCATAGGTTGATGATACAACCCGGCACCCTCCAGTTCTGCTGGGCTCATATCTTCTGGACTAGACTGGTTAGAACCAGTTTCTACTGGTTCATAATCACCTTGAGCAGGTTCTGATAAATCCAAACCTGCCTCAGGAGCTTCTGTTTTAGTATCTTGGGTGGTAATTTGGTCAGCACCTGAAGAATTAGTTTGTATTGGAATATGAGCAGGCGACTGCTGCTGTTTCTTTTTCTTTCGTGGCGAATCTGACGACCGAGTATCTTCCTTTTTCGGAGAACCCGCAAGAGCTGCAGTGCCACTAGGGGCTGGTGCACGTTTTGTTGGAGATTTTAGCTCTTTGCCAGACCCATCAGCCTTATGTTTTGGTGAGGCCGAAGCCTGTAGTCTATGTGGGGACTGTGGGATTTTGCTCGCAGCTGACGACCGTGCTGGTGACCCGGTCACTGGTAATGGCTCAGTATCCGTTGACGTCTCAGTCACATCTGTCACGATAAGATTGACAGCATTCATTTCAGGTTCTTGTGGACTTACAGAATCCCCAGCTGGTTTGGCTTTCTTCTTGGGTGTTTGATTTTGCCGCTCCTTGCTTGGTATGCCAGTTTCCGAAGAGGAACTTTTCGACTTGTCACTCTTTGTCTTTTTCGTGGGACTAGCAGGGGGTTTATCATTGGGCGAAGAATCTCCACCTTTTGTTGAAGACTGGACACTTTTCGAAGGCAAACCCTCCTCACCGGGCCGTTTACTGAAATCCCTGAGTTTGCCGCCTTCTTTAAGTTTGGCTATGCTTCGTGGTTCCTCTACGCTGATAAAGGTTGGCATTGGTTTGGCCCGCAGTTCAGGTATACGAGAACTGAAACCCTTTTCTGGAGAATTATCAACACTTTGGGATGTTTCAAAGGACAACTGTTTCTGTCCTAAACTGTCAATGGATGTGGAAGACTTATCATAATGCAAGGCGTCGACTGAGGAAGCCAAGGTGTCTTCTAAGTCGATGTCAACCAAGGACAAGCCAGCTTCATTGCGATCCAGGTAATTGTCATGGCTCTTACTACTCCTGACAATACTGGGAGATTCCATTCTGGATTTGTTTGGATGAGAGCGTGTATGTTGACATATCTTTTCAGCACTTTTGCTGACCACTATAGGTCGCTCATCCGGTGGAAGTGCCGAGTATTCAAGATGTGAGTCACTGGCTGTGGAGCAGGCGTCTGGAGCACCAACTGACTGTGTTCGGGAATGACCTAGATATCCACTATCCATGGACTCATCAACTTCAGCCAACTGTGCCCGCTTCTCGATTCCATAAGCTGACTCCCGTGAAGGTTTGGCTTTACCAGATTCATGTGATGGATCCACAATGCCAAAGAGATGGTCTATAGGATCAGAGGTCCTCTCTGAATCAGCCGGTCTGGCGTATGGGAATGGAGGTTCATGTGGAGGTGCTCTCAGTGGCGGCGCTTCCACTGGCTGGTTAAGGGGTGTGGGATATGTTGGTCCCGCACTAGGCTGAACGAAGTCAAACAATTGGTTAACAGGACTTGAACACAAGCTATCCACATTTGATGCTGCACTGTTAGTGACAGAAACTGATGTTTCCACATCCATCTTGTTGTTCTCATGGTCCACTGTATATCCATTGGAAATGTCACCAGCTGTGTCATACTGGCCAGAGCCATGCTCCCTATTTGGCAGACCTTCCGTACGGTTATCAACCTGGAAAAATTCCTCCGGCGGTGGTGGCAAGTCTTCCAAATCGCCAACACTGTCATTCTTGTATTTTTCATCCTCACTAGAAATGTCATCTGGGGGAATGTCTAGTTCTACGGGGAAATTGGGGAAGGATGGAAGGACGTCACCATCATCTACTAAGGGGGTACTCTGCAGGACCTTGGTTGGGACATCACCAACTTCTTCCCCACTTTTCCTCTTAGGCGAGAATTTAGGGGAAGGCTTTGGAGAATGTTTCGGAGTTGATGCACCAGATCTCGGCTTAGGAATGCGGCTACGTGAAGGAGAACTTGGAGCTTTCTTTGGTGATTCCTTCGGCGGCGGCGGTTTGTTCTTTTTCACACTCGGAGGCTTGATCTCTCTCTTGGGCGATTCGCGCACTTTCTTATCAGATGATTTTGTGTCTTTCTTGGCAGGCGAGATGGGCTTGTGATGGGGGGAGGTGGTTTTGATGATCATGTCGCCAGTCATCACGAATGTTTCGTAACGTCGTTCACCACGTCCGCCGCTCTCTGGCTTGGTCTCCCCCATTCCTGTGTTCTTCCAGCCGAAGCTGTTGCCTTGGCTGCCGTAGGCCTTGGATGGCGAGTGGACCCCTCTGTGAGGAGACTCGTGCTTGGTCCCGTTCATAATGACAGAAGATTATTGCTCTCCAGTATATTTAACTATTGGCATTCCATATTTTGTTGTTGTCGCTTTTGGCAGGATACTGGGAGATCCCCGCTTTGGAAGTTGTTAGGGCTTTGGCAGCAGTTCATAAGCAGCCTTGTTTCATGCACGGACGTCCAACAAACATTCTGCATGGTACATCAAGTTTTCTGAAAGAAAAAGAGACAGAAAACACCATCAGTTATCATTCAGACATCTTTGAAATGAAGTAAACAAATTTAATAAAGGTTTTGATCCATGTGGCAATTCAATCATTGCTGTCCGTGAAGCACTGCACTTCACAGCAGCTGAGGTTAACCATGATTCCCAGAGAGAGAACTTCATGCTTGAGTGGTTAGCTTAATTACATTTTATACATAAAGCACAGAAAAGAGGCATTCAGCGAAATCACTGACCCAGCGTGGCCATACTCAGTGAACCACACACCACAACAGTGAATTTTTACTGGAACTTTGATTCAGCACCTAAAATTTATTTTGCTTTTCATTGCTTTGCCTCCCAAGTCTAGAGGGACTGCTTATTGCAGCAATTTATCTACTATGCATTACTCTCAACCATTTATATCCAAACTGTTATTCAGAAGCCACCTGTTATATGCAAGACATTATTTTCAGAGCAAAGTCTTTTTTACTATACAGTCGTACCTCTATTTTACAACCCTTTATTTTAAGACTACGTTGGTTATAAGGTCACAGAATATGTCCCAAAACGCAGATTTGTCATGTTTGTGTGCCATGAAACTTTTAAGACAACCAGCATTGTCCAGCAGCAATAATATCAGACCACACTTCCATGGTCCCATGGGTGGTCTAAAATAGAAGGACCAATGTATTGATACCAACTTCCTCAGTAGGTCTCACATGAAATATGTGAAAACTGAAAAGCTATTCAATTATCCTATACCGCTATTTCTGCTAAGGCATACTAGTAAGTTGCATTGCATGACCATCCAAACAACTATGTGAAAAGCGTATGCAGAACTATTCAGCAGCAGCTAGTACTAGAGTGCACTCCGAGAGCGCAGACCTCCGTCAAGGCAGCAAATCCCATGTTATCGCAACATGCCCCCCTCCACCACCCACCCCTTCCACCCCCTTTCCCCAGTAATAA
>JAAUYG010027029.1_pt1 | contig 13190 bp, 12 predicted proteins | sample 7278091 | NCBI WGS metagenome assembly JAAUYG01 (sample SAMN14350201, study PRJNA611818) | marine sediment metagenome | isolation source: surface marine sediment (0.6m) | place: French Polynesia: Moorea | collected 2018-08
CTGTCATGGGGGTAAATAGGGAAGTCATCAAACAGTCTTTCCAGTTATGTGGTATATCGGAAAAAGGCCCTGCTGTGCCCGTGGTTTGAATGCTCGTCTTCGAGGAATTCTTGGGTACCAGGAGCGGCTGGAAGTGATACAGCAGTATGACGACACGTTCAAAGCAGAGGCCGGAGATGAGTTCGACAGCGAGTAATTCAGAATAAGCATATGGTGACTATAACCCACTTTAATTATTGACAGTTAACTGAAAAAGTCGGTGGCTTTGTTTTATAAATAAATAACGTACATTTTCAAATTTGCATGTTAGGGTCTTGATTTGTATAAAGCCTTTAGATGTTTCTGCAGTGATACACGCTAAACATGATACGTGATACACTTTAAAAACAAAAGTGGTCATTTACAAAAAAAGGCTCCATAACCACGCATCTCGTGAATATTTACATTTAGAATACAATGGCTCGCAAGATAGTTTGTTGTATACCATTACAATATGTATACAGCCAGGATCAAATCCCAAGACAGAGAGCCACTAAAATGCACACGCAAAACACTTAGATAACTGTAGCAAGAGTAACAGTAGTCAGAATTAAGAGGGAGATCTAGCTGCGTATAATGAGACATTTCACTTCCCCCCAAAATACGCCCATGGGCGTATATTAATGGCCAAACTTTTATTTAAAAAATGGCTTTCCCCATTTATAAGCCCTGGGCTTATTTACGGGTGTGCTCGGTAAGTCCTTGTGGAATACTAGCTGCAAAAGTCCTGCGTTAGTGTTGTGGGCACTCGGACCCCAAAACTAAAGCTACGACTTTCGCAGCTGTGTGGAGTACTAGTGGGAAGTCTGGGCCAGACTGTAGCTGTGAAAGTCGTAGCGTTAGTGTTGGGGTCCAAGTCCCCCAACACTAGGCTAACACTACGACTTTTGCAGCTAGGCCAGACTGCTCCCACGGAGCCAGCTCAAGGGCAAACGGTCTCTGCGGAGAGGGTGTTTCACTGGGGTATTGTGCGGGGAAGGAATGAATGCCTGTAGATGGTGGTGTTGGCAGAAATATGTCTGAACTTGAAAGGATGGCTACCAGGCTACTGCGGGTGCGCTCATCAGCCTTCACCAGGATGTTTTCAGTCGGGATGGCACACAAAAAAATTTTCATCTAGTACCGGCGGGTGAATGCAAACTTTTTGGGAAAAATATTAAGATTAAATATCACAATAGATGTATTCCATAGTGTATTTGTTTGGGCTAATAATTAGGCAAAGTAATATTGACTGTCCTGATTGAATATCTACTGGCCCCATAGTCTTTTGTTCTTGCCTCTGCCTTTTGGATTAGGCTCATATACTGATGGTGTTTGTTGACTTTGACTGGAACATATACTAGTAGCCAAGAAACAGAAATTCAGAACTGTTTAAATACCCTTATTGTTGTTGAACAATCCCAGAAGGTTTTCCACATCAAAGAATGATAGGTACTGATAATGTTTATACACATCTAGCAGTCGACCCGGTGTTGATCACAACAGCTGATTAATCATCAACCACACAGGAGCCACCCAAATAGCAACTTTACCTAGCAATGCTCAACTGCATTGATCTGAAATGAACTGGCAAATTAGTGCTTGATATTGTAACCTTCAAGGCAAACTAATATGTACTGGTATAATCAACACATTTATGATTTAGGCGTAGCTTTCATTGTTTATCTGCAGTCACTTCCATGTCCAAGGTTTATAACTATAAGAAAATTGTATGCAGTTCCCTTTCCTCTAAAAACCAAGAGTCTTTGAGTGCTCCTGGTATGCTTTCCTTTTCATTGGAAATATAATGACATGTAGCAACCTATTTGGCTCGGCAATATTATTGAGTTTATGCCAGCAATTCTGTCAGTCATTGGCCCAATGGGACAGGCCTGTCCTGGGGTGGTGACATCAAGCCTTCACGACATGTGTACGCCCACCTCCAAGTGCCCTGGGTTGTAGGGGGATGGTGGCTGTGGTTTCACAGTGATGTGGCAAATATTAAAATGGCACAAATGGATGTGAAGGCCTGACTTGGCCACCTTTGAATAAGATGGAGATGGTCGAAACCTTAGCAAAAGGCAAGCCACAAATATTGTTTCAGCAATTATGAAATCTTTTGTAAAATTTTACACGACTGAGATCAGAAACAGTTTCTAAGTATGTATGTGCTTTAAGATTACTAGTAGTTATTGCCATTTGTAAGTTATCAAAATACTAAGATTATCCGTCTTTGAACCTTTGTGACAACGGTATATTGCTATTTAATTATTACATGCAAGCTTTTAAATGCTTAAGTCTTATTTTGTAAGGTGAAGGTCCAGCGCCAGGGCTCTTGCCACAATTATGGCCTGGTGGCCGTAGAGGATATCCCTGATGGCGAATGTCTCTTTGAAATTCCACGTGGCACGTTGCTTGGACCGCAGACATCTGGGATTGCTAAGTTACTAGAAAAGGGTGAGAATGGCATGGCAAGTTCTAAACTTTGCCTCCTGGCTTTGGATTTGTGTGAAAATACCACAAAAACAAATCTGCTTCAGTACATGAAATTTGTCATGCACAACTGTCTTCAGGTGGAAGAGCATTAGTTTCAGTTACTACATTTGTATTTGCTACAGCTGCCAGTTTGATGAAACCAATTATTTCTGGGGAGAAAAATTGCTATTTCAAATATGTTTTACGACGTACCATTAATTAAAATTATTCGGTTAAAAAAAGTCTCAGATTTTATTACTATAGTAGTCCTGCTGGCCATAAAAATATGCTTTCTCAAGATTGACCATCTTTGGTGACAGGTTCAGTTGCATTAAAATGAAGGACTTTCAGCCTGAATTGTGTAGTTTTTAAGACAGGCAGTGGCTCTTAAGACAAGTTTTAATGTTTCATATATTGCACCTGTTTCGTTACCGTTTTCAGAGAGTAGCAGCCTATGCAGTGACAGCGGTTGGGTGCCACTGTTATTATCATTGATGTATGAGTATACAACTCCCACCTCCCGTTTCCAGCCGTACGTAACTTTAGTACCAGATCATGAACTGTTGGATCTCCCCATGGTTTGGCCAAGGTAGGCATAAAGAGACTAAGAATATCTTATATCATTACTTTGTTTTTTCTGTTAGAGGTATATGCTGAATAAGCACGCATGGTTTGGTTGCTATAGGGCACCATTAGTTCCACCCCTTTATGGTTCGTTTAAAATGCAAGAAACATTCAGATTGATACATTGCTTTCTCTAAAATAACCATTTAACATTTCCGAAAAATACTGTGTGCTTAATGGAAGAAATGCAGTATATTATATATATTATTTTATATTAATATTTTTGTATATTATATATATTATTTTATATTAATATTTTTGTTGATACAACTTATATAAACACAAACAAGAGCTTAAATTTGTACAAATGGAAGGCTTACATATTAACACAATTAGTAGTAACACTGAACCAAAAAAGAACGTATTAATGTTTTATGTACATGCTTTGGCATTCTCATCCTCTTAAAGTAGTAAATGCAGTTATGCATTTCTTGGTGTCATGTTGCAACTGCGCTCTCATAATGTAGCCATACATTATTTCAGATTAATGGTGGTGTACTGATCATAGTGCACCCATTAAATGATGTAGAAGTTTTGGTACAGCCTGCTACAGTTGCATTATGATAGCATAGTAGGTTTTCATGCTCACCACAATAGTTACATTCTTCATGCTTAGCTCACTCACTGGTACATCCATTTGCAGTTTTCATATAGTTACCTTTTAAATCTTTTACAATCTGATACTTTTGAACAACTAGTTTTGACATCTTGGTTTGTTAACTTCTTGACAATTTGAAAAAAAAAAGTAGAAAAATGAACAAGGACTTTCCGCCTGGCCTATAGCAACTGCTATGGCATGATGCAGATGAATGATATTGATAGATGAGTAATTTATGTCTCATTTTCATGTGTAGAAATGGACACAAGCAAGTGTTTGATTTGAAATAATTTGAAGTGACGGTTCATGTAGTCCAGAGAGCCTTAGGCTATTGAATGTTTTTACGCCTCCCCCCAAAAAAAAAAAAAAAAACCCTCCCCCCCCAAAAAAAAATAAGAATATACTATAACGCCAACAGTCACTAGTCGGGATATGTATCTCTTTGCCCTAGTGGGCAGATTTTCTCCTATGAAAATTTGATTCATTCTTATCGATTATGGCTTTTTGAGTAGAATTTCTCATTATAATCCAGATTTCTTGAATAACTTGATCCAGATCCGTGGTAGAAGCCGAACTCTCAGGTACCGGGGTTCCAGAAGCCGTGTGCAGGGATCTAGCAGGAATAGAGATGGAGTTCCAGAACATTGTATTGCCCTTCGTGAAAAAACACAGCGATATATTCTGGTAAGTATTACACGGCATTGCTGCATAGCAATGATAGCACATATGGAATTTGTTAACAACTTAAGAATAAAACCTGTCTTGAGAAGCCACTGCCATGAGAGATCCCCCCTGTCTTGAAAGACCACATAATTCCTGGCAAAAGGTCTTGCATTGTAATTGAACCATGTCACCAAAGACCACCTGTCTTGAGAGACCATATTTGAATGGCCGGTGGAGTGGTCTTTAAAGACAGTTTCTATGTTGATCTATTTCGTCGGAACTTTTCAACAATTATATCTTGCCAAATGCCATGTGAACCACTGTTTTTTTTTCCCATTGTCTTGGTGTACAATGGATTAGACAATTCAAGTGTTTGCACTCTCATTGTTGGAGCAGATTATGTGATTAAAAGTTTTGCTGTAAGTGCCAATGAGCCATTATGTAATTTTACGCAATCCAGTGGTCGCTCTATTTTACAGCCCTTGTTTTAAAACCACCTCAGTTATAATACAGCCATGTAGTTTTGGTTCCAGAGTGAATTTGTGTCCAATCAAACCTTATTTTAAGACCAGCTGCCATGTAATACCAATGCCCCCTGGGATAGTCTTAGAATAGAGGAACCACTGCAAAATATATAACTCCAATGCATACATGTACATATTCCAACTGCATCATATCCTATAGACGGCATATGTCAGAAATCAGAACTTTGTTCTAATTAAGTTTTGTTCTATATTGCTTCTTCCAGTGAGCGATGTACAGACATTGAGTTCTATAAACAGATGGTTGCCTTTGTCATGGCCTACAGCTTTACCGAGCCTCAATCTGAGCCTGACGTCTCGAGCGATTTCACTGGAGATGACCCAGTTAAAAAGACCCCTCCCTTTATGGTCCCCATGGCTGATATACTGAACCACATAGCCAAGAATAATGCACATCTCGACTTCGGCAAGGACGCGCTCAAAATGGTGGCGGTTAAACCTATTGCTACGGTAGGTACTTGTTCTTGAATTATCTGGGGTCTGTTTCAAAAGAAGTCTTAAGTCCCAACCCAGAGAAGACAATACTTGCTATGGTGATGACAGTGGTCCCTACATTTTAGGACCATCAATTCAGCCAGAAAAATATGGTCTTAAATTGAAGGTTGTCTTAAAATGGAGGATATTTAAATTGAAAATATAGGAGTGGGGTTCACTGATGGCTGGTCATAAAATGGAGGGAATTGTTAAATGGAGGGGTCTTAAATCACGCAGAGCACTGTAGTTCACTTAGGTTCATGTCTGGGCTTGAGATTCATTTTAGCAACAGACCCCTAGTTCTTAGGCACATATTGAGATCTAGTGTTAGATGTTACAGTTTGCTGACATAAAAATACATTTAAATGTTTGTTTTTTAAAAAAAAATACATTTATGGAATTTATTTCTAAAAGAGCGACAAAGAGTTTCTTGTCACAAAGATGTGTTGCCATGTATAAATTTCATTAAAAATATGAATCTCTACTGACTTAATAGTGGAGTATCTAGAGTTTAGAGATTACCAATATGATGATATTGTACAATCTTTGTTTTATGTGCACCATAGTTATGAAATTTATGTAAATTGATTTGTAATAGAAGTAAATAATACCTATAATTACTTATTTATATATGTTGTGCTAAACCTATCTTGTGAGACCTGTGGCATGAGACTCCATTAGTGATAAAATACAGGAAAATAATTGTACCTGTCATCAGTGATTACCTGCCTTTAGACAATCTAGTTTTCTAGTAGAAGGGCCTGTCTTTCAAGACATGTTTTTCTATAATAATAAACACATATACATGCAATATAATGTTTACTTTGAAATTATGAATGTTATTTACCAGCTGTAGTATTACATGCAGCTGTGTAGCACTACTATGAAGAAGTAATACATATTGTACAATACATTCTTTTTTTTACTGGCAGGGAGAAGAAATCTTCAATACCTATGGTCCTCTTGCTAATTTTGAGCTGCTGCACATGTACGGATTCTCGGAAGCCTATCCAGAAAACCACTATGACACGGTATGACACCTTAGGTACATTTCGTAGGTACATCTACATGAAGCATTGTTTTCAATCATTATAAGACATTCCGGAGTAAAATAGTAGAGTTGACTATGGATCGCATGATGGAATACTTTTATCTTTCCTGCTTACTAATCATCATTACTTACTAATCGTCATAATAATCATTATAAATGTTTGAAACTATACCATATTGAGGAAGCATACAAGTCCTTTGTCCCTCTTTACCATCTGACATCTAGGTCAAAGAAATATATCTATGTGTCAGGCAGTATCTGAAATCAATTTGGGTCAGTTTCTTAAAACATCTTAAGTCCACTTGTAATCTTAACCATGGAAAAGACAATGGTTACCAAGATGATTAGTGACCTTTAAGTCTGTTTCTAGACTCCAAGACTTTTCCAGAAACAGGCCCCTGGCTCATGATCTTCTGAACTGTAATATTCAGTATCTTCTGAAACCAAAAAAATAGTATGGTAAACAGGGTGGCCTTATTAGATGGGGACCACTGTACATTCATTTTCGCTTGATCATCATCACAGAAGAATAACAGGTTACCGGGTACTAGAATTCAACCTTTTTGGCCAAAGATGGTGGATTTTGGAAAACTAAACTATCTATTTATTATTGAAGCTAAAATGTTATTAATTTCTGAGGTGGTCTATTTCTTTAAAAAAGATCTGGTATGTAACTTTTGGGTTTCCGAATAAGTGGTCTTAATTCTGGGGGTGGTCCTTAGGTAGGGGTTCCACTGTGGATATGTTTGTGTGACAAAGTTAGACCCCTGTGTGTACAGCGTATTGAATGTTTTTTCAGGTGGATATGCCACACCAGTTTGTCCAAGCCGTGTTGAAAGATGGCCTTGACAACTCAGGACTGAAACTCTTTACAAAGAAGTGGTCCAAGCTGGAAGAAAGGGTAAGATTAGAAAGTAAAAGAAAAATAAAACAGATTAGGAACATTTGCAATTAAAGCATTAAGATTACAACTTTAAGAGTAATACTAGTGCAATACCCTCTTACAGTTTGGCTGCCTTATGAATCATGTGTTAAAGCTGTTGAAAGAAAATATATTACCGGTATATCTTTAGGGAAAAATCTAACTTGGGACAGAAGTTCTATAATACAGTACTGAGTTATTTTATTTGTAACCAGCAAAAGCAACAAACGTAAAAGATGCATGATACATGTAATTTGAAGCTGTTAACCACTGTTATCAGGTCCTAGATGGGTACGCTATGATCAGGAACATTTGTGGATCTTCTAGATCTGAATTCATGGAAATACGTGAAACCATTTTGGGCATGTCTGAGACTCAAGAGGGCAGGATTATAAACATCACATGTGGTAATAATCATATTTATGTTTGTTACAGTTTGCTGTTTCGTTTTTATCTTCAGGGTGTCGTGTCAACAGATGGAAGTTTTGTAGTTGGTTCGGAAGGCATAATGACTGAAGATGAAATGTTCTGTTTCTTGAAGGTATAAGACCCATTATTAAGACAAGCAAGATATATATTTCATTGAAAGGAGTCCATTTAACCATTTCTTATGATAAAATGTAAATACTGTAATTTTCTGGAGGATTATATAAAAAAATATCATGAATTTTCAACAGACGGTAATTAAGATCTTAAATATAGCACACTTTGTTTTGCTAACAAAAAAGGTTAACCTAATGAATACTGTGCTCACAGTATTGTTTCCACAGGTTTCTAGACCTTAGCCAGTACGCGTAAGCCATAAGGAATATTAATTTGTACTCCTGTCTATGTGTGTGAACCTTCAGGGTTTTCTAAATGTGCTGTGTGCTTAAAGGAATGAATACATAATAAAACCAGTATGATGTGATAAACATTAATTCAAATTTCCAACTGCCAGGGAAGACTCAAATTTAGTGCATGTATTTGTGTTATAGCCAGTTAATGAACTGGGGACAGTATAAAAAGCATCATGTCTGGAAAAGACTCAAGTATATTAATCACTTTGGCAACCATTGTCTTTTCCGTGCTTAAGCTCATTAATGGACTTAAAGATTTTTTAAGAAATCAGCTCCTGGTCTTTTTTAAGGTGATGTGTATGAGTTCGGAAGAACTAGACATATACGATGAGAATGATGGATGGAGTGATGACGAGGTGGATGAGGAACTAGAAGGGATGGACACGCTGTCTAACGGTGGGTTGCTTCGCCAGAAAATTTGAAACATGGATTTCCTATGTATGGTGGCTTATTTAGGACATCGAACATTATTTGTTTACCGGTAACATTTATCTCAAATTTATGAGATAATATCTGAATATAGGATGTGAAGATCCTGAGCTAGGATTTTGAAATTTTGAGATGATCCTCTCTATATCTTGAGATATCAATTCTAGATCTTGAAATGATGTTCTGGAGATCTTCAAATGATACAACGTCTTATCTTGATGTCTGATCTCATTATCTTCAGATAAAAATATTTTAAAAAACACCCCTTCTGTCAAACAATTCTGTCCTTACTAGAGAGGTGTCCTTTGGTGAAGAGAATCACATGCATTCAAGTGCCAAGACATTGTGTCCTTTCTAGAGGGGTGTCATCTCTAGAGAGTGTTCTTTAAGAGAGGGACCACTGCTTGATGGTCCTAATGCGGATTTCACTGTATATTAAAACGCTCCTCAGTGGTTTTGAGACAAGTAGCGTGACAAACCTCTTTTTAAAAAAAAACAGCTTTCATTTGGCTCTGTTTTGGTGCCCTTTTTTGATACGAACAGATTTGAATGTGTAAACATGTGTAGGTAACCCTCCGAGAGGTCTTGCACCAGTGGAGGAATAGATTTTGAGATAGCTAAGGTGAGGTGTTTGCTGTTGCTGACATAGTATGGATATGTAAAAACTGAATCTGTTAATCCTCATTTCTGATTTGCAGAATTCGTCCAGAAAATGTCGCCTTCATGGAAGAAGATGCTATCAAGGTAATTACACAGATTCAGCAGAAATCTTGTTTCTTGTTGAGATTGGAGTTTCTGAGAATTAAAAGTAGAACCACCCACGGACGGGGACAGATGACAGATGCCCAAATCCTCATCTTGGTGGTATTAGCTAAGCTGCCTATGTCAAGCAGAGCTAAAAAATCTGCAATTTTGACACATAGTAATATGCGAAAATCTGCACTGTAGTGTCAGACTGTCGAGGAGAAAAAAATGAGAATAACGTTCATTTCTAGATTCGTGGTGGAAAGTACAGAGCCTCTAAGCAAAATCCGGTGCGTTTAAATGGTATTACCGGTATGTTTTGCATTGACTGTGGAACTGTTTAGTATAGGTTAAGAAATAATAAATAATTTTATAAATTATTATAAAATTTAATTTTTAAAAAAATTTTTTATAAGAAATTGACCCATTTCTTCCTGGAGTTTTGTTCTGTGTTTTATAATTGTCATGTTTATCCCTGTTACAAATCATCTTGACTTGTGTTTACAGGATGGCAGAAGGCTGTCTGAAACGATACAGAGACTGTTTGCAGACGGAGGAAGATCGTTTGCTGCCAGAAAATTATAAAGCACTGAGCAGAAGAGAGAAATACTCGTTACATGTTCGTTACGGACAGTTGAAGCTGCTTCATAACCTTATTGCTTTGTGTGAAACTTGATGAAAATAAAACTTTATACACAGAAGATGGGTGTTTGGGTTATTGGGATGGCGAAAAAAGAGAACAAAAAAGCAAATTTGTTATTATAATATGGCCCACCCACCCCCATGGTTCTCGGGAAGTTTTATATTTAGCAGGCTTGATTAGGTTCCAAGCATATTGCAAAGATACCAAAGACGTGATAGCTGCTCAAACCAGAGGACATGGTACATATTTTGATTTCTGTAAACAGCATGGCTATATACCCGGTAGGTATCTCAGCCTTGATACAGATGTTAGGTGAAGAAACAATACTGCTGTTAGATCAGCCTGGATATACTGGCATGTTTTATCATGACTACATATCAACTGAAGCCTAAGCTTGTCCATCTCGCTATTAAGATTGTCAGTGGAGATCAGAGCGTTTTTTTTGTTTTTTTTTTTGCATATTTTTGATGAGTTAATAAAATTTGGGACATTCATGGGAACTCTTATATAAGTTCCCATTAACTATATAACAGAGAAAATGGAAAGATATAAAAAAAATGTTGCTTTTTTGGTTTGATGGGTTCTTTGAAACTGAAATTGCGTAGCGATGGCTTGGTTTCAAGTTGAATAGCATAGGGCTAGTATGGGCGATTTTGGCGCCAACGCGTAGCACACCATTCACAATATCGGAGGTCACCTAAAAGCGTTACTCGGATAAGTCTTATTAGTGTCCTTGTGGGGAGCTCGAATGTATTTCGTGATCATAAAGTTCTGAAATTTTGCTCCCAGTTTGTCAAGTAAGAACAAATACAATCTTTTTTCGATAACTGTGTTATACAGTGTTGTTTAACTGTTGATGAACGGCTGTCAATAGGGGTGGCTTTCTAAAACTGGTAATGCTGTAATATCGCCCACGGACCCACTTAACCCGTTCAAGGCCCAAGTAACTGTCTACCCTCGGGAAATCTGTCTGGCCTGCAGCTATTGCTATTTTCTAATGGATGCGGCAGGCTATCCCATGTAAGCAATTCTAAATACTTGGGAATAACCATAGTAGAACAGAAGATCTATATACTAGTAAGGGGCAAACATGTAAGCTAGTCTAGTGCACGGACTGGTCTAGTGGGGGAGTAGTGCCCCATGCAAAGACGTCAAATGATCATATGGTTTCTTCGACATAATTTGAGAAAATACTGCCAAGCACTTGCTGTAAATTGATTAATGTTTGCAAGGGATTTATTTGGCAAAATTCACGACCATCTTTAAATTATAAAAATAAGTACCTGCAAACATGTGTTACCTAGGCCAAACAAGACATGAGCTAACCGCAAATAATCATCCCCACGAACATGGCTTTGTCTTAAAAATGCAAACATTAATTTCATTAACATTAATGAATTTACAATAAACAATTTGCCTACATCTCTCTCATCAGATTAAAATTAACAGGGCAATCAATATCTTCCAACTGCCCATGCTGATGGAAACTTGCCCAAACACGTGATACTGTACCTGTATATTGATAATTTGAGTGGTAAATGTGACTTTTTATTAAGGCCCTGCAATTGATTTAACAGAATACTTTATTGGAATGGAGCAGTATTCGCAAGAGCAAGTTTCCCCACCAAGTAACACCAGGGATGCCAGAGTAGATATACAGGCAGAAGTACAGGCAGGTTCAATACCAAAAGAAAACACAGGATAAAATTAAATTGAAGCAGACGGGTGCATGCTACCATTAAATGTGTTGTACTGTTTCATTGAACATAACTGCAGACCACCACTATCTGGATCATTATAGAATTTTCCTGAAAATGATAACAGTGAAACCTGTCTTGAGAGACCACTGCCATGAGAGAGCACTAGTACCTGTCTTGAAGGACTACCATTTTTTCGCAGAAACATCCTACATTTTCAGTGTAAATGAACCTGTCACCAAAGACCACCTGTGAGACCACATTTTTATGGGCAATGGGGTGGTCTTTCAACACGGGTTCTACTGTATTGCATGCAGTTGGGGTGATCACAGAACTTTAACAAGAGCATGTTGTTATGAGTCAATCCTATACAGATGGATATCTTAAGAACACCGTGGTCTTTGATCACTGTGAAGCCCCAAATAATTCCTTGACATACAGCCACAGTAGGATCTGTGAAGGTGGTAACATTTTGAAATGTTAAACACAATCAATTTACCTTAGTAAGTTGTTGTTGGTGTGTTAGTTTCCAAAAGTGAGGAAACTTGTAGTGATTGCAAATACTTGTCAGGTACGTCAGTCTAGTACTGTTTTGATTTCATGTACTTAGAAATGCACTTAGAAAATTTAAATTGTTTTCTTAATGCATTAATAGTGTAAAAAACAAATATATGTTTCTAATGGCATGTTGTTTCCAGCTGAGCTAATAATCTTTACAGCTGGGACAGTACTGAAAGGGTTCATATGAACCACATTGTGTGGTGCACTTATTAGTGCATTTGCGCTTAATATGGTAATGAATATTATTTCATATATATCTTCAGGAAGGTTCATACTATGAGCGGTAAAGAGGAAACCAAACAGCTGTGGCGGACCGCAGACTGTGTGTGCTTTGACGTGGATTCAACAGTATGTGTGGACGAGGGTATAGACGAACTAGCGGCATACCTTGGAGTGGGAGAAAAGGTGAAAGAACTGTAAGTTGGCTGTGTGACACCATTCATTTCCAGTGTTACTGGGTACAGTAGAGCCTTACTGTAGGACCACCTTAGAATAAAGACCACTTCATGGCAATACCGAAACTGCCACATGCAGTAGTCCCCCTCTAATAAGGCTACCCTATTTGCCAAGAAATTGTGGCCGCATTAGAGAGGCGGTCTTTGGCGAGAGGAAAAAGTAAATGCATTCATAGTAGCAGCGCCAAAAAAAATTGTCGTCACATTAGAGAAGGTGGCCTCAGCTGAGAGTGGCCACTAAGAGAGGGACCACTGTACTGTTTTTCAGTCCCAGTTGTGGTCTGAATTTGGGAGATTTCACTCTCTACAGTAGTCCCTCTATTTTAGGACCACCCATGGGACCAAGAAAATGTGGTCTTATATTCCGGACGGTCTTAAAACAAAGGCCCTTTAACGCGCAAGAGTGGCACTTTGAGACCAAATCAAATGGTCTCATAATCAAGGGTGGTCTTACA
>JAAUYG010129101.1_pt1 | contig 13187 bp, 8 predicted proteins | sample 7278091 | NCBI WGS metagenome assembly JAAUYG01 (sample SAMN14350201, study PRJNA611818) | marine sediment metagenome | isolation source: surface marine sediment (0.6m) | place: French Polynesia: Moorea | collected 2018-08
ACGCTACCGCCACAGCGTTTAGCTTGGCTTAGTGCCACGACGTTTTTTAACATTTCGGGTAAACACTGATTAAAGCGTAGATTTTTAATGGGATGAGATATTTTGCCGTTTTCAATTAAGAAAGTACCGTCTCTAGTCATACCTGTAACTTCTAAGGTACGGGGATTAACATAACGGACATACCAAGCACGACTAACTAAAATACCCCGTTCAGTACTAGCAATTAAATCCGCAACAGTTTGATCTGAACCCGTCATCACAATAGGAGACGGATACATTGCTCCTGTAGGTTCTTTTTCCTGTTCTTTTGCCCAATAGCGACTATAAGAAAGAGTTTGGGGAACACCATCTGTGATAATGTCTAGATCTTCATTACTCAATCCGTTGCCAAAAAACCTACCTCCCTGCAACAGAGGATGGGCTGCATGACGCTTTACTTGAACAATGGGGTTAAATAGCTGTTCGCCGACTTTGTTGCCCACAGGCTCACCTGAATCATCGCTACGAGACATAAAGGATCGTCCTTCATCTGCTGCACGAGCATCTAAATTCCAGATTACCCAAAGAAATAGACTAGCAAATGCCCACGGTTCAAAGATAACGGTGTAGTCTCCTGGTTCAATAGTCTGAGGATTACAAGAAGTGATCGCTCTTTGAATAACTTTCTCGGTTAACTCAATAATTGGCAACTGGTCAATACTCCAAGCAGTGCAACGATTCCAGCTAGAACCATTATCAATACGGGCGGTAAAGCTAAAGTCGGCTTCAGTAGTGCGATCGCAACCTCGTAAACCAGCAGAATTTCCAATAGCGTTTAAGGAAACCTGAGTACTAAGTGTCCCCGATCCGTTGACTCCTGCATCTTTACTCAGAGAACAAACTTGCTGGATAATTTCGCCTTTTTTAAGAGGAGAAAGAGTAGCAGTGGCTCGATCGAATGCAGGAGTGCGATCGCTATAAGTTTGAGATGGTAATAATTCTACCCATTCAGGATCTTCGGGGGCAATACTGGCTAAATCTTCAGCACGTTTTACAGTTTGGGCGATCGCATTTTTGTCTAATTCTGTAGTTGAAGCTGATGCACTACGCTTACCAAAGTAACTAGTTGCCGTCAGGCTAAAAGTATTCTTGCGGACGTTTTGACTGATTTGATTTTCCGAAAAACGACTGAGGGCGGTTTCACTAGCACTGAGACTAACAAAAATTCCGTCGGCTTGGGATTGAGCGATTGCAAATTCAATTAAAGCTAGGGCTTCTTTCTTGGTAATCAGGGTATTTAGAGTCGCTAAAGTCATATTTCTAATTAACAATTAACAATTAACAATTAATAAGCTAGAAGCTTTCACCTTTAAAGCCTAAACTATATAAAATTACATAGTAGCAATCTGGTAATGATAGTATTGATTTCTGGTGACTTAGGATAAATATTGTTATGGCTGAAACTTTAATGTTTAACGCTTTGAGAGAAGCGACAGACGAAGAAATGGCGAGAGATAAGACTGTCTTCGTCTTAGGTGAAGATGTCGGACATTATGGTGGTTCATATAAAGTCACCAAAGATTTGTATAAGAAATATGGCGATCTGCGTCTATTAGACACTCCCATTGCTGAAAATAGCTTTTGCGGAATGGCTATAGGTGCTGCCATGACTGGCTTGCGCCCAATAATTGAAGGGATGAACATGGGCTTTTTGCTCTTAGCATTTAACCAGATTGCTAATAATGCGGGGATGCTACGCTATACTTCTGGCGGTAACTTCAAAATTCCCCTAGTCATTCGTGGTCCTGGCGGTGTAGGTAATCGTTTAGGCGCGGAACACTCTCAAAGATTGGAAGCATATTTTCATGCTGTACCAGGATTAAAAATTGTCGCTTGTTCTACAGCATATAATTCCAAGGGTTTGCTCAAAGCAGCTATAAGAGATGATAACCCCGTTCTGTTTTTTGAACACGTCTTACTTTACAACCACAAAGAGAATTTACCCGATGATGAGTATGTTTTGCCTTTAGATAAAGCAGAGGTAGTACGCAAAGGTAAAGACGTAACTATCCTTACCTATTCTCGAATGCGTCATCACTGCACTCAAGCACTTAAAGCGATTGAAAAACAAGGTTATGACCCAGAAATCATCGATTTAATTTCTCTCAAGCCATTTGACATGGAAACCATTAGCGAGTCTGTACGCAAAACTCACAAAGTAATCATTGTCGAAGAATGTATGAAAACTGGTGGTATTGGTGCAGAATTAGTTGCTTTAATTAACGAACAACTGTTTGATGAGTTGGATGCACCTGTATTGCGCTTATCTTCCCAAGACATCCCTACTCCTTATAATGGCAGGTTGGAAAGATTAACTATTGTTCAACCAGAACAAATTGCCGAAGCTGTACAGAAGATGATGGAAGCAAAAGTTTAGTTGTAGTTATTAACTTAGTTTGTTGTAGGGGCGTTGAGATTTGCTATAACGCCTTTTTTTGTGGTAACTGTGAATACTTTATTCGTGTCTTCAGCTATTTTCGAGAATCGGCATAATAATAAATAGAGAGAAAGCGCAAATATTAATATGACTGAGAAAACCCCTTATCTTTTACGGGCTAATGAAATTTAGAGCTATTTTTTACTTCTTCTATAAAAGCATTAATGCTTTTATAGAATTAATTTTTTAATTACTTTTGATAACTAATATTATTTAAGATTAGGCAGAATTACGGTGATTATTTTGAGAATTAGTTTTATGTTTTTGGGGGCTAATATGATTAAGATGTAGTAAATATTGGCTAATTGAAATAAGTAGAATTGCTGATGCTATATAAACCACATCGCTTATTTGTTGAATCTCTAAATTAAGCATTTGCTTAAATAGACTAACGATTAGGGCAACTACAATTACATTAACTAATTTAACTTTAAGTTCTTCTAAGGTGTGGCTCTGTAAAATGCTAGAATAATCTTCGTGTCTCATGTAAATTTTTGAAATAAACAATTCATAAATACCAAAAGCAAAAATAAATAAAACAATCCCAATTAAATAATAATCTACACCGCCAATAATGTAAGAAACTATCTTTAAGGTTACTTCTTTTGCTGGTTTTTCGCCATTAAATCCTAAAACTAAACCAGACCAAATATCAATAGTTCCAATAACAATAAACCGCAAGGCACTAAGTAAGCTAAAGATAACTGGAGCTAAAATAAAAAATCGAAAGTTCCAAATAAAAGCTTCAAAAATAAACTCAATTTTCTTAAGTTTTTTGGTTTTTTTATGGTTCATCAATTAAAATATGAATTTTATTCATGACTCTTCGTTATTTTATAGTGAAATACAACATAAATATTGAATATACTCAGATCTTGCACCTATATATGTAATTGATCTGTGCTATTAGGGAAAGGGGTAAAGGTTAAAGGAAAAAGCGCACCGCCCCGTCGGAGTTTTCCTCCGACATAGGGACGGAGCAACAAGGGTGATAAATTGATTCCTAACCCTCAATAATTAGGTTTTTATGTAAGGCGTGCAAGATGTCAGTATACTCATATTAGTATTGAAAAATAGAGTAAAATAGAGTATTGAAAAATTTTTAACAAAGCGATCGAGTGACCAATCGCCATAATAACAGAAGAATTTCTTAGTTTATTTTGCTTTAGTTCTCTTAATTTAGATTTACCAAAATCCCCGTTTCCCACTGGGCATAATTGTCATCCAATTAGTTTTAACTTCCTCTAATTGCTCTTTTGTTAAGTTAGTATTACTAAGATTAGCACCACAGAGATTAGCACCTTTTAATTTAATATTTTTAAAATTAGCATTGCTCAAGTTTGCACCCCGTAAATCAACTCCTTCAAGATTAGAAGAATTTAAAAAAGCTCGGCTCAAATTAGCATTGCGTAACATAGCTTGACGCATATCAGAATCGGTAAAGTTACTTGCAGTTAGATCTGCTCCCTGCAAGTTGGTTTTAATCAACTTAGAATGATGAAATTTAGCATCTGGCAGATCGGCTTTCTGCAAATCCTGCATACTTAGATCTTTGAGTCCAAAGTCTTTTCTGCCATTGGCATAGGCTTTTAAAACATCCGCTGCTAGCATTTTTACGGGTTTTTGGGAAGCTTGATGACTTTTGTTCGAGTTTATCGAAGTATTGCCGAAACGAGTTTTTGGGTTAGCATTTCTAGAGCTATTTTTGGCAGATCTAGAAGTAGAGGTACTGCGGCTAGTAGTACGACGAGACATTCTGTCCCCCATTCGAGAGGTAGATGATGCATTTCGGCGAGAATAAGAAGCATTGCTTCTCCTAGTTGATATGGAAGTCTTAGAATTGTCATTGGTGTTAGTAGGATAGCTCAGCATACTCTCGGACAAGCTATCAATATGGTTTTCCATGTCTAATGCTTGCAAAGCTTCAGTGGCAGTTTTGAAACGATTTTTAACTGCTACCTCGAGCATAGTGGTTAATATTTCAGCAAAACTATCGCTAACATTAACGTATTTGAACCATGAAATTTCTCCAGTTATGGGGTCACAATCCATATTTTTTGGGGCTTTTCCTGTCATTAAATACATACAGGTAACACCCAAAGCATAGACATCGCTGGCATAAACTGGACGCATTGCTAGTTGTTCAGGAGGAGCAAAACCAGGAGTTCCCACGGCAAAAGCTGTTAAAGCTGTTTGATTTGAACCTCCAGCCCCAATGGTATTAACCTGATTTTTCACTACACCAAAGTCAATTAAAACTAACTTATCATCTATTTCGCGACGAATAATATTGGCGGGTTTAATATCTCGGTGAATTACTTTTTGAGCGTGAATATCTCGTAAGATAACTAAAATTTCTTTGAGAACTTGTCTGGCTTTTCCTTCGTTGAAGACACCTTGTTTTTTAACTTCCTGCTGAAGATTGTTGCCTTTAACAAATTCTTGAATCAAATAAAACTGTTCTCTATCTTCAAAATAGTCCAGCAATCTGGGTATCTGTGGATGATTTCCCACTCGTCCTAAAGTCTTGGCTTCTCTCTCAAATAATTCTCTTGCCATTGACAAGAAATTAGGATTATCTGTGTTGGGGCGTAATTGTTTGATAACGCATAGTGGTTTTCCAGGCAGAGCCAAATCGGCAGCTAAAAAGGTTGCTCCGAAACCGCCTTTACCTAGACCTTTTACTAAGTGATAGCGACCATGTAACAGAAGTTTCGCCCCGCAGGCTTTGCATAACTTGGCTTTAGGGTGATTAACAGGTTTAGGACAGGATGGATTTAGGCAATAGCTCATTCAAAATACCGACAAAGCTTTGTCTGATAAATATGTTTTTCAGGAAAGCGAAATCGCTTTATAGCTAATTGTTTCGTTTTAAATAATCTACTTCTAGCTATGTTTCCACCAGCATATCCTAAATTTTTTGAAATCAGTTGATAGAGACAAGTTATTGTCAATCAGATAAGTAGCTCCACTTTATTAAACATGAAATAGTTAAAGTAGGGTTTAGGGTGTGGGGGTTAGGGTGTAGGGAATGCTTGACCTCTAATTTATTTTACGTTTTTTGAGGTGGAGCTACTTACTGAGATGCTTATTTTTCGATACTTATTTTTTTAAAAGGCTATGAATCTTATCTGTTTTTTGTTCAGAGGCATAAACTGGAGAAAACTTGGCTAGAAGTTCGCGGAATTCTTTACCTTCAATAGTTTCTTTCTCAATCAAGAGGTCGACAATACGATCGACTGCTAGACGATTTTCGCTAATGATGTTTTTAGCTTTTGCATAGCAATCTAAGGCAATATTTCTGATGCGAACATCAATCTGAGATGCAACTTCTTCGGAATATTCATTTCTCCCCCCTGAATCGCCACCTAAAAATACAGGTTGTTCTTGACCCTCTAAAGCCAATGGTCCTAAGTCAGACATCCCAAATTTAGTAACCATTTTTCGTGCCAGAGAAGTCAACACTTGAATATCTTGACCAGCCCCTTGAGTTATCTCATCTTGACCAAACACGACTTCTTCTGCTGCCCTACCTCCCAAGGCAGAGGTGATTTTAGCTATAATCTTCGATTTGGTTTCTAGTCCCATTTCTTCGTCTGGGGTAAACCAGGTTAATCCTCCTGCCCCCCCTCTGGGAATAATAGTGACTTTTTCTACAGGATCGTGGCTGGGCATCATAGTGGCAACGATCGCATGACCAATTTCATGATAAGCAGTCAGTTTTTTGGCTTTGCTATCTACCAAGGGAATGCCTTCCATTCCTGCCACAATGCGATCTACAGCATCATTTATTTCTAGCATAGTGACGGCTTCTTTGTGCCTTCTGGCGGTTAGAATAGCAGCTTCGTTGAGCAGGTTAGCTAAATCAGCACCACTAAATCCAGGAGTACGACGAGCGATAGTTTCTAAAGATACTTCGGGCGCAATTTTTTTACCCCGGGCATGAACTTCTAAAATACCTAATCTGCCTTGTAAATCAGGATAGTCCACAATAACCTGACGATCAAAACGACCAGGACGCATCAAAGCTTGGTCTAAGACATCGGGACGGTTAGTAGCCGCAATAACAATAATGCCACTGTTACCTTCAAAGCCATCCATTTCGGTTAGTAGCTGATTTAAAGTTTGCTCTCGCTCGTCATTACCTCCACCAATGCCCGCGCCTCTCTGACGACCAACGGCATCAATTTCATCGATAAATACTAAACAAGGAGCATTTTCTTTGGCTTTTTTAAATAGATCACGGACACGGGATGCACCAACCCCAACAAACATTTCGACAAATTCTGAACCTGAAATGCTAAAAAACGGTACGCCTGCTTCTCCTGCGATCGCTTTAGCTAATAAAGTTTTTCCTGTCCCTGGAGGACCTACTAGTAATACTCCTCGAGGAATTTTGGCGCCAACAGCAGTAAATTTTTCTGGCTCTTTAAGGAAGGTGACAACTTCTTGTAGCTCTTCCTTGGCTTCTTCAATACCTGCTACATCATTAAATTGAATTCCCGTTTTGGCTTCCATTTGAAACTTAGCTTTGGAGCGACCAAAATTTAAAGCTTGACCAGAAGCACTGGCAGAGCGGCGCACAATCATAATCAGCCCTGATAACAGGACAAAAAAGATCAGCAAGTTTAACAGTACACCAACTGTCTGAGAGCGATCGATGGAGGTTTTAAGACTTAAATCCACGTTTTTTGCTCTAATTTTTGGGATTAAATCTTGATTTTGGTCAAATAAAACAACTTGTTTGGGAGAATCTTCTTTGGATTGCCCTTTGAGAGTTACACTGGCTTGGTTAGTAGTATCATCAAGCTCTACCTTAGTAACTTGATCTTGTTCTAACTTCTCTAAAAACTGACTATAGCTAAGATCGTTTTTGAGTTTTTGCTGAGCTAAGACAGGGGTTGCCAGGAAAAAAGTTTGCAAAATCATCCAGCCAGCAGCTAATCGACCGATTGAAGTGGCTCTTTTGTGGTTTTTTTGGCGGTTGTTTAGCTGAGAAACTGGAGTAAGATTCCATCCTTTTTCCGGTTTAGTCTGACAACTTTTTTTCATAGCTATATGTTTACTAAATACATATATGAATTTTGATAATAACTCCAGCCTAACTAAAAAAGTCTAGTTTTTGGTAGATAAAATTGCTGGGTAGTTTAAATTTTCATTTTGAATTGACATTTTCTTCATGAACTAAAATTTTCAATTCAAAGGACTACTGACCGCAATCTATTTCTTATTATATTAAGTAATTTTACAATAATGAGCAGCTAATGGTCGCTTTTGAATCAGACTAACAGTCATCTGGTGAAAAATATGAGAATTTATGGTAATCGGCAATTAAAAACAGTACCAGGACAGAGAACACGCCCCACTTCTGCTAGGGTTAGGGAAGCTTTGTTTAATATCTGGCGCGATCGCCTTGTAGGTAGTTGCTGGCTGGACTTGTGCGCGGGGAATGGTTCGATGGGAGGAGAAGCTCTCTGTCGTGGAGCTAGCAAGGTGGTGGGAATAGAACAGTATGGTAAAGCCTGTAAAATTATTGAGCAGAATTGGCAGCAGTTAGCCCACCCAGGACAATTTTACCAGGTCTTGAAAGGAGATGTTTTAGTTAAGATTAAAAGCTTAGAGGGACAGCAGTTTGATTGGATTTATTTTGATCCTCCCTACGATAGTTATTTATATTTACCCGTCTTAAAAGCGATCGCCTCATTAGGATTAATTACCCCCCAAGGAGCGATCGCAGTTGAACACAATCCAAAACTCTGGCAAGCTAAAGAAGTATCTGGATTAGAGATATATCGCACGAAGTCTTATGGCAATACGACTCTAAGTTTTTACGCGCTCAAATAATTGGTAGCAGGGCTAACTAAACTGATGGCTAAAAATAAGGGAATTCCAGGCAAGTCAATCGTTAAACTGGGCAAGTTTGTTTGGACGACTATGTGGCAAGTCATGATGTCTCAGCTTGCACCCCGCAATAAAACTGGGGAATATATTCGTCCCGAAAGTCAGTTCCGTAATTTTATTAGTACCAAGACAAATAACCCTTTTCCACCTGCGACGAATCGTTATCGTTTGTATGTCGGTTTGGGCTGCCCTTGGGCGCATCGTACTCTGGTGACTAGAGCTTTAAAAGGATTAGAAGAAGCGATCGCCGTGTCAATTGTTTATCCTTCTCCTGATGCGGGCATTTGGGTATTGTCGGAGACGGAATTGGGTTGCAATACTTTACCAGAGCTATATCAGCTATCCCAACCAGGTTATAGAGGACGTTCCACAGTACCTATTTTATGGGATAGCCAGACTAACACGATTGTTAATAACGAAAGTGCCGAGATTATCGTCATGCTGAACTCGGAATTTAATCAATTTGCTCGATTTCCTGATTTTGATCTTTATCCAGAGTCATTAAAAGCCGAAATAGACCAGTGGAATGAAAGAATCTATCACACTGTTAATAATGGGGTTTATCGCTGCGGTTTTGCCCAAACTCAGACAGCTTACGATCGAGCGAGTCAGGAACTATTTGCCACTTTAGATGAGATAGATGTTGTCTTAAAAACTAGTCGTTATCTTTGTGGCGATCGCCCTACCTTGGCAGATGTACGTTTGTTTACTACTTTGTTCCGTTTTGATATCGTTTATTATGGGCTGTTTAAATGCAATCTTCGCCGTATCCGAGATTACGATTATTTAGGAGTTTATCTGCGAGATTTATATCAATTACCAGGAGTTGCGGCTACCTGTGATTTAGAAAGTGTTAAACGAGATTACTATGGTAACTTGTTCCCCCTAAATCCAGGAGGTATTATTCCTCTAGGACCAGATATTAACGATCTTTCACAGCCCCATAATAGAGTAAAAATGATTAATAATTGATCGTAAATAATTGAAAAATGTTTGCTCATCAATTATTTATTATTGTTACTGGCTTTAAGATCTGATGAGAAATGGTCAACAATCCCTCGAACTTTACTAATACCGATTCAGTTTGGCAAGAAAAATATCAGGCAAAAAAGTTACTTCAGGCTTTATCTAACCCTGACTTGCAAATAAAACAAGGTAATCAATTTCTGGCTCAAAATAAACTAGCAGAAGCGATCGCTTGTTATCGCCGAGCAATTAAATTAGATCCTCAATCTACCCCAGCTCATCAGCAGTTGGCTCTTGCTTTAAAACAACAGGGCAAACTAGCCGAAGCTAGTACTCATTATCGTCAAGCGATTGATTCTCGTATTACTACTGCCAAAGATGCTGCTAGCGATCGCCCTAGTCCTAATAATCTTGCAGAAATTGCCCAAATTTATCTCCAACAAGCATATTGCTTTGAAACTCAGGGGGAATGGAAACGAGCTATAATTGCTTGTCAAGAAGCTTTGAATTGCGATCCCCAGTTAGCTGAGGCTTATAAAACCTGGGGTGATAATATCCAAAAATTGGGTAACCCAACAGAAGCAATGGGATATTATGCTAAAGCGTTGGCTATTAAGCCAGATTATGCAGAAGTTTGCTTGAATTTGGGAAGTTTAGCTTTTACACAACAACAATGGCAACTAGCAATTAATTACTATAAAAAAGCGACTGCCATTGATTCCTATTCTGCTAGTGCATATCGCAATTTAGCCAGAGTCTATAAAAAATTAGGTAAACAACAGTTAATGCTAGATTGCTGGTATCAAGCATTGCAGCTAGAGCCTAAGCAAGCAGAGATCGCCGAACATTGCAACTTAGCTAAGATTATGGCTAAAAGTGGTTTGACCGCTCGGGCGATCGCTTGTTACCAACAGGCAATTAGGCTACAGCCCAACCTAGCTCAGACTTACCTTGCTTTAGGTCAATTATTAGTTAGCCAAGATAAGCCCCAACAAGCTCTTGCTGTTTATCAGCAGGGATTAAAATATAATCCCCGTGACGCAGCAATTAACTTTCAATTAGCGCAATTATTGGTTGCTAATCAGGCTGAGTCTGAGGCAATTGTTTACTATCAACAGGCAATCAAAACTCAACCAAATGATTGGTCAGCTTATTTTTATTTGGGAAACACCTTAGTTAAACAGCAAAAATATGCTGAAGCGGCTAGCTGTTATCAACAGGCAGTCAAACTAAATCCTGATTATCTAACAGTTTATCTTTATTTAGCAGAAGTACTATTAAGACTAAAACAGTGGCAACAAGCGAGCAAATATTGTCAACAAGGATTGAATTTGGATGACCAAAAATGGCAACTCTACGATTATTTAGGCATCGCTTTATTACAGCAACAAAAATATGCTGAGGCGATCGCTATATATCATCGTTGTTTGCAGTTAAATCCCGAAGCCATTGATAGCTATCGTAACCTGGGAACAGCTTTATTAGGCGAGCAGAGATGGTCTGAAGCAGTTGCTTGCTATCAACAGGTAATTCGAAGAGAACCCAACTGTTGGGAAAGTTATCGTAAAATTGGCGAAGCGTTAATGCAACAACAACAATGGGAGCAAGCAGCGATCGCCTTAAGTCAGTCGATTAAGCTCAAGGAAGATGAAACTTGGTCATATCACCACTTGGGGATGGCTTTTATTCGCCTAGAAAAATGGCCTGAAGCAGAACAAGCATTACAACGTTCAATTGAACTAAATCCTGGTTTCCCTTGGTCATATTATCATTTAGGAGATGCTCTAGCTCGACAAGAGAAATGGCAGAAAGCTACGGAGGCATATCGTTATTTTCTAACTAAAGAAGCTAATGCCTACGCTTATGAAAGACTAGGAGATAATTTAATCAAACAGGCTCAACCTTTTTCTGTCGAAGCCAAGTCCCTAAGAGAAGAAGCAGGCCAATGTTATTATCGAGCAATTGAAGTTGATCGGGACTATCTACAGCCTTACTATAAACTGTTGGAACTTAAACCCTACGCTCCAGAAGTTTACTTTTTGCTAGCTGAAACCTATGCCAGACAAGAAGAATGGGCAACGGCAATTATTTTTTATCAAATTGGACTGCAAATCGACTCTAACTTTCCTGAAGTTCATTTTGAATTAGGTATTGTTCTCGAACAACAGCAACAATTCAATGATGCGATCGTTCATTATCAGTCCGCAGTAAATTTTAACCCTCAAGAACCCAAGTATTCTCGTCATCTACAGGAAGTATTGCTGAAAAATCGAATGTTGAATGTTAAATGTTGAATTGTTGAAAACACTAGACCGAGAATATGTCCAGCAGCTAATTAATTTAGCTAATAAATGTCGGCAAGAGGAGGATTTAAGTACGGCGATCGCCTGTTATCGCCGTATTCTCTGGCTACAACCCCAAAGAGCAAGCATTTATCTACAATTAGGAAATATATTCAATCAGCAACAGCAAGTTGAGCGGGCGATGGAGGCTTATCAACAGGCAATTACTTTACAACCAGCACAACCAGCCTGGGTATATCAAACCTTAGGAAAACTATTACAACAACAACAGCATGATACAGAAGCTATCTCTGTCTATCAACAGGCAATTGCATTAGATCCTCAATCTCCAGCTTGGGTGTATCACAACTTAGGAAATTTGCTCAATCAACAAGAACAATACGATCGAGCGATCGCTATTTACCAGCAGTTAATTGAACTAGTTCCCCATAATGCTGCAGAAATTCAAATTAAAATTGGCGATATTTTTACTAAACAAGCCAAGTTTTTTGCTGCCAAAGCAGCATATGAAAAAGCAAGGACTCTCAGGACATTACTGAATATTAATCAGATTATCAGATTTATTCATAAATATTTTGTGACGGATGTTAGTCCCTTAAACATTGATATTTTAGACAATGGTTGTGAACCCACAGGGAGACAACTAGTATTGTTAGCAGAGCAAACTCAAGGTCGAGTAGTTGGGACTAACGTCTGTTGGGGTTTTCCCGACCAAAGTGTTAAACACCGTCGCTTCAACAACGAATTTTATTGGATGGACGGACAAAATCTAACCTTTAGCAACGGCTCTTTTAATTTAGTGATCTCGTTAAATGTTTTAGAACACGTTCCCAACCCCGCCAAATACCTACAAGAATGTTTTAGAGTTATGCGTCCTGGGGGTTTTGGTTATTTTAGCTGGTATCCTATATGGTCTGGTGCAACAGGTCATCACGTCCATCCTGATATGGTTAGCAGAACAGCTCAACAGCTTGGTATTAAACCTCCAAATTATAGTTTAGATGGCTCATCAATTCCTCGGTGGGGACATTTATTATTTTCGCCATCAGAAATGTTATCTTTCTTGATTGAAGAAAAACAATATGACCCTGCTTTGGCTGAATGGATGAAGGATTATATTTATTATGGAAATAATATTAATCGTTGGTTTTGGCGAGATGTTTGGCAAGCATTTCAAAATATCCCTTGGAACTTAATTGAAATTGATCATCGACCAGGAAATTTGCAGGTAGAGCCAAAAATATTGAAGCAATTGCTCGAAAAATATGGCATCAGCGATGATTTCCAAATTTGTGGCGCAACAATAATTGTTCAGAAATAAAAAAAAGTGTTTTATCGACTGCTACCCCGTCTATTCTAGGCTCACATGGTTGAAGGTAGAAGATCGTTACTGACCTACACAGGCACAGTGATTGGCTTTCAGCCAGTACGCGGAGCGTAATCGCCAAAATCGTTAATACGGTCACGGGTTTATTGCACTCCCAACTTCAGCGTAAGGTTGGGCGAACCTTTCTGACTCACCAACCTGATTGGCAGCAGCC
>JAAUYG010028742.1_pt1 | contig 13183 bp, 7 predicted proteins | sample 7278091 | NCBI WGS metagenome assembly JAAUYG01 (sample SAMN14350201, study PRJNA611818) | marine sediment metagenome | isolation source: surface marine sediment (0.6m) | place: French Polynesia: Moorea | collected 2018-08
CCAGCCATTCCCCCACACAGGGTAAGTAGGTGACTCTCCAGCCATTCACTAACACAGGGTAAGTAGGTAACTCACCAGCAATTTACCAACACATGGTAAGTAGGTAACTCACCAGCCATTCACCAACACATGGTAAGTAGGTGACTCACTACTCAATCACCAACACAGGGTAAGTAAGTGGCTCACCAGGCATTTACCAATACAGGGTAAGTGTACTAGGTAACTCACCAGGCATTCACCATGTTAATCAACGCAGGGTAAGTAGGTAACTTACCATGCATTCACCAACAGAGGATAAGTAGGTAACTCACTGTAAGCTTAACGTAGATGACCAACAGGCGGTAAATTAGATATCCTCAGATTAAGTGAAACAATTTACCACAATGCCATGTAACAGTTGTCAGTAGTTCCCCATCAACCCATTTTGAGTTTCATGCCAGTAGGTGATAATTAGTCTTAAGTCTTCCACAACAAATACTCCATCCACGTCACCCAGATTGGACTGATAGGTGTAAAGAAATTACTGGTAAAATGTTCCATGCTTTCATGGCTGTAGCTGCTTCAAGGTTCCACATGTGAATATTTTATGTGTACTTATTTGACTAACTTTTGTTATATGGTATTTGCAGTCACTCCCTTGGCCGACTATTACATCATTGCTGGTGTGGTGTACCAGGCTCCAGATCTCTGCTCTGTGCTCAACTCCAGACTGGTCAGTATATAGTCAGGGGTCTGCTCCCATCCCCCCACCCCCACCCCCCCCACCCCCCAATTAATCTGAATCTTTGAACTTGAGTGCAGAAAAGCCAATGCTTGCATGGTGTTTCATGGATTTGTTTTTGGAGTTCCAGATTTTTCTGGTAACTGAGACACGCTGGCTGCATGACTAAGAGCCAGGGTAAAAACAGCAAGTTGCATATGGCATATGGTGATTGACTCCACACTGGGCAGGTGTTAAAATTGGATTTATTATGTGCACAACGTTTTGACAGACCTTTACTTGTAGTATGTTCTTTCTCCAGTAGAAATTGCTAAGGAATTGGTATTACTGTTCCGGTAATACTTTTGTTGTTGTTATTATAGAGAAAAGAAGTTACCACAAGGTTTTACCTGATTCTGTGAAAGAATGCATTGAAGAAATATCTTGTGTAAACATGTGACTGTCTCTGACATTTTCAGCTGAACACCGTAAGCAGTTTGCAGTCTGCTTTTTCAGAAGGTGGGTTATTTTTTTTTCAAGACGCATGCTGCAAAATATGCCACTTGACTATAAGAAATCGGCAATGGCTTTAATCAAATGCAGAACACTATTACTACGAGAATGACCTTTGTACATTGTGCAGAAACAAACCCTTGCATAATTCTTTTTGCACTATATTGCGTATCTGAAAAAGGAAACCCCTCACTTCTGAAAGTATTAAATGTATATCAAACATCTGTCTTGACCTCTTTAAAGCTTACAAGCCGATGCGTTTTGTGATACCATAATCTGTTGTTGGTATACCAAAAGCTTCTATCTTTACATTGTGTCTAAGATATCTGCATATAGAGTGATAGTATCAGTATATGCCATATTGAATATCATAGTAGTACATACTGAAGTTACTTGTGTCCCTTTTATATGGATCCACAATGTTTCCTCTGAAGTTTTTTTGTCTTGCTTTTGTTGCAGCAAGAAGCTATGCTCAATATCACCCCAGTAAAGGATATTCTTGGGACTTCAAAGACAAGGAGAAGCTTGGTATGTCTGTGTGCCATAACAACACAACATGGCATCCATAAATATATTGTATGTCTTACAGCGATAGATTAGTCTTATGGTACATCACTGTACATTAGTAAAGAATTTCCCATTCACCATATAGGTATATAACCTTGCCTGAATTGTACGGATAAGTCTACATTGGTTGGTTGCTTGGATTTTCATAAAAGAGATAAGCATGGAAAGGACAATTGTTATCATAATGGTGATTAGTGGACTCAAGCCTGTACTACGCTTAAAATATTTTCTTAAAAATGTGCCCCTGACTCAGATCAAATTTCTTTTTTTCCCCGATCCTTCTCCAGAGAAACAGGTCACCAAGGAGAAGAAGGAAGAGCCGAGCTCCTTCTTCCAGAGACAGAGAGTTGATGTGTTGCTGGGAGAACTGGCCAAGAAGTTCCCACCCAAATACCCCGGGGCTCAGGGGCAGGTCGCTGTGAAGCAAGGTGAGGCAAAGCACACCTGTGCTAGCAGCATGAATTGGTGTACTGTACAGTGGTCGCCCTCTAATAACGCCACCCTATTTGCCAAGAAATTGTGGCCACATTAGAGGTGGCCTTTGGTGAAAGGGAGAAGTGAATGCATGCATAGTAGCAGCAGCAAACATTCCTGCAGATGGTAGGGAGGGTGGGTTCTGTCGAGAGTGGTCAGTAACAGAGGGACCACTGTATAGCTGTTACCACTGTATAGCTGTTATGCCACAGATGCCATCCGGGAGCATTGAAGATGGAGAAGACCGAATTTTCAATCAATCTAGCATTGGTGTTATAGGTGGGAAGTATTTAAGTTATTTCTATTTGCGAGCAGGGGGGAGGATGAGGGATGTACCCAAAGTGGGGTAGCATATGATCAGTTAACTGGGAAGTAAATATACCCCGCAGATGGCGGTATTTTGTCCCAACCTTTCTATTGATCATACATGGTCTGATGAATTTTCTAGGCATGTGATACTCATATTCAGTGTGGCCAATCAGACCGTCGTGGTTCCAGCTGGTCTGGTACTGTCAAGGACAAACCAACTAACAGTTTCTGTTCCCCTATTTCATTTGTATTTCCAGAAGAGCCTGTTATCAAGACAGAACCTGGTGTAGTCAGGGTCGACGTCAAGTCGGAGAAGGGTGACGATCGGTCAACCGTGTCCTCGCAGGGCAGCGTCAAACCTCCAGCGGAGAAGAAGCCTAAATTGCTCAGATGATAGGAGCTTGAGATGGGAACAGTTTGTTGCCAGCAGGGACACGCATGTAATACAGATCTATGTGTAAAACATGTCTGTCAGTGAGCCAGTCTGTACAGGGATCTGACCAATAGGAGGCCTGCTGGAGTGCTCACAGAACATTCCCATGGCGACCATTCGCATGGCTACTCTAGCACAGTCACTCACGTTGCCATCGGTGTGTGGTCAGTCCACCAGGGAGAGCTGTTGGTGTACTACATGTTTATTGTCCAGGAGAAAGCATTTACACCACAGCATTTTCTTCAAGTTGAGTAGCAACCTAAAGTTGTGTAGTTGAAATGTTCCACATTAATATGCATGTTATGCTGCCTGCAACTTTGTGTAGGATGGATCAGGAATGATCGCTCTTTTTATTGTAAGAATGTGACTAATAAAATCGCTGCAAATAACTTCCTAGATGTTGTATGTGTACAGGAGCATAACCAGGCAGATGCAATTGATACAGTTGCATTGGTTATATGCCCATGAGCTTATGGTACTTAAATGCATTCGGCAAATAGTGAGACTATACAAGAGATATTCATGTCTTTTCCCAACACTCCCCAGTTCCAAAGTGACACCTGTGATCAATATTTTCAACGCTGAGCCTCGGACGCCCCTGTGCTAGTTGTACAATGGGCATGGTTGTGTTATAGAACTGAGGATTATAGCTAATTAAAAGTGTCCCATCTGCCTAACTTTGTAACCATGGGTAACACCTGAGTAATTTGACAAGTTACGAAACCTTTTTAACCCAGAACTTACCTTAGTAAAATGAACATTGGGTATATTGTCAGTTTAACTGAAATTAATATTGGATCTTTTTTTTTGATGGGTTGGCTTACTGCATTGTACTGGTATGTGGCTATATTTAACAGTGAAATGGTATCTTGGAATTTTATGTAAAAGTACATATATAAACGTAAATGATGAGATAACCCGCAGTGTTTCTGGTGGGGAGGTGGGATATTTTGAGGGACTACTGTAGTTGTTACCGAACCACTAAAAGCAATAAATAAAACTACTTTGTGTGTGTGTGTGGGGAAGGGGGGGGGGGCTATTTGTGGTTAAGCAGTATTTTGTCAAAATGCATGGCGAGATATTGTATGTGGGTATGCCATGTGGCAAGTGTATTAGCTGGCATGTCAACATTCCCCACTTTAATGTTTCCCCAAATTTACGCCTTTGTGTCACTGTGTCTTGTTTGGCGAGGGGGGCAGTTCGAGAGGTGCAGGTGGAACATTTCACATCTGACCAGGAAGTTAACAAGTGAATAAGACGGTTGCCCCCCACTTGTGTACTATGCTCATGATGCTAGCTATCATCAATCATGTTTGTATAGTCATCTATCACATCTGGTGACAAGATTCCCCACAAAACCTTCCCGGGAGATGGGGGGGATTGCGTCAGAGGTTACACATGTCCTATTTGGTCAGTCATTTGTGAGAGTGCCTCTTTTGACGTCTGTTTGTCCAATGTGGGTAATAACACTACATTGAAATCCCTGCCGGGCTATGAAGGATCAGACTTGCCCTTCCTGGATGATTTTTGTCCTTCCCGCTTTCAGGAAAATATTATCAGCAGTTGGAGCAAGAGGAAGCGGGCAAATTTCCAAATTCCCTGCTTCCTACATCGCACCCACAACCTTGGCCTAACCGATGCCATATGAGCAGCCTGTGTTTCCTATTGGCCTTTCAGATGGAGATTAATTACTGGTACATACAGAGAAACTTGTATATATAGACCATCATAGTGGTTCTTATGCACAGGTGGTCTTTATGTACAGGTTCAGTAACGTGAGGCATACCACTGGGGACCTGTAAAATGTCTTTTTAAGCAGGTGTCTCCATATAAAGGTGCCGTTTAGAGCAGGTTTGACTGTATAAAGCAGTAGTACAGTGAAACTTGTATAAACACCACCGTACTGCCTATGGACCAATAAAATGGGGACCTTACACACATGGTCTTTATCATGCTTATATGCATCTTCAAAAACATGGAAAATATGGTCTTTATAAGCAGGCCGGCCTTCTTATTATATATGGACAGGTCTTTATATACAGGTGGTCTTTATATACAGGTGGTCTTTAGAGTAAGTTTACTGTATGAATAATCATTATATCTCTTACACATACTGATGGGATGCCTATTGGAGGGCTAAAGCTTCCCCGTCAGTCTAGAAATCAATGAGATGCAATGCTACATGGAAGGTCACTTTCTCCAGCAGAAAAAAAATGAGGTACTGACGTTTCAGAGAAATGAGCCTCCAATCTCAAATAACAAGGGTCGTGTGAATACCTAGTGCTTACAAACCACTTATTCTGTTCACTTGCTCGATGGATAGGAAATTTTGGCAAAGGCTGCTTTGGCTAATGGAATTTCTTGGCGGTCCGACTCAAGACATACAGTGACAGCCTCTCAGACATGGCCTGGACCATTTGTTTGCTCAGTGAAATCAAATTTTGGCTGGGGACAGTTTCATTGCTATTGCTGTTCTGCAGATAAAGTGACAACCAGGATGTTTATTTTGGCAGGAAATACGCCCCCCCCCCTCCCCTACACACACCCAGCCCACCACATGTTACATCATATACCCTTGACTAATGAGCTGTGAACGTCTGTGGCAATGGTAAATTACCAGGATGGCGACACATCATTGGGTCTCCCAACTAAAAAATGGTATGATGGAACTTAACCAAGTGTTCTCTCCCATGCTTTGCATACTATGGCGAAAAAATTCCAGGTATCCGACCTTGGTTCGTACACACAAACCATATCATGGACCTGGACTTGGGACTTTCAAGTACTATATAGTGCACATGCAGATTTCATATTGAAGGGGGGGGAGGGGGGGGGGGTCATTGACCAGAATGGAAAGAAAGAAAGAACTTTAGGTTGTGTACTGTGACACCTCGTATAGGAATGTGGTGGGGGGGTGGGGGGTGATGAAAGTGGTGGGGGAAATTTATGCAGTGGCACATTTTTACTCTATTTAGAATAGACTAGTACACCAGATGACTCTAAAACTTAACTCTGATCTTTATCAAAATGCAAATCGAATGGAAAATGACTGATACACAGATCTGTTATTTATCACAGTCTATATTTATTACACACATCGCAGCAACATCCACTGCATCCTGTCTCAAGTCTTGACCATTAAATCAACAATACAGTAGTCCCTCTCTAATAAGGCCACCCCATTTGCCAAGAAATTGTGGCCACATTAGAGAGGTGGCCTTTGGTGAAAGGGAGAAGTATATGCATTGATAGCAGTAGCGACAAAGATTTATGGCCTTACTAGAGAGGGTGGCCTCTGTTGAGAGTGGCAACTAAGAGAGGGACCACTGTATTGATTATTCTCCCTTTGAATGATAAAAACTTAACTTTGTGAAAAATCCAAAGGCAGACCAATCCACTTAAAACTATAAACAGGTGATAATAAAATGCAGTACAGTGGTCACTCTTTTAAAAAAAGCCGCTCTAACAGAAGAGACGGTCTAGAATGGAAACAAATCTTGGCACCTAGAATTCATGGGATGTCCCCTCTCACCGGAAGACACCTCTCACATGTGGACAGTTATTTGGCCCGGTTGGCCGGGGGGTCCTTATTACAAGGGGTTTACTGTATTGAAAAAAATTGTGCCCACTAACATTACCATATTTATAAAGCATCCTTTTCATATCACCTGTATTAGACACATAAGGAATGCACTGTCAATAAAAACAAACAATATAACAGGAATATACAGCATCACAAATCAGCCATTACCCACTGTCAAGAAGCTCTGAGCATAATGCAACCTTCAAGTGATTCAAAGTAGCTTCCAGCATAATGCCAGCAGTTTGGTTAGGACTCATGAACCATTGTCAGCTGTTTGCAGTTGACGATACTGGCCTTAAAACATGCCATGATTAGCCATACAAATGCATGTATGGTTTAAAAAATGTCTTAAAAACCAAAAGACATGTTGTCAAATACTGTATATAGCAGTTCTCATTTGTGAATGTTGTCAATGGTATGTACGTTAAGTGATCTAAAAATCGGGAAACTACTGCCAAAACCATCTTTGCACACATGTACACAGTAACCTAAAACAATAAAACTATATTGTGGTCATGTTGAATAATTTTTAATTTAATTCCAATCTTCTCTGAGTCTTCTGAGATCCAGAATGGGTTGTCATGGTGATATGACTGTCAGTGTCCGGAGTGAAGTTAGCCATGATGTTGGATTTATTGGGAGACAGCGGCTTCCGAACGGCAGGCGGTAACTTCTCTGAGGGCCTGAAACAATTCATCATTTCTTTTAATATCAGAAGTGAACTGGAACTTGAAAGAGCACCATTGAAGGTGCCTATAAATTGTACATTGATGGCTACCCTAATCTGCATGCTTGAACAGGTACTTGCTGCTAAGTGCTTACGTATCCAGGGTCGAGTGCAACTTGCATCAATCATGAACCCCAATTACAACATGTACAATGTACAAGTACAGTGATCCTTGTATATAAAGACCACCCTAGGGACCAACAAAATATGGTCCTTATACACAGGTGGTCTTTTTATGCAAGTTCAAGAACATGGAAGTATCTCTCTGGGGCCTGTAAATGCAGTCTTTAAAAGCAGGTGGTCTTTATATACAGGTGGTCTTTAGATCAGTTTCACTGTACATTAAAATCATAATGTAGTCTACGAAAACCTTTGGTATAACATGAATACATTATGATGTCATACTACATCGGTTTGTAATTTATTTAATGTTACTGCAACTGGACAGTGACTTTCCTATTCCATCTACCCTATCTCTGTCACATATCTGGATGCACCAATGCAAAATGTAGAAAAGATGTATATATACACAGTTGACATTTAATATAAACGATATTGGTACCAATTCCCAAGACACATTCTCTTTTTTCTCACCCCTTAGAGAAAGTGAAGCCACTCAGGAAATTCGTCAGTTTCGGTTGGTCCTCCTGTTTGCTGCCTCGTTTTCCTTTCCCTGGATCTGACCTCCGCTTTTTAGTGCTGCCCCCTGGTGGCTTGGAAAGACCTGATGGCCGACATCCTTTCAGCGAGCTGTGCGTCTGTCCTGATACTGAGCCTGGTACAGAGATGGAACAGACAAAAATTTTTCGCAATCAGTGTATGAATCGTCTTATACAACAATAGCATATTTCATGTTTAACTGATGTTTTTTTTTTAATTAGTCTTAAAATGTTCATTCACTGATTAGGGTAAAGGTAGGGCATCAACAGTAAACTTGGAAGAAAGATGTATGAGAAATTGGCACACATGAAATTTATAACAGGCACTTTATATTGTTCATTTTCAGCATATTCATGTCCTTCATGATACATATACACTTACTCATTTCCACATATTATACACCGACACTTATATATATAGATCATCCTAGGGACCAACAAAATGTGGTCCTTATACACAGGGGGTCTATATATGCAAGTTCAAGAACATGGGGAGTATACACCTGGGGACCTGTAAAATGTGGTCTTTATAAGTAGCTGTTTTTTATCTACAGGGGGTCTTTAGAGCAGGTTTGACTGTAATAAGTTTTATTGACTATCTCATCTGTAATTTGTCAATTCATTCAACACCATTATTTTATTGTTTGGGCACATCAAAGCCGCATGAACAAATGATGAATGTAGTTACCTGGATTCAAGGTGACAATGGCACTGCTAGATCTATGTAGAGACTGCCTTGACCCCCCGGATCTGTATCCAGAGTCTGCCTGTGCACTGTCTGGTGTGGACTCTGGATCACGGTTATTTGGAGATTCACAATTATCGTCAAGTACAATAACATCCAAACTGGATCTTGAAGATCCTGTACAGATCACGTCAGTAGTATCCAGATGTTCGTTTGTTGATAATGCAAGAGACTGGTTGGATTCTGCCCTAAGTATACCAGCATTTTCCTGGGTGTCTGATGGCACAGTTTCAAAATCATCACAATCCCACGAGGAAGAAGTTCTCTTTTGACTCGGACTCTGTGATGCAGTGTCCGAAGCCTGGGAGCTTGACCCCTGAGGCTTAGGTCTCACAGATTTAAACTGCTCAAGCGCAGAAGAAGACACTGGAACATCGGCACGCTTCACATCGAAGGAGCTACGGAACTGGTTCAGTTTACTGAAGGTGAAACTACCATATGGTGAGTTTCTACCACTGTCTGCGATGCTCTTACTCTGCTGGGACGATGCTGAAGATGGCTGAGAGTTGGATGCTAGATTGGATGTCTTTGAGTCTGTTCTAACCGCGTATGTAGTGTCTTTATCATTATTGCGGTTTTCCCCATCCTCTGTAGACGAATCCTCATCCTCCGCTGAGGAACTCTCCTCATCAGGCTTTGGGCTGTAACCTCTGGCCAGCTCGCCAAAGAAGTTGGTTGATTTCATGGGCTTCTTCGCTGTGAAGAATCTGGACGTAAAACAGATCACAGGTGAATCAAATATGTACTTGTCCTGTACTGCACAGTGGATGAACGATGTACTAGATGTGCATATTAATTTTATGATACATTATGCATCCACTTTGATGAAAACTCTATACCGGTTAACAAGGTTTAGTATGTTGAGAGAACCAGTGAACTACCAAGTGAAAAGAGCAAAACATTTATTCAAGTATACTATTTTAAATTAAATACCTCTACAGAACAAAGATTGCAAGTTGCATGATTTGAAGCTTGCTTAAACTGGCATAACTGATGTGCTTAAATTGTATAGTATTTAGTACTTTTTATTCCTGGTGATAGTTAATCATAAACCACTAGAACAGAAAGTTGGTATTGACCTCACACACTAGGATTACCATATGTATTAGAATCCTTATATCAACAACAATATAGTACATAAGTTGCATAATCAGTGAGTACAAATCACGACAAAGCGATAAGACTAACCGACTTTTCACTTCTTTGACAACTCCTACACTGCTATCCTTCTTGGCATTCAGACTGAAACGATTTTTCTTTGCCGAATTGCTCCCAATGGCAAATTTGTTTTTGCTTGGCGCAGGTGATGAGTTGACCTTGGGTGAACCGCCCATCCTTTTTAGTATATCCACTGGTTCTTCAGCAGGCTGTCTCACAGGAGAGGAACCTTCCGACAGTCGAGAACGTTCCGGCGATGCTCCCTTCTTCAAATCCTCCGTTTCCTGTTGCCATTCCTCTGCAAGGCTCAGTCGTGGTTTTTTTCTGTCAGGGACCGTCTCCTCTCTGGGCCTGGTAGCGGGAATGTCCAGTTCAGGGACCGTCTCCACAGCATTGTCTGTATCAGTGTTATCATACACAGTGAGCAGTCCGCTGTTCTCTAGGGTTTCCTCAGGTTCTGCTGAAAGCATCAAATCAAACCATTCACTCACACATTGCAACGCACAATTCTCATGTAGCGTATGAGTGACACTAGAGTCTATTATAATAAACCTAGGTACATCAACACCGTGTTTTGAAATACAGATTACGTCAATATTGTCTGACGACCCATCAAGTCTAAGCTCAGCCCATGCTTATGACTTATTTCCAGCACAAGAGATAGCTGTCTAAACTACGGTAGGCCAAGTAGCATGCCAACAATGAGATGAAGGTATGAAGCCAAAGTGCCCCAGACTTGATTCAAACTTGTGATTCATAGATCTGAAGCCAAACGGGTCATCTCACTGTTCGGCCAATGGGTTGGTTTTTCGATAGTTTATTTACACCTTATTCACAGGCATTCTATAAAACTGCAGTAAAGCCACCAAATTTCCATAAAAACAGGGAACGCAAAAGCTGAAGGTGTAGTCAAAATTTGTAGTTGAATTTTGCTGGACCGATTAATCGAGTACTAAATAAATACATGGTAGGTATGTAATAGAAGAAACGCACTATTTAAAAGCTAAAATTTAATGTAGCATTTGACGTCAGTACAGTGGAACGTCCTGAAAGACCGCCCCATTGGCCATAAAAATATGGTCTCTCAAGACAGGTGGTCTTTGGTGACAGGTTCATTTACATTGAAGGGCTTTCTGTCAAAAACTAGTGGTCCTTCAAGACAGGCAATCTCTCATGGCAGTGGTCTCTCAAGAAAAACTCCACAATCTTTCACAAACGCCAGTTCTGGGTATACAACAGTTACCCAAAATTATACTTCAAGCCACCCTCGGTAGCAAGCCCACCTTTACGTTTCTTCACTGGTGACAGTTTTCTAACCAAGCCTGCAGGTAGCGCCACCGTGATGGCCTTTCCCGCAGTTTGTCCTAGTTGGCTCCCCTCGCCCTCCTCGGCGGACAGTGGGGTTAGAAAGTTGCTGTTTGGCATTGGACGATATGCTGGGTTCCAGATACTCAGCATATGCAGCATATCCTTGGCTGCCTTGCCATGGGGGTTATTATGCCAGCTTTGCGACTTTGGCTGCAAAACGAGGAGAGGACAAAACCTGTGTCAGTGTTCATGTACAAAACATGTACATAGGTTGTCATTACAATCAGCGGTTGTCATCACCTAAATCTGTATGACTTAAAAGTCATTCAGTTATCTAACTCCGGGTTAGCATTAGGGCTTAGCCATTAGCCATAGGCTAAAACCCACCTCATTTGGCTATTAAAAACTAAATCTCATATGCTTAACCAAAACTGCTAAAGACCATTAATTCAACCTTGTTGGACTTGGGGCTGGCTAAGATTACAAAGTTGTAAACATTGTAGCTTATCAAACAACAGAAAAATTTAACTGATACAGTACTGCCTAGTAGGCATACGTTAGATTTTCAATGGCTAGTGGTATTTGTAAGTTAAGGGGTTTGGCTAAGAAGGTTGGCTAATATTATGTGCATTTGGCTAAAAGAAGCAGTTTGTTTAGCTATTTTGCTATTAAAAGTATTTTGTCTAGCACTAACTCAGAAATCTGACATTTCAAAGTCTGACGTTTGATCCAAACTGCACAAGATGAGTGTGGAAGCATGCTTTTTATAGGCTAGCACCGTCTAGCCCTTTGGGGGTCACCGAAAACTAAGCCCCTCTGTTTTGTTACCTTGAATGTGTCTGGATTAAAGTCAGCAATCTGTTTGCCAGTGTAGTGGTCAATGTTCCCCAAGGCTACTTGGTAGGCCTTAGATTGGGGAATTGGTCTACAGCACAGTCAAGGAAACCAGAGAAACATGAGAAAAACAGTAAACTATTATTCATGTTATTTGGGTAGGACATTGGTGAGATTCATGTAATTGTATGAATGAAAACCATCACTTTTTTGTCCATGTAACTTTAGACTATATGTTCTTACTCTTTCATACTCTCAGAAATTGTCTATTGCAAGTATTACTGTGCCTCAAAGGTCTTGACATATACCCTTGGCATATATGTATATCTAAATAACTAGCAGGCTTTGTTTGTAGCAGCACATACTTAACTGTCAACTGCAATGCTGACATCTATTCTTTCTTGAGACGAATGGATAAGAGCTTAAACAGACTCAATTATCTAGATACTGATCTGCAAAGAAAATAGAAAGTTTTTTTTGTAGTGATTAAAAGCTATGCAGAGGAACTCTGGGTATGGAGATATAAAATGAATACAAATTAGACATAATTATTAAGCATTGGGAAAGGCCTGATGTGATGTCAGAAAAGATACGGTCCTGCATAATGAACATCGTCCGGTTCGATATCTGGCGGATATGGGTTTAACGGAACTAGCTGCCTTTTCATCGGATCAAACACCAGCTGATACAGAAAGGTGTTGTTGGCTTTAAAGAATCCCTCGACGTAGTCCAGTGGTACAGACAGGGATGCCATCTTCAGGGTGGCAGGAAGCTTCCGCAAGACCTAAATGTAAAGCAGAGAAAACTGATAGAAGCTCCATATTTCAATAGCTGAGCAATTGGAGTTAAAAGTTCAAACAAGGACTGGGAAAATTTCAAAACAAATTTAGCACATTAAAACATACCTATGGCTGTGTTTATTCGAACATTTTCTAAGCATTCAATGTGGAGCAAGACCAGAAAATGTTTCGATAGAGAAGGAAATCAGCTTGGCACTGTTAATACAATATTAGAATTGTCCACTACCAGTATTACATGTAGACTGATCACCAAATCATACCTAATTAAATTTTATGGACTCGGACGAGTCCTTATATTGTTTTAACGTAGCGAACATCAGGTCCTAACTTTTGCATGATCGTAGCAGAGAATGCAGCACCAGCTAATAACCGG
>JAAUYG010112481.1_pt1 | contig 13182 bp, 12 predicted proteins | sample 7278091 | NCBI WGS metagenome assembly JAAUYG01 (sample SAMN14350201, study PRJNA611818) | marine sediment metagenome | isolation source: surface marine sediment (0.6m) | place: French Polynesia: Moorea | collected 2018-08
AATCTAATCGATTGTTCCTTGGCCCGCTCCGGACCCTTCCTAAAATTTTCGTAAAAATTGGTCAGTAACTTTTTGCATAATGTTGATGACACACACACACACACATACACACAGACAAACAAACTAACCGAAGCAAAAACATAACCTCCTTGACGGAGGTAATAATGTCCACAGGCACAAATGATTGTTATATCTTGCCAGTGTCTTTTTGCTTCTGCTAAAAGCTCTAATACATGTACATGTATTAGCATAACATTCGTGCCTGTGTAAGTGTATTGTGTTTAGTTGTAGGTCAGAAGAAGGAAGACCCAGCTGCGATCTGCACTAGTTACATTGTATACTAAAAGAATGCTCTTCACCATTCAAAATTGAAAACATGGGGATTTCCTGTACAGTAACAGTCTGGAAACAGAAAGAAAAATACGATGAAACATAAAGAGAGATTGAAACCCTGATAGGTGGTGAAGTGGAGGTAAGCCAAAAAATTTGCATGGGGACAAAACAGTGGCCAAGACAAGGTCACAACGCAAAACTGCAACAGACAAAATGTATGCTACATGTACTTCTAAGCTTCATGTACATGTTGTGAAAAGCACAATTGTATCCCATTTGGATATAGATATAACAGGGGGTGCCGACCATTAGAAAGAACTATATATAAGGTCAACAAACAGGTGTACCCGGTACCTATCTAAATCCTGCGTTCATGCGTTTTGCACAAACTATTTCGATGTACAATCCTTACCGTCCCCGTTATCTATCCCCAGGCAGGTGTCTTGGTGGACTGTGAATCAAACCATTAACCAGATCAGTTTTTATACATGTAGATACCCAGAAAATTTAAAACTGCCCCCTTTAGCTAACATAGGCAGGGAAAAGGTCATGTCTCTAAAATTATTATTGCCATGTGCTGCATGCACAGTAATGTAATATGACAATGCAAAAGCAATGTAATGGTGTTTATTTATTTACCGTGTCCATCCTTACAGAAGTACAATACCTAATAGATGTAAAAGTCCCTCCAACAACATTCCTGCCAAAGGCCCAATAATAAATCAAGAGATCATCAAGAAACACTAAAATTGGAGCGCTATTTTCTTCTTTATTTCCTTGTAAACAAGGTCCCTGGGCTTTGTTGTATTATACATACATATATATATCAGGTTGTGGGTACCGGCTGACAGCCTATATTGCTGACATTAACAAATGTGCATCCAATCCCCTGTGCTCATTGCACATCTATTAGGATGAACATGGTATTAATAGTTTGGTAAGATATTTTCTTCTGTCTGCAGTTCCCTGCTGCTCAGCATGTAATGGAATGCAATCATTACTTAATTATGTCCCGAGAAACATTTTTTTTTGAGGTTGCTACAATATTTTACCCTAGTGCACATTTTGCTGAAGAATTTTCATTAAAAATAAGTATTGCACTGTAAATGGAAGACTGATGTGAATATCCATATGGGATAGCAGTACTTAATGTTAGGGATCGCAATACAAATACTCTTGCTATCATACAGGCTACCCTTTATGTACTAGATACACTTTTGACCTTTAGCCTTGACACTACGAAAAGCAACATGCTGCAATCCATCTAAAAAAACTTAACTAAAAGGCAGAAAGAAAGTATAGTAGGAAAGTGACCTACTTAATCTTACCTACTCCCCCCTCCCTCATGATGGCCATGGTGATGTCCAGACGACCCTGGTAACAAACCATGCGACCCAGGTGATGCGCGACTTTGGGAACCGAAGATGTGGCTGGATAGGGAGCCAAGAGAGGCCATGGAGGTGTTACTGCTGGACGACTGGGTGCCACGGACACGTAGCTGCCACAATGTGGATTTCCAGATGACAGGAGCGAACACCAGACTCAGTGTGGTTATACCCAGAATGAGGAGGTACACCTGGAGGGATGGAAGGGGGGGGGGAGGGGTTACGTACATGCAAAAATAGTATAACTTGCAACATTTTGCCACTAGATTGTACAGTAGTCCCGCTCTAATAGGGACACCCTTCCAAATAATTGTCCTTATTAGAGAGGTGTCCTTTGGGGGAGAGGGGGGATTAAAGGCATTCACAGTACTTGGGTGTCAAATTATTATGTCCTTATTGGAGAGGTTTCCTTTGGTGAGAGTCTCCTTTAAGAGAGGGACTACTGTATTTGATATTTGTCATAGGAAGAGGCCTTTGATTACTAACATGTAGATTATGTGTAACTTAGACAATTCAATGCATTTACAGAGAGACTTTACTTTGATATAACATTTAGGAATTATTTCTTTTGTTACACAAAGGTCTTTTCTTTCAATATATTACATAATGATTAGGCCTGAACAAGGATATATGGTACAAGTGTACTTCACTTTTGTAATGTTATTAACAATGCTATTTATAATGCTATTTATATTGATTGATTTCGAGTAACTCAAACATCCAAACTCTCTCTCCCAGGTATTTTTAGTACATGTATCTGGTAATTACAGTGTGTTAACCTACCTCTCTATTAATAAGCCCCAGTCGGCGAGCCTTGCTACCGAGGACAAACGAAAATTCGGACACTTGGGCCAGGCCAGCTGACACAATCCACTTCACAAACCACGAACTTCTGCTCCGGCGAGTAAGCAATGCCAGAACTATCACGCTGATAATGTACTGCACGGACAAAGACACAGAATAGGAATCCATGTATTATGTATGTAGAGCATTTCATGTTACAGACAACATTCTCACTAGTGGCCAAAAATAATTGCATGCACAGCGATCCCTGTGATTTAAGATCCGTATTTTAAAGACTTTGTCCCTTTGAAAGCCATCCATCAATAATACACCTTTTATATTTTAATATCCACCCAATATAAGACCATTCGAATTTTAAGACAAAAATTTTATTCTGCCAAAGATGTTAAAATGGGGTGGTCTTATTTTTTTTGTTCTAAAACATTTTTTTAACTGTTACTATGCTTATTTAAGGTACAGAATTCTATTGCCTTGTGATCACTTTTTACAGTATGGTTCTTCAATGATTTAAAATCTCTTAAAATCTTGTCATCTTTCCATACCCACGAGATTAACAAAACCTTTGTTTCAAGCCAGGGACATACAGGGTATGTCATAGCGCAAGGAATAAATTCTAACCAGTAAGGCTTGCTCAGCAATTTAGTCCTTCTTCAACTCTTTCCAGAGCTTATAACTAATGTCAAAGAACATGTAGCTTAAGCTTCTAAAGATACTGTAGGCTATCGCACTGTACTGGGGTCTGTACTGGAAATAATACAACTTAAAACCTTTGATTAGTCAATCAAATGTTGCACACTATAAATGCTACTTTGTTCAGAATTCAGACCACCCCAAATCTTAATGGTCTTTAATTGTAGGTGTCTGAAGACTGGGGTTCCACCACATTATGACTGTTACCTTAGCACCCACTGTAGCAATTGTCAATGTTGTAAGCACAGTCATTTCAATCGCCAGGAATTGTGGGAACACATGAAGACCTGAAAATAACACGCAAGCATAAATAACGAAACAGTATGGCTTCCTAACTTTTGAGCTTCCACTGAAGAGAATTGTGAAATATAACATTCAACTCGTGTGCATTGATTTGGTGAAGCTAGTGATTTTTTTCAATCTCGTCTATAATGGAAGGACAGTGTTGGAAAAGTTTACCCTTTGACTTTACTGCATCACCAATAAATCTGCACTGGTATAATCAGTTTAAACCTTAAATACAGTAAAAGGTGACAACTTACCAAGTTATCTCAAAGAATAAGCTGCTGGGAAATATACCACAGTTATACTTAAGTGGTGGATTCTTTTCTTTTTTTTTCATCAGGTACTTTACTGAACAGGCACTAAATAGTGATTTCAGAGCATTCAATATACATGTACGTAACATAAAGCACAGAGAATGACATTCTGGGAATACAGTGAACATTACAGGCAATGATTAAGTAAGATGGTCTTATTTTCCATTCTACAAATGCAATGAAGAAACCATGACGTCTTCCACTTTCTTTGCCTATTGAAAACACAGTGTCTCTGGTATTTTCTTTAACTCATTATTAGAGAGGAAACCAACCTATCGACCCGAAAAACAGACATGCGAGAAAATCTTTCACTGGCTGCACGAGAGATTCCATTTCCTCCGCCAAGTGGACATCTTGGGAACTAACGACGACTCCAGCTAGGAAACAGCCAAGTTCCATGGAGATTCCTACATAGTCTGTGACCTGAGTAAAACAGTACATCAAAACAGTCACATTCATATGTACAGATAGAAAAAAACACACACAAAAAAAACGAATTTGGTTCTTGATTAGTTTCTTTTTTCTTCTTTCCTTAATTATGTATCTGAAAACTGTACAACAATGAAAGTTGCTTCCGTATAAAATTGACACTACTTCGCTATTACTTTGGCTATGTAGCAATACCAGCAACAGCGGTGTAGTACTAGCCAATCACCTCGTCAAAGCTCCATACAAACAGAACCAGTCTTACCTTTAACATGAGGAAAGCCACCATGACTGTCCCTAGTAACAAAATCTCACGGCTGCCATAGCGATACAGCAGACGGAACATCGGACCCACAATCAACCGGGACACAATGGCACATAACACCAGGACCAAGGCTAGTGCTGGAATTCAATATAATATTATGAATACTCTTTGGCATGTAACGGAGTCCTGCCTTAAGCCTCCCCAAGAAATAAGACAGCACAAGAATTATGACCATTTATCATTCAACATTGTTCAATGGAAACTTCTACACCAGTGTTATTTGTTTCAGAATTAAGACCACTCCTGAAACAAAACCACTTCCTCCTTGATCATGGGTGCTATTAATTCAGAGGTTCTACTACTGTACAATAGGCTGTTTGTGTTTTTGAAACAGCACCCACAACATGGTTCTCATTAGTTACCATTACAGGAACCATTGCATTTAAAAAACACAGAAGTAGATTACATTTAGCAAGGTAAAACAAGGTAGCCAAACAATGCTGAAGATTGCCTCAAAGGCAATATTCCATCAAAGGCAACATGAAAAACAGAAATTTAATTCTTACATACATGTACAATATACCACTGCTTCCAGGCCTTCCTAGTGTCCTTACCTGCTATAAGCTCGAGAATTAGAAATCCATACACAGCTATTGGTGGCATCGATCGCTGCTCGCTGGTCAGAGATCCAGACATTATGGGAAGCACTGCCATCAGGAGACCCAATAAAACATCCTGTACTACCAGGATTCCCATCAGGACCATACCGTACTCTGTGTTACTGGGACCTGGAACCCATACAACAGGCTCATATCAACTCAGAACGATGTTTAACAACAGATTGAGTCCTCGCAATACAGGGGCCCGTTTTCAGAGAGCTCTTAAATCTAGAATTGAACTTTAAATACAAGTTCAATTATCACCTTACTAACCTTTCTTTTTTTCGGTGCTTTAGGACAGTTCTGGCCTTCTGATTTTTAATGGGGTCTAGAACACATATAATAGGATAACTTGTCATCATGACTAACTAATGTAAATGTATTTCCTGAAATACTTTTTTCATTTTTTATAAACTGGCTGGTAATCAGATGCAATTTTTTGCAAAAAAAAAAAAAAAGCTGATGCTTAAATATATTTTTGTGAACTTGAATCTGGGTTACTTTTTGAGATTGATTAAATAACCATGTTAAAATAGCACATATGTTGACACATCTGTAATATATTACAGCATGTACAGTGTAATCTATTACAGATGTAATATACATTTTACAACAACTACATGTTTGAAACATGTACTTTTAAATCATGTTAATGGAACTCCCCTATTTTGGTCTCTAACTGCCTCTACTAAACCTCCATTTTGGAGTTATATACCTCTTATGAAAAACTATTCATTAGAAACAGTAGCACAACATACAGGGCATCCTAAAATATTAGCATGGTCACCATGGTCACAGGTCACAGACATGTTGATCATTATTTAATTTGCCAGTCACCACGTATTTTAACATATACAGTGAAAACTGTCTTGGACCAATACCATGAAAGACAACCATCCCTGGCAGAAGGTCCCATATTTCAGTGCAAGAGAACCTGTCACCAAAGACCACCTGTCTTGAGAGACCATACTTTATGGGCAAAGGGACAGTCATTCAAGACATTCTACTGCAATAGCCTAGAGAAATTGGGGCCAGGGTAGTATCAGGCCAAAGAAAATGGCATTTGTAACGTAACATAAATGCAATGCACATGATGCACATAATACATGTGGAAATGTATTTTTCCTTTTAAATACTTTGTTATGTATTTATCTTTAATTAACAATCCAAACTTACATTTACCAATCCAAACTTACATTTACTAATCCCAACTTACATTTATCAATCCAAACTTACATTTATCAATCCAAACTTGCACTTATCAATCCAAACTTACATTCACTAATCCAAACTTACATTTATCAATCCTAACTTACACTTACAAATCCAAATCTGACATACAAAAAGTACATGTACTTAAGTAAAGACATTGTAAGCATTATCCAGCAGTCCTATTACTTCGAAATCTACACCTACATCTCTCTGGCAGACTTGCTTGGATCACACTTAGAATTTAAAGACTTATCTATATGTCAAATGTAACCACCGCATCAGATGCACATCCGTACTGCACTTAACACTACAAAACATATCTTAATTTAATCCCATTACATATACCCCAGTAACATATAATTTGCAACAGAGAATTTGCAAAGAAGGGAACAAGACTTAACACAGTCCATGTGGAAATATATAGGAGGTGCTTTACGTGCTTAACTATGTTAGTGATACAGGTGTATCACACAAATTATTCTGCCTTTGGACCAAAGCATTTTCAGATGCATAAGAACAGATTTTTACATATGCATTACTTCAGGCTTATTCAACCACTAAATCATATTATTTTTCAGCGGATTACCACATTTTGGTGCGTAGGACCTAAAATCAGCGATGCTGGTAACTTGTATTGGTGGGAAAATAATCAGCACAAAAGGTTACTTTCTTAATCTACAAACTAACATTATAGTAAGCATAGAAAAACTCAGAAAAAAGGGAATGGTGATATTAGCTACAGCAGCAGGATTCAAGACTCAGAAAGAAATAGGCTTAATAACTTGTAAACTCTCAACACACTACAAAATACATTATCACACTCAAATCATGCAGATAACTTTCAGCTAATATATTTGCCTTACTAGGTACACAGGCCACTAGTACTTTTGAAATAGCCAATACTAGTAATAGAAAGCAGGAATGGTCATGGTTGTTACAGAATGGATATTTTTACCAAGTTTTATGATGCTACTACACTAGCACTACAGTTTTGCAAAGAGTATAAACTGGGTTGGATAAGGTACCAACAGCACATTATACACGGTCACATTTCAGGGAATGCGTAGCAGAAAAGGTAGTTAGAACTTTTACAGGTTAATTATGATTTAGCAGCACATTATCAAGGATGTTGTAACAGAGCTGAAAAACTAGTCTTAAAGTTTTTTTCCAATAATATGCAGCTTTGTAGTTCTCAATACACAATCCTTGTGATCCTTGGGTCCTTTAAGATGCAAGTAGTACCATAATGACCTAATTTTCAGTTCACATCGTGTGTTGAAGTTTGTTGAAGGCAGGAAATAAATGTATGTAAAGCTGATGATAAGCTCCCCTTACCACTCAGCTCTGACTTACCGAACTATGGGGCCTGTTATTTCAAATTGCATAAAAATCTCAATTGTTTAAAGATAACTGTAAATACATATGCCCAGAATTGAAAAAACTGTGGCCTTTTTACTACACCTGGTGATGATGTGCTATTTTTTTTTTACATATTTCCATGTTGTGCTGGAACTAGTACTCACTTTCTGTGTTCTGGTCTGATGTGGGGTTGAGGAACTTAATGACTAGCGGTGTACTGGATAATGACAGGCAGGCCGCGATGAAGACACTTTCACTAATCGAGGACTGTAACATCTGTCCGAGCCCCAGTCCAAGAATTATCATCAGAACCACCATGAGCAACGTACCGAAGATGGCAAGGCTAAAGACCTGACAGAGAATCAACGTTTCGTTTTTGTTTAGAAAGACAAGAATACTACCAGTTACCCATACATGACAGACCGTACAGTTAATATGTCTTAAATAACAAACATTTCCAGCAGAAGGACCTACATGTACGTTTCAATATAAGTGAACCTGCAACAGGATATAACCTGTATCGCCACATTTTTCTGATAAACAGATTTACAACATGTAGTCTTTCAGGACATGTTCTATTGCATAGCTTAAAAGTGATTTACTGGGTGTTTTTTATCACCAATATTCTTCAATTTATGTAGCTGTTCATTTTAGACAGCAATATGTAATATTTATTTACACTGCATAAAATTTGCTTTTCTTAACAAAATAAGCAGAACCAGTTTGAATTGACTATTCTATAAACTACTGGGTCCGGTTTACTATTAAAAAAATTCTAAGCCCAAATCTGAGATGTTATGCACAGGAAAGATAATGGTTGTAATGGCTGCCAAAAAGAGTTAAAAAGAGTTTTACTACCAAGTCCACATACCCATTTTTCAGCACTGAAAAGATTTTTTAACACCTACACACAGATATACTATTCTTGCGTGATACTATTTAGGAATTACATGCTTTAAAAGCATGTAATTCCTAAATAGTAATACCAGTTTAACCTGAATATATAGACACAAATGCTGTTCTGTGTCATTCTCACCTTGCGAATCTTTGCTAGGGAGAACTCGAGCCCCAGCGTAAAGAGGATGAAAAAGACGCCAAACTCTCCAAGACTCTCTATCTGAACCAGTGACTGGAAACAACACAGGATACATTGTATCTACTGATTGACATTAGAGTTGGACTACCCCTCTCCCCCCAAAAAAAAACAACAACAAACAAACAAAAAAAGAAAACAAGGAATATAGACAAGATGGGAATTAAAGAACTTTTAGCGTCACCAACAACCACCAGAATTAAATGCCATCTAGATTGAAACAATTACATGTGACCTTACAATGTACATACCGCTATTATTTGTTCTCATATAATCATAATACATAACTGACCTGGGTTGACCCATTGTGTTTGAACACAAACTGATATAAGTGCATTGTGTGTATTATGTACATGTACCCGGGTAGCTCTAATGCGAAATATATCATCTACCAGCTATCGATCCTCTCTGGTTTGAAGTAAAAAGTCTTTAAATCCAAATGTGAACTATGTATAAAAAGACAAAGGCTGCCAAAGTGATTACCAGTTTTAATGTCCCAGTAAATTCATTTCTAAATTTTTTGAGAAAAAAAGACTACCGTATTGATATGGTCCTAACAAATAAGATGTGCTCAGGATACAGATCAGGACACTACACATCAGTCATTTGGTGTCCCTTACTTACAAGTTATATAGGACAATGGACAAAAATAACTGTGGAGTTTTCAATTCCTTTTGCAAAGAATATCACAAAAAAAAACAAAAAAACATTTAAAATATCTTGTCATTTCCAAGCATAAAGCTGGTTTCTGTAGTTTTAAGGTATGAATGATAATGCTGTGCAATTAATATTGCTGAGGGCTAACCCATTAAAAAAGAAAGGGAGGAGACCTGAAACATGAAACAGGAACATAAATAAATGCCATACACTAGCAGTGCTCAATGACAAATATTCAGAGCCCCACCTTCAAGCAGTTGAAGCCAGATGGACCCAGAACAACTCCACCAACGATGTAACCAAACATCGACGGCAGAGCAAATATGGTACACAGCCAGCCAAAGCCAAACGATGCCAGGACCAGCAACACAACATCCTGCAAAATGACAAAACAGAATTTCTGTGTCAGGAAAAAAAAAGAGTTTATCTATCTACACATGCTGTACCACTTCCTAGGATTTGACAATTCCCAGGATTTGACCAGTTACAGTTGGTGTAACAGTTTGACAGAAAAAATGATGTTTCTCTCATCCATATTAATGCAGAGCATAAGATTCTGGTTGTTTCAATTGTAGACAAGTGCAGAACAATGTAACTGTTTTATAGAAAACAATGATATGTCTCCCATCGCCAATAATGCAAAACAGAAGTTTCTGGTGACATTTCCTGGTACAATATTCTTCTTTTACTAGCCCATAACTAACAATACATACATGAATAAAGTGATGGTCTTCAATGGGTATCGTGGTATCTTTGCCCTTTGACAGCACAAACTGATTATTCTGAGCATCCACCAGTTTAATGACACCAGCTCCACCGGTTTCCCTGGCAACTTCCCGCTTTGGCTCCTCCCCAGTTTCCATTGTCTTCTCCTGAGCCTGGACATGGTCTTCACCCCCCTCTAAACGGATCACAGCTTCTATCTTGTTACCCGCAGACTGTGTAAAGACAAAGGTAGTGAGACGCATTGCAGAGTGTCTACAGGTATACTAGTAGATCGACTCTTCTGAATGGACAATGGCAGTTTATTATACACCGTATTTTCTAACTGAAAATACAGTGCTATTATACACTGTATTTTCTAACTGAATTCTTGAATCATGGAATTAGTACCATCCTGATCGAGAGGAGACAAAAATAGTCTTTAAATTATGAGTGGTCTTATTACTGAAATTATCACACAAACAATGTAGCTTGGCTATAATTCAATATATTATGGGAAATTCTCAGCCTGTAGCACAACAGAATTAGTACTTAGTAGATTTAGTTCAATCTGCAAAAAAATACATTTTTCCAAATGCATGAAATTGCAACAGTTTACTATCTGCCCTGGTACACAGCTGCCACTTTTGCTATATTTGCATGGTGCATGTGGTGTATTGCAATGTTTGATGACACACATTTGTCCCTCAAAATTACTGATGTGTTACGAGACATATATATAAATTCAAAGCCTATTGATTTTTACCAGCCCTGCCCCTATCATCGCCTCATCGAAGATGTTCTCATCCAGGTTATGTTCTAGCTGGTCTGCAGCTTTGGCCACATCATGAAGAACCTCAGCGAACAAACCATCTACGCGGCTCTCGTTGAACTGCCTAAGCTTTTCCTGGATGAATATGGACACAAAGAGAAAACATGATGCAACTGCTGAAATGTGCCCACATTAAATGATGGTACTGATGTCTGTATTAGTAAAGACAGATAATATATCCTTCCTCCCCCACTAACCCTGTAGAATAAGCTCTCTCCCCCAGTTCCCCAAGACATAATAACTGATCACTCAAAACAAATAGCAGCAAACTTCATATATAATAGCATATCTCCTGTATAGCCTTACACTGAAATTTGTGAAATAGCAGTTTTCCAGTACTGCAATTAGCAGGTGGGTGGGTTCAAATTCCATGCCATTACATAAGGACACCTCCACCCACCCTACTCTTCCTCAATGGTTTGATAAATGCAAGTGTTGTTATGCCGGTTAGTGGGTATTGGGGGAGGGGGTCCATATTCCACTGTGGAACTTGGACCCCCCCCCCATGCCTGGACCCCAGGCACATATTTCATGGGGGCCATTTTCTGTATGATACCTTTACCATGTGTTCACAGCTACATGAACTACTGCGGCTAGTCCTACCAGTATTTTTATTTTCCTGTATGAAACGTGATTTACCTCAGCCTTCAATATATAGTTGTACTCCCGTTCTTCCTTCAGCGTGGCATCCCTCAATCCATCCAGTCTGGCTTTACTGCTCTCCTTCAGGCTCGCTAAGTTTTTAAAATCCCCCTTCAGGCTTGTTTCCAACCACATCAGAGATTGGATGATCATGTTTTCGGTTTCGTTTAGTTCCTTGGCAAAGAGACGAAACGTTGCCATCTGAAAGTCGCGCTCTGGTTCACTGATGGAATGGTCTATCCACGTCATCCCTGCCATTTGTTCAATTTTCCGGATCACGTAATCCTTCTGCTTCATTAGTTTGATAACTTTCTGGCAAAAGCCAATCTCCCACTTAGTCCGGCTGTTTTCAGTGCTTTTTGACCATTTCGACATCTCCTTTGCTTTCTCTTCTTGGTATTTCTCCCTAATGGCACCACGAACGCCGCTATCTTCAGCGGCTTTCTGACCCTTTTTCCCAGGCTTGGCTGCCATAGTTACCAAGGCAACAGATGCCAAAATGGTAAGCAGGCAAAGTTGCTGCCTCAGGGGTGCCATACGTCAAGCTAGACGGTATCATACACTGGCAATACAAACCCTTCTATCTGGCCATGTTGGATAAATCAACAGCAGACTGAAACAAATCAGACAGTCAACCAATAACCACAACAGATCTTGACAAATATATAAATAACTTGTAACAAATACTTAGTTCCACATCGATAATGTAATGCCAATACTAGTGATTTTAAAAGAGCGTTCTCCTGTGTTCCGGTTATGGCTATGTCATATCAGCAACACCTGTGCATAGCTTCTGCACATGCACACGTTACAGGTAATTGATTTTTGTTGCATTTACAAAGTTGTAGTATACATGCACATGTATCATGGAGGATGACAAGGGGTTAAGAGCAGCTTGCAGCCTCGATTCCTAATTTTCAAACATACAGTAGTCCATCTCTAATGACACCTATTCTGCCAAAAACATCTGTCCTTATTACATGTATTACAGTGGTGTCCTTCAATGGTGAGAGGGAGCATCACAAGTACCGGTATTCACAGTTCTTGCTGCCAGAAGATTCTGTTCTTTCTAGAGGGGTGTCCTTTCTAGAGAGTGTCCTTAAAGAGAGGGACCACTGTACTTCCTGTGGTAGCATCTGGAAGGTTCTGACACTTAAATCTGGTTGACCAGTCCCACTTCCCTTTTCCGAACAGACACATACATGCCACCATGGGTTTGATGTACTGTGGCAAAAATTCACTAAAATTATCAATATCTGTGTGGCCTAAAGACAATCAATATGAATGCTGGCAGGCTGAAGACAGGAATACCATGGTATAACAGCTATTTTACTGCAACACATGTTCTAGCTATAATCATGATAATACTGGCACATAGCAAGACACTAATATGGGGTGATAATTGATAGAATGCTGGTACATGGCAAGATACTACTATCAGGTGATAGAATGTAATATTGGCACATGTACATGGCAAGATACTAGTACCAGGTGATAGAATACTGGTACATGGTAAGATACTAG
>JAAUYG010053549.1_pt1 | contig 13180 bp, 8 predicted proteins | sample 7278091 | NCBI WGS metagenome assembly JAAUYG01 (sample SAMN14350201, study PRJNA611818) | marine sediment metagenome | isolation source: surface marine sediment (0.6m) | place: French Polynesia: Moorea | collected 2018-08
CTGGTGCTCTGCTTAGCGCTCAGCACAAAAGAGTTAGAGACCGTCTGGCCGGCTCGGAGTCAGAATAATGGTCTGGGTTGGGACATCACTGCTTACCCGTGGGGTGGTGTTCCAGTGGGCTAGCACTATAAAGACTGGCCGCAGGTCGGACTAGTACAAAACGGGTCCAGTACTTACACACCAACTTGCAGTCGGTGATATGACCATGAGTGGTTGAAAACCGACTATAACCCTGATTCATCCATCCATCATTCACCAACAGCGTGAAGAAGACATAGGGCTTTGCATTCTACAAACTCCTTGGTCTGTTCCAAAGGGCCTGGCGGTATCCAGTAGTCCCTTTATTGTACAACCCATTTATTTAAGACCATCTTGACTATAAGACCATTTAATTTGGTCCTAATATGCAGATCTTGTGCACTATTTTAACATATATTTTAAGACTATCTGCCACATAACAGCCCATTTTCGAGCTCCAATGGGTGGCCTTAAAATAGAGAAATCGCTGTAAGTGTATTACAAAAGAAATCTGTAAACGTCTTTACTGAATTTAGCAGCTTCAGCATCTACATAGTCCCATCGTAGATTTTTGCATGGCAATGCAGTAGGAAGCATTTCCGGGTATATTAATGAATGTATATTCCATTTCAGCGCAAAGACATTTATAATACAAGAAGACATCGTACACACTATATATTGCTTAATTCTATAGTGAATTGTTAGAACTTTACCTTGAGCTTGTCATTTTTGGCAAAGCTCAGTTCATCCTCCGCAGTGGCGCAGAAATCGTGTCTGGCCACAGCTTCCATACTGAAAGAACACGCAGAGAAATGTTAGATTCATGTTTGCCGGTCTCCATAGTGATAGTAATACAACTGGCAGCACAAATATACAATGCATATTGAAGAAACCACAAAGCGTACAAATCATATGGATGAATTCGACCAAAACTCCTGCTCAGGAGTAACTTACAAAGATTTTAGCATGTTTTTTATGTGAATTTTAGAAAAGAATATGTACCGATTAGGTTATCTACTGGACTTACTTAAAACATTTAGTATCACTGTCGACTTATTTTATACCTATTTAACCATTTTCCGACAAGCCGTGTCAGTTTATGCGTAAGATATATAATTTTCGGACAGCACTGATAGAAATGTCCACCTAAAATTTTCAGTTCACACATTGAATCGTTTCGCACGGCTTCCTCTCCGATATAGAGCTGGGATGTAAATAAGAGAATTATTTTACACTAGCGAGGTAATTTTTAGAAATAATCACAACACTGCACAATGCATGCAAATGTTGAGGTTCCTATCACCACCCCTTTTAGAAAGCTCTGCCCTTGGCACAACAACTGTAGATCAAGACATTAAAATTAGCGGTGTCGGTAACAGCCACCAAATACAGGAGTTGCTATAAAGAGTGACATTGACATTATGAGCAAATAAACAGTTCAAACAACACACTAAGACAGGAGTGCAATCAGAATTTATTTTCTGAGCTTGTATACAGTAAGAAAGCATGAAATATACAGTTTTCTTTTCAATGTACACTTCTTCCATCATTTATAATTTAATATACACATTAGAACCATTCTCTTGGCAAGTGCTCCTTCGACAGTATCATTACTGATTTGCTCAAGGATTTTGGAAATGCATTCCCATTTTTTTTTAACCCGACACAAGTACAGAATGTAAGTATAAAGGTGAACATTACACACTTGCTTGCAAATCTACCTGATCAGAAGAAATTACAACCACATTTATATTAAGAACACTTGCTCAACAAGATCTCTGTAGGCCTTCTTCGAACAAATATGATTGCACAGGTTCTTCTAACACGGCAAATCCTCCCAAATACTTATGCCGAGAAACGTGCGTCACGAAATACCTGAAACGCACTAACTGTACCAACAGATAATCACCATGAGAATTGTATATTCCCAATACAGAAATATAAAACAATACGCGAACAGAAATAACTGAAACCCAGCTTGTTTTGCGACCAAGTCATCCAAGGATGCTACTAAAAGCCTTTCTCTTTACTTACGTTTTTGTTTCTGCTCTAGGTAAATACCCTATTCTTCTAAAACCTATGTGAGACTCTGGATAGGTCGGGAAGCTTCATTACAAATGCAGTGAAATGAGCAAGATTTTAACTAGGTAAAAGTTTCGTCAAATATATTTACACGAGAAATGTGGTGAAAATGTATATCACACTAAATCGCAAGAGACTACCTCTAAAAATAATCTTATGGCATTCAGAGCTACGAGGCGAGAGTGGTATGCACATGTTAGGCTATGCTTGTCACCAGTAAAATTATACACACACATATTAGTTCTGCTTTAATATATGAATACACAAAGTCTGAACAAATGACGTACACCCAGGGAGTACTTAAGTTTGCATGTATGATAATCCACATGTATAGCAATCACTTCCTTAAATGAAAAGAATGAACATGCACATGATGTAGACAGAGCAACAACATTTCAGACATGGATTAATTTGAACGAATGTGGGTATTTCATGGCAACATTCACTCTCATGCCATGTAAAAATTTCTTAACTTTAATATTTACCAAGCATGGTCCTGCGTAAGACACGAGCAGAAACTATATTACCAATATAGTAGTTCAACTGTCGCATAAAATTCTTACACATTAATTCGTCAACATGCATTAATGCAGCTTTTAATACAACTAGTTCTGATCTCAGGCATATTATTAATCCCGCTTCCCAGTAACTCGCATTCAGTTAAAACAAAGAAAAGCAAACCTGAGATTCAGACTAATTACCAGCTATTTGCTTTGTAGGCTTGTACTTAGAAATGCTCTGTGTCCGCAGTGAAAGTTTGCAACAAAATACTATTGCAATGCAAACCAATAGACTCCCTCCATCTGCAAATGAGCACTAATTCACAACGGGAAATTGATTACTTATTGCGCTTAAATAACAAACACAAATATAGGACCCAATATTGATAAAGCTACCCTACCACAAAGTTTGCAAGTGGTAGCAATTAACTAACGTGTGTATGCGTCTGCATACACTATAAAGTCCCAATGCCCCACATCATTCTAGTATTACAATCTATAGCAGAAATTAAACACATCCACCCATATAGATCTAGGAGTTATTTATAGAGAAGCCAGTGAATTATTTCTCAGACAATCTTCGTAACTCGCTGTCCTGCAGGTTGCGATTATAGGTACAAAAGGGAAACCCCCGATTTTTGATTACACTGTTGAAGCTGCGCATAAAAGCAATACCCATGTTGCAATGGTAAATGACATAAAAACAGCCCCCGAGTGTAATCTATGCAACATGTTAGCCATGGCTTAGCGCATTGGTCGATAATGTCCCCGACATTCGCAGCATACCAGTATGCCTCTTCCTTTCCCGTTAACAAATACACTATGTGCCAAAGCTTGTTTGCCCCCTTAAGACTCATATACACAACATCGGACGTGTATAATGAACGACCCGATAATCTGACACACATGCTTCCACTCTGCACAATAAACCAGGTAATAACTGCGCAGGTTGTACAATCATACGTTAGACCACTGTCCAATGTTCATTGTGTTTTCAGTTGCCGTTAGTTGGTGTAATCAGACACATAAGTGTTTGGAAAGAGGCCTCGACAAGTACGGTTGCCGCGGGTGACCTCGCCGAGCCACCAGTTTTGATCTACTCGTCTATCAATGACCGTGACGATCTCTCCTCTTTTTAGTTCCAACTCTTCTGGGTCCTGCGGCTTGAAGTCATAGTTGGCGACAACCCTCGGCTGAAGGGCAGGAAACGAAACAATAGGTTAGGGGTAGAGAGCAATAGAAGTGCTGACAGTGAACACCCAATCCTCAGGTAACATATATAGGTCAGTAACATATGGAAATCTTCCTTGAGGTAAATCCCATAATAAAGTGAAAAGTTTCTGCTAGAGGCATACCAAGATTACATCATGTAAAAGTCACTGCTTATTTAAATTCCATACACAATTATATATATTTACTTGTAACTAAAACGTTGATAAAATTGACAAATAGTTTATGCAACCGACAAAATAAAACGCTACTAAATATGAATTCATACGCTATAACACTTTTAAAACATATATTATCCTAGAAAGACGCAGGATGCTACCACTGCAAGGTTTTCTTTTAACTGTTTACATTTATGTTACTTTTGCAAGGTCGAAAAAAACAAGCAAATGAAGGTTCAGCCTGAATACAGCCGATGGCCGTGTTCCACGTACTCGGGTCATGTCTTGTAGGAAGATGGTCTGCGTTCTGCTGACAGAAGATGTACGGTGATACTTGACCAGGTCGTTCAACGAGTCAAACTTGACAACCCACAGAAAATACTTCCCTTCCCCGTCTCGTATAATGCGGAAATGCTGCACATCTCCACCGAACCTGAAGGGAATAAAACGCAGATTTTTTTTTTTTTTTCAAATAGCAGTGATAGTTATATAGGCAAAATACATAATACCATTTCACATACACATAAATATATTTCAGAGTTGAAGAGGATTGAGAATACGACCATAAATAACACCAGTAGCTAGCCACAAAATCAGGCCAGTGAGTTCCAGAATTCATTCCAACAATAGGAAGACAGGATATTTCAGGTCTGGCCTTGGCACCTCCGCAACATAGCATTATGCATGAATTTTTAAGACCGCAATTAATGTTAACTGAACTCACTTGACCGATAAAGAAAACTCGCCCGGGTTGCTTTCACTGGGCCGAATGAGAAATGCACCATCTTTGTGCAGTGTTGCTCCTGTCGTGCCTTTTTCCATTAACATTGATTCAGCCTCACCTCGGCTTATTCGGTTCACGAACCACCTGAGAACATACAAACCAAACAATAGTTTTAGGAACGGGTTCAGCACATGACCAATGGTAGTAGTTAAGCAGCAATTACAGCAATGCCTGAATAGGAAGCAAGTTGATTTTCATGATGATATTAATCATGTTAATCATGGTCAACCATTGGTTTCTGGCACCATGGATACTGCCTGTTACCAACATTAATACATGTGCAGTGCACCCATGAGTGTTAACATAAAAACAGACAATATACCTAAATCAATACATATATTATGAATAAACAATGCTTTAAATGTACTTAAATGCAACTGACTGTTCGGCACAGTAACCAAGTTACACATGAATCATATCCTGAACCATGGCAACGAATGTTACTTTGTGAATTTGCTTTCAGCTAACACATGTCAAGAACACCTCAAGCCATTACTTACGAGTGGTTCTTCATTTCTATGTATGTGCTGGGAATGTAGCCTTCTCGACCATTCAGTTCTGCTTTGTACCAGTTCTTGTCTTCTTCCATACTGAGGACCTGTCATAGGAAATGGAAAGAAGAAATAGAAACATTTGGAACCTATATTCACCTTTTTTGATTTACTGCCCTTTACTTTCTAACAGGTACCGTATATACAAACTAAACTACATAGCAGCAGCGCTATTGGCTCTACAAGTAATTTTTCTAAAATGCAAGTCTCTTTTAGTGGCTTAGGTTAAGATAAAATGGAAGCATGTCAATTTGGACACATCTCTTAACAACCCGGACTAGAACCAAAGAGAATTTAATTACCGGTACCCATACTAGCCATGTGTAGATGTACACACGTGTCCAATAGAGTGTACTACATACCGCATATGTCCTAATAGAAGCGCAGTGAGCAAGGGCTTGTGCAATTAATTGGTCTACTGGGCTTGGTCTATTAATTTCAATAATAAAGCCTGTCCTCCGATACCTACAATATGCATATATATATAGTAAACAGGAACCACGTGGACCTTTGTTTACAAGAAGTGGGGATATGTGCATGTGCGGCAGCCAAACAGACTGGCATATCGCTCGAAGATTAGTGTTTCTTGATGATCTTTTGAGGTTTTATCAGGCATTTGGTGTGAATTTGATGTGGTATGTTTGTTGCTGGAGAGGCTTGCGCGTCTATTAGGGACTGCACTTCTGTAAGGACGTATACGGTATTTGTCTGAAGTTGCTAAAGTAGTACCCTCTAATGGAGATCTTGCCTTCTGCAAAACAATTCTGGCCTTATTAGAAAAGTGTCCTATGGTCAATGGTGAGAGGAAAATTCACGTTACTTCCTACCAAGAATTTCTGGCCTTCTTTCTAAAATATAATATTGCCTCCCTAGTGTCCTTAAGTGAGGGATCGCGGTATCTGGCTTACAGGTAAATGGTTTAGAAGTCCAATTTCAAGAGAGTTAGTACCCACCTTCAATCTTGCTCCGCGCTGAAAACTAAGCTCGTCCTCAGCGGTCGCTGTGAAATCATGCTTCGCAGTGGCTTCCATTCTGAAAACAACAAAATTCCGCAGTCAAAAAAAAGTCTCTAATACCCACCTAAAGATGATCCTTGCAATAACATTTGCTAGTTACACAAAAAAATCACTATTTTTTTTAGAAATATTAGCTTTTAAGATGGATGTTATTTATTTTAGTATTCTTATCTCGAATGACTGTTTTTTCTGGTACTGATAATGCTATACATGGAGCAGAAAGCACACTATGCACAAAAACAACTATTAACTCTATACATATATATATGTACATCAAGGAAATCATCTTTCATGCAAGATTTGTGGTATACACTTGCCATGCACAGTTTTAGTGGTGCGAATGGGGGTATGCTCATTAGGTTAAACAGCCAATTGCAATCATCAATGTATTATACACACTCAAAATCTTCCAGGTGTAGCAAACAGCGCATGATCAACGATCCTTAAAATTAACCCTGGTTGACACAACACACGAACCAATAAGAAGGGTATCTCTAAATGATGTACCGGTATGGTTTATTTAAGCTAGTAATTAAAATATAACATCACATATTTTACAACAGAACAGTGAAAACAAAATATAGATAGCTGTCAGGGCAGTCTGTACTGGTAATGTAGCTTATCGACCTTTGCACATATTTGACAGTTAAGTACAAATGAAGTAACTGAAGGCAAATTCAAAACATAAGGAAATGGAAAACTACATCACTTTCTAGCAGTGCCAAAGTACTGTCAACCAGCCATAACCATGATAACAAAACACATGTCATTTTATCATGTATGCAGCAAATGTCTGGGACAGCGGAAAACACTGCCTGCCCACAAAATCGAAAAGCTGTTTACATGCACAGATGTAGCGATTTTTATGAGACTTTATCTTGGTATGAAGATTGATATGTGCCAAACTTGGCTGTTAAACCTTATATTTGACCTCTGAAAGTCATTCTAGGCCAAATCTTTAGTGTTGTTGGTTTCCCCAGTTATGGCATCAATGTTCTATTGTTGTCTAATAGCAATAAAGCCTTAACTTGTACTACTTTCCAAGACACATTGACTTGAAATATGAGTGACTTGAAACTGACCTTCAAGGTCACTCTAAGTCAAACGAATCACACATGACAGTTGTATTATCCACATTTTCTCTTAGTGTTTTCAGCAAAATATGCCTGAACCGTATTTCTGTATGAGATACATATATGTATTAAATGGCCAGCAATATGACCTTTGAACTTTGTCTTGGAAGATCACTCAAGGTCAAATCTAATATGCAGCGCATTTGACTCCACATATACAGTAATATAGGACTGCCTATTGTGTTCAATGGCAATATATGCCCAAAGTCTACTCTTTTCAAAGATAAGTGCCAAATAATATGAGTAACCTTGAATCTGACCTATCAAATTCAATCAAGGTCAAATTAAGGGTTAAGATAAACTCCCAATACATGAATTGATATCCTATTAAGGCCTAATAGCCTGAAGTCCATCTGTCTGTCTTGCACAGTTTAACTAAGAGCCTCTTGATCAATTGATAAGTTTCTCTTGTCATCAATCAATTGGCCAAAAGTTTTGACCCTTCAGGATTCATCCATAGATCCGTGGGTGACAGGAAAGCTTCCACTCAATATGAAGTTGAACATTAAAATATTCTTTCAGATATTTTGCTACAGACGCATACTAGTATGACCAAGGAGAAAGCAAGAAACCCGGTCCAGAAACTGGAGCAAAGTTTTACTTTATCAAGGCTTACTTAGGGCAGAGCGCAACAGTTGCAAAGGCATAGGCACATTTTTAACATCTGGATCAAACACTTTGGCTTCTAAGAAACAATTTCCACGCTACATATATTCACAAGTACAGCGGTCCCTCTATTTTGAGACCACCCATGGGACCAAGAAAATGTGGTCTTATATTGCAGATGCTGGTGAGGTGGTCTTCAAATAAAGGTCATTTAACACAGAATATTGCCCTTTGGGACCAAATCAAGCGGTCTTATAATCAAGGGTGATCAAAATAGAGAGTTATAAAATAGAGGGACTATTGTACACAATTTACCCTGCTGATAGGTAACTGGTGACAACAGGATGCAAAGTAACCACATGAACCAAACACCATACTTTTATTGCTATGTATCCATTACAGGGTAAAACACTATATTCCCACATTTATGATGTGTAAAATGGTACTCAAAACCTAATCAAATCTAGTAACTTTTCTTTTCTAAGAATGTCCAATGACTCATGGACAAGATATTTTGTTACAATTTCTGGTGGTAAAAATTGGCCAAAAAAATGTTTGAAAAATACTTTTTTTAGCAACTATGCAATGTGACTTGGGCAAGTTTTTAAATTTAAACACCTAAGCCACTAAAAGCATGGTTATGCATTTTTAATTTTTATAAAAAGTAAAATACACTGCATTCGGCTTAACTGGCTGGCTACAATACAGGCAAGAGAGAAAAAAAAAAGATTGATTAATATGACCAAGGCAAACTAAAACCACTACCAAAGGCAAATAAAACATATGATTACAACAAAATCCCCATACTAAACTTCAACGCAAGACTGGGCCAAAAAAAAAAAACACTACAGCTGAGCTTCATGGGAAAGACTGAATCATAGTCCTACAACTTTAAAGCTCCTCTGGTATCCTTACAGCATGTACAGATAGTAAATAGTTGCTGCAGTGAATGCATACTCTTTTTAAAGTTTTCGTACAAGCAGGAACCAACCAGGCTTATTTAACAAATACCCGGTACACAGCTCCACAATAATATCAGCTGCCATTCCAAGCCAGAAGGAAATCAAAAGGCGATGGCCTGTCAAGTGTCAACTTAGCCATTGGTGGCAATGTCACCAAGCAATTTGCTGAGTCCAGGAGTAGAGCGTGATTGCCAGTTTGCCACTGCATTTGCCTTTGATGTGCACTCGAAAGACACACGCCACATTTGTGCCCATTTTTGGTCACAAGCAATTTTTCTGCCACCATAAACATTATCAATGTTTATCTATAATGGTAACAGATGTTTCTTACAGGTAATTTTGCATTTGCTGCCAATGCACCTCCCCTGCTGTTACTATTGGGCCACTGCAGGTTGGTTGTGTTTGGGAGCAGCACCCCAGAACGAATGTAGCTGTAGTGTAGTACAAACTGACCTGATGTCATGATAGGGGTCTACCGATAAATCTTGAAGGCTTATCCTGTTATCAAAATCGAAGTACATTGTACCAGTATTTAGAATGACTTTAAAGTTAAACCTGCTTTTAACAAATCCTTGGTTATAAGATATGACATACCATTACAACTAGACCCTTAAATGATTTACAAGGCAGTTGGTGCATGGGTACCTTACATAACTTCCACAGACAAAGCAGCAGGCTTACAGTTGAATGTTTTTACTATAAGCCTGTTCTCTGAACAGTCTAAAGTTACTCCTGCCACGTGTGATACACTGCATGTGCATTGTGCAAGAGACATGACCGAACAAGGTTTTTAGCAAATAATGCTTCGAGATTACAGTAATTATTCAAAGTGCTAAAATATATGTAATTGATATGAATGACATTGGGAATTGAATTCTACCACATGTAATGTAAAATGTATACCCTCCCGGTAATTGGTTTTTAATAGTCATTATTAGGAATAATAAAGCCATGAAATGTATTGGCAACCAAAATGTTATTGCACATCAGAAATAGCCATTTTAGTATGTGCACAGCAGATGAGTTAACAGAGACAGATAATTTTATATATCGCATTTTCAGTGCTCCAGATAATTTCTCATGCCGAGAGACACAAGCGTAATTTAGACATCTGTTGCTAAATACTATTTATTTGAAAAGGATTTAATTTACACCTAACTTTTGAAGGATGAGGGTAAAATTAAGTACTCAATTGTAATTTATACTATTGAGCAACAGATAACTAACTATTTAGTCACAAGTAACTCTAATCCTGCTAGTGCTCACTGCTGGTTGCTGCATGGAGCATGTTTCACCGGGGTGAACAAACAGGCTATTGCATGCTAAAACTTTCCAAAAGTAGTTTCGCAGGAAAAGGGCTAATTTTCTGAAAATGATATAAATGCTGTTTAGCTTTCCAGTATAGTGCTGGGCAATATGCAAGCCTGAAAACAGCATTATTATAGAATTAACTATTCAGGGAAAGTACAGCAGCCTCTGGGGAGTCTCTACAGGATGTGAAAGTGATGGATTTTCCATTATGCTCACTTTCACCATATGCTTTGTACACACATGATGAATGTACTGATACAGACTCACGATGGATTTTCCCTAATACAATATTATACACGTTTGGTTCCAGTGCGGCTTTTTTTTTTTTCACTTTGTCTTGTGTTACTTGATACAGAGGATCCGAGATAAGTTACACACCAGTAGTCCCAATTTTATCCTGCTTACGTGATGCTAAAACTTACGTTATCTGGAGCACTGCATTTTACCATGTTTACAGGCCAAAGTACGTGTGATGAACTTCAGGTGCGAAAGCATGCAAGCCACAAAAGCTGATTATGGCCAGTTAGTAGTATGTGCTAGTGATACATGGGATGTTACATGTTGGTTAAAAGAGTAAAAACGTGTATACAGAGGTACAATGTACAAAGGTACAAAGCAATGCTGTTTTGTAAACTTGGGCAAAAAAAAACAAATACTTTATCTACATCTGAAGGTACAATAGATACATGTTCAGAATCATGCATGCTGCTGCATGTACAAAGTGAAGCATACTTAAGAAACACCCCTATACGGTAGCAAATTATGAATCCGAAATACCAGAACTGATTGAAATGCATGTATGAAATGTTGAAAAGTGTATCCTCTCTACACCGTTATATAAGGTAACTGACAGTTTTAGACAGGACATAACCAATTCAGGATAATTAAATTATAATATGACCACCACCCTAGTTTCAAATCAGGCCAGGGTAAAGTGACTGCCCTAAGATAACATTTGGAGATTCACTTAAATATAAAGCTAGCAATGTCTGATCAGCAGGAAGATGTTGAACATAGATTAGTGGAGGTAACTTAGTGTTAGCTGGTCATAATGGAATCATCTTACTGAACGGGTCACAATATAAGGGTACTGGAACAGGAACCTATGCATCAATAGTTCTATGTAGTATTCAAGGCAACCATGATGTGAAGGGCACTACTGGTAGCAGTGAACAACAGGACTGTCTCTTGAAGGTGTTATGGTAGCTAATGTTTGCCTACACAGTTACATCATGTACATGACGGGAATGGTATGTTGTATACTATCTACAGACTGCAGGGTGGAGGAAGAAAAGGCGGGAGTCCTAAACAACACAGGTTAGGATAACAGCACAAAAATACAAACATTGCTCTCAAACACAATAAAATAAATCATCAAACAAAAAAAAGGTTAAAAGGAAGGTGAAGCTCATATGCACTGCACTATGCACACTGAACAACCAAAAGCCAGAGAAAAACACTGACTGACAAAGGTTAAACTTACTCCGATATGCCGTAATCACTCCTGCGATAAAACTTTAAATTTCCACGCGGCTGTTATCCAGCTGCCTTTCCCCATTAAAAACAACTGCTGAAGCTTCACAGGTGGAAAAAAGGTAAGAGTAGAGAAATTCTGGCAAAGATTGTGAATTAATATAGCACGCAGAAATTGGTTAAGTCAGTATGCCGTGCAGCGATTTTGGCTGTTGTACTAAGTTTATGATGCATAGCAATATTAAATAGGTTAGGGATACATGAAATAAACTGAAACATGATACTACAGTTGTTAGCAAAGGCGGACTCTGGACCGGCACTATTCCCCATTTCATACACACAAATGTCAAGACTCGATGTGCACAAGGTTGTACAATGACGCAAGGTCCTGCAAGCAACAGTGTTCCCTACGATTTAAGACCCACCATTTAGACTTCCCTGTATTTTAAGACAGTCAATCAGTGACATCACTCTTGCATTTCCAATACAAACATCTTTCCATTTTAAGACCACCTTTCTAAAATTTCAAACTATATTATTCTGCTTGAATGGGTGGTCCTAAAATACAGGGACCTCTATATCTACTTGAAGGAGTACAATACTGAAGAAGTGCAACATCAGGATTTATTACTTCAGAAACTGATGCGACAGCAAAATGATTAAGCTGTTCTTCCGAGAAGCTACTTCTTTTTTCCACAGACAGCACTTTTATATCTTTTTCATGTGCCGATTACCCTCTCAAACCTCTCTAAAATGTTATAAAAGACAAATTGTAACTTAAAATTCAAACACATTCAAAATTCAAAATCATGAAGATTAATTATACATGAAATCAACCTATCAATATACCATAAACTGTCTGTGCTGTATGTTGGGACACCTAGTGTCCAGTCAGGACTTGTGAGTTAGATCACTCGCCAATTACATGCACAGTCAACCAGTCATACCGCATGTAGGTTGTGTGTGAACCTTGGCATTTTTTTGTACTGTTGTTGTCCACATATACATCAAAACATATTATATTTAGCTATTAGTCTGGTGATGTTGGGATTGGAAACATGGTCACCACCGATCTAGCTGTGACCAATGGTGAAGGACGCACTGAAAAGACTGATCATACCTACAGGCGAGTAGAGAGTCTAGCACCGGGGTATTTGATGAGATTAGGTCCCTAATGTTATCACAATGACACACCCTGCTTCTATCAAAATACACACGTACTTGAGAGAATCCAAAGATTACCAATTTATGACATTCAACAAATGGTGGTGGTGGTGGGGGGGGGGGGGGGACTTTTAATGGGCTTTGGTGGTTAATATATTTCCATAACTGACACGTAGTGCTGACCGCCCAATC
>JAAUYG010213291.1_pt1 | contig 13180 bp, 17 predicted proteins | sample 7278091 | NCBI WGS metagenome assembly JAAUYG01 (sample SAMN14350201, study PRJNA611818) | marine sediment metagenome | isolation source: surface marine sediment (0.6m) | place: French Polynesia: Moorea | collected 2018-08
GAACCATTCCCTGAGAAGGGACAAGGGAGGACTTCGCTAGGTTTATTATAAAGCCCAGAGTTTTTTTAAAGCCCAGTTCTTGTGACATTTGGGCATGAAAGATATCGTCGATCTATGGGTACATAGACATAGTTCCGAGGTGAAGATGAGCCGCCACAGGGGCCAGCAACATGATGAAGAGTCTGGGGGCCATCGCTAGGCCGAAAGGCAGAACTCTCCAGTGGTAGATGCGGAGAGATCCATGTTGGTCTCTCAACGCAAACCTCAGGAACCGTTTGTGTCGAGGTACAGTGGAAAACGTGAAGATAAGCATCTTTCAGGTCCAGAGATATCATCCACATGCCTTTCTGAAGTTCTCGAAGAATAGAAGCCAGCATCTCCATCCTGAATTTCTCTACGAGGAGATACGCATTCAATCCCCTTAGATTTAGGATTGGGCAAAATTCGCCTGTCATTTTGGTTGCTAGGAAGGTAAAGGGAATAGAATCCCGGACCTTCCTCGTCCATCATAATCTCCTCATTTTAGGTGGCAGGGAGCCGCACTCGCGGTAGTGTGGATCATGCCTGGGATGGGGATGATTTTGTCATGTTATTTTTGCTACTGCAGAAGTCATTGAAAGGCCTTCTATGCTCAGCCTATGGCTTTGTCATTGCCTCTGACCAGTAGTAACTAATTTATGAGTTATGACTTTCCTTGAACTAATGCTGGAGTTCAATATGCACCCTCCTAATACCAGTCAAGAAACGGGATAATATTACGTTGTAAACAAAAGAGACAAAAGAAAGAAAGAAGCTTCAATTCTTTTTTTATTCACAGCCAACCTGCTACAAAGGTTAATGAGAACTATTATTCCATTGTGTATGCAGCATTTAATTTCATTTAGTTGTTGAAATTTTGAGATTACTACAACTGTAAATAATAATATAATGAATAAACATTTTAGAAAATAACTCCTGAAACAATGGAATATCAGCTGTCATTGTTATCATTACGCGATACAGAGCTGTTTTCCTACCTAGCTATATACAGGCGTTTCATAAAAATGAACTATACCAAACTATTTACATATTCAGTGCATGCCAACTTATTTTCACTGAAGGGAGTGTCATTTTACAACCATATACAGTATTGCATCAAGTCTATCTATCTACCTACATATACACGAAGTTGAAGATGATAAATTTACAGATTTTTGAATTCATCTTAGCTGTCGTATAAATTTATACACAAATAGCTGATAACGAGTGCTTTATGTGTTCAAATATGGAAGAGAGTAACACCAAGTCACTTTTACAGCATTCTATACACCTTATTACAAACATCAGATTCAACTGGTTACGAAATGCAAAGCTTCGTTACAGTGAAACCACGACAGACAGAGTCTATATTGTTTGTAAGGGTTTAGTACAGTGAAACCATATGGTGAGTCCGTAGTGTTAAGTCACTGTCCTTGTAGCATCTATTTGTATACTCTCTGGATGCTGAGAGTAAAATATCATGGTGAGAGGTTTTTCCGGCGGGACGGCGAATCTTACAGACAGTCTCGTGTATGATTTCTTCAGCGACGAGATTCCGAGTCATTTATATTGCAATGAAAACACGAAGAAACAGAAGCCGTGAGGGTAGTCGTCCTATTTTATGTTTAGCGGGTTACTGTCGGATCCCCAACTTCCTTTCCCCCTGAAAATGCTGGCGTAGGCTTGGATGTATTGTTCGCTTCCGAAATCTAGCATGAGGGGCTGCATCGGTACGGAAGTGCCATCCGCGAAAAGCGCATGCTGGATACATGGTGGTGGGAGGAATTGAAAGGGTTCAAATCTCGCGACCTGGTAAAAGCTCGTGATGTCAGTAAGCCGACCACCACTCAGGAAGGCAGGTTAGACTGGAATAAATCCTCGGTCTGAAACTCGTACAGTCCTTGCGCGATGTTATAAGTACATATGGAGCTGTGACTGAAGGGATAGATGGCTTGCTGGGTTTTTAAGCTTTCCTCGAGAGCCAGAAACAGGGCAGGGTTCACCCGCACGTGAGCGATAAATAGTACAGCGTCGCATATCTCAAAGGTGTATTCCCTTCCGTCCTTGGCACATATGAGAGCGTATTCGTCTGAAGAAGGGATGAAACGTAGATCCAGAGAAACTCCTGAGAGCAAGAGTCGGTCCATGGAGTAGATATCCACGTAAACTGGTACCTGTAGTTCAAATATTTGTTAGTCTCCGATCCTGTCATGACGCCCAAGTAAGCCCAGATTTTGCCCTCCTCTGGTATCAGTATCGTCCATGCATGTCGGCGTATCAGGATAAAAACTTTCAGATTCTCCCCAGGACTATATACAGCCGTCTTAAAATTTCAACACGCTGTCTAAATAGGCTTTATAAGTGTAAGCCGACGAAACAGAACCGGTCATCAACTTGCCTCCCAGTGATACTTCCAAGTCTTTGAACACCGAGTGCAAATTCAGGTTAGTGAAAGCCACGTTGTCTTGTTCAGTGACAAGGGCGCCATCCGCGGTCTTGATGCACGCAGATAGCTGTAGCACTGTCTGCTTCAAGTACTTATAATCGGAACCAGCACCCGCTATAGAAAAAATGACTTGACCTCCTCTGGTTATCTGGATAACGGGGCGGTAGGGCACCCAATTTCTGTTGAACACCCCGGCATTGACAGGGGTATGGAAAACAGATCCAGGGAGTTGTGAAACCCCTCAGAAGTGGAGTGTATTTTGAACGCCATGTTTCTTCATTCGTTCGTATTCAGGCCGTCAGATAGTAATAATAAACTCGATCACACCTTATTCCCCGGCTGTCTCCAGCAAGAATGAGCTCTAAATGACAAATCTTGTCTTTTTATTCTTTTTCTGGCTCTTGCCTTTCTTCTGAGCACCTCCATTGTTTTTCTTCTTCTTTCTTTCCGGTGGGTAAGTTTGCTTGGCTTTATCTTCCGTAACCTTCAGTCCCGTCACTTTTTCATCTGGATTTGTCGGTGATGTTATGACGTGGACAGGTCTATACCGTTTGGACAGGCTGGCAAATAACTTGTCCAATTTTGAACATCTGGCAGGTACGGGGAATAGCGGAAGGCACTTATCATGATGCTGTTTAGTGATGTGCAGTGTACAGTTCGAAATCGGACTGCTAAATAAAGGCACTCTCCCTTCTTCATCCGTGATATAGATGCAGATCATGCTAATAAACTCCTCAGCGACGTCCGTATAGTAGGGCATGGCAAAGCCTGGGGGTTTAGGCTTTCTGAGTCTCTTCAGGACAGGCCTGAACGTGTCCCCGACTAAGATGGCAGAGCAGATATCAGCGCAGATAAACAGATCTCACTGCATCCATTCCAGATCAAGTTCGTCCAATAACGCTTGTGATCTTGACCAGAACAAATTCACGCAGTTCTACCATATAATCCCATGGGGTATTCAAGGGATGAACCCGTCGACTATTCGTCCAAGACAAGAACCGATACATCCTGGATTTGGTCATCACTGAGCCAGCTGTCAAACTTCCTCGGCAACCCGAGCCAGGAGACCAGGTAGAGCGTTTCTCCGCCTTTCTTTTTCTTCCTGTGTATTTTTTCCACTTTGTACTGCTCCTGTCCAGTGACGCGTATCTTCTGAAGCTCGCCTTCATTGGAGGTGCCTGGTATAAGATCGTTTCCATAATCCTTCAGGGTGTAGAACGGTATATCATCCCTGACGTTTCTAGAAGCTATGTTGAAATATTCGCGACTCCAGTTCTCTTCGAAAAATCTTTTAAAGGGACCCTGCAGGTAATTTATCTTTACGGTATCACCTACTTTATATTTGTAGGCTGATTTTTTCCACGTTCACTCTTCACTTTGACCATGACCTTTTTGGGAAGGTACTGGTGGGCCCAGAGTTCCGAATCTGTAATAGCGGCTTTATCCCAGGCCTGGTCAGGTGTCGAGCAGATGCTTCGATGAAAAGAGTTGTTGTAACTCTGAGTCAGTTGAGGCAAACTCTCCAACCAGCGCAGGGAATTCCATCTTTCCATAGACTTCAACAGCAAGGATTTCAAGGTTTGTATAAAGTGTTCAGCTACAGAGACTTTCGTCTCATTTCTGGTGAAAATATGTTTGATATCTTGAGCCCGTAGCATGCGTTTCACGAATCTGGACACGTATTCGGAGTCCGAGTCCGACCGTAACCGTTCGGCTATAGGTGGCAGCAGCTCTTTCAAAAATTTCAGCGGATTCTTGACCTTGCAGCATTTTCAAAGATCGCGTCCAAGCTTTCCTAGACAGAATGTCCATCAGCACCAAAACGTACGCGAAACTCTCGTTGTGAGAGGCGTATTTTCGCATGTTCATGGTATCCGAATCCAACTGAAAGCTGGGGTAGAGCACGACCACCCTAGGACTTCTCTTCAACCTCCTGACTTATCTATGGCCTGTGTAAATGTCTTGGGAGGCTAACCAATTTTTGATCTTGGTTAAAATCAGATCATCTCTACCGTCCTCTCTAGCCGCCTTGAGCAGTTTCCCGGGCCCGCTGAATGCTCCAGGATGCCGCGAATCATAATAGATACATTGCAAATAGTTGTCTACCATTCCTTCTTCCAGCCCAGTCATTCGTGGAAACGTCCAAATTTCTAAAAATTTCATTTGCGCAGGATGCCCGGGGGCGGGGAAGTGACGGCCTCTTCCCATACATCACGGCTGTCCGGCGTTGCCAAAGAGATGTCGCTTTGGCTCGGTGCCGCCTCCTGGCGGTGCAGTTCACGCGCGAGCAGTGCTGACGAAGGTGCCGCCTCCTGGCGGTCCGGTACTGGTGAGGCGTTGTCTCTCGCCTCCTGGCGGGATGACTTTAAGGCATCATATTCAAAAATGGGGCAACAGGACAAATTTGCTGGTCATGACTATTCCGTTAACACCATGATTTTTTTAGCCACGCTGGAAAGCAAAGGATGCAGTTGCCTATAATGTGCCCATAGCAGATTCAATTTTTTCTTAGAGGACAGCGTGGGCGCGATCAATTTCTTCACCAAATTTCTTCTTTTTCCAAGCAGAGCACGGGCTTTTCTAGGTAGCGGTAACTTTGAGAGATTGTATAAAATTTCACAGAGAACGAGCGTCTGCCTGGGGGTTAGCGTGTAAAACAGGGCTTTGACTTGCAGTGGGGTGGTTTTCAGCAGCAGGCGAAGAAAGTCAGCCTCTTTCCTGAGGTTGGAAAGCGACATGTTTGAACACTCTTTTATACACTTTCATAAATATCCAGAGAAACACGGCTACCGTGGTAGGAATGCTGGACCACCAGTAAGCGTTCTGTCCCCTTGTGTTTGTGTCGCTCAAAAAGTTCTCCACCCACAAGATGTTATTATTCCAGCAAGGCATGGCGATGTTTCCTTTCCCTCGTGCGTGACAGAAATTAGGTCGATAACGCGATTCACTGTCTTTTAAATAAACCAAAGTAGGACCCGGGGAGACGATGCTAGTTCTCAACCAGAAACGTTCGTGCTCGTTTCGAGGATGCAAATCCACCAATACGTACCCGAAGGGGCGAGAGACGGCGTCGAAGTAGGCCTGAGTTAACTGACTCCCCATGCCCGTTTGTCCGGCTAGGGTAGAAATCTGCCTCACATCCCTAGAATTCCTTAACAGGATGAGGTAATGCATGTTTAAGGCGATAGTTCTGGAACATCTTCCGCGAGAATACATGTTCCGATTCAAGATTACGACAGTCAAATTTCTGTGGTGCGTACCTCTGCTGAATAGGCATTGACAGGTTTTATCCTTAATCTAGTCATCCATCAGATCGTCCAGCACCAGCAATTTATACTCGCCGTCCGTAAACGAAGTCAGGAGTTTGCTCGCTGGCTAGACCCTTGTGAAAGCGTATATATTCCCTGGGTATTTCAAACTCGACTGCCATGCCCCATAGCCGTAAAGCACGGATGTCGGGGCTTCATGGAAACGAGCATCTCCATTTTCTAAGAGTTGAAACAGTAATTTCGTTTTCCGGACCCCGTAGCCCCCGAGATACTGATAGTAGTAGGCAAATAAAATTGAAAAGTCGGCAGCTGTACCGTTTCCCTCGACTCCATGTTGGTAACTGACGGTGCCATGCAAGACTATTTCTTTTTATGGTTTTAACACGAGTCCTCCTAAACCCAAGTTGACTTCCTAAAAGTCCACAGGTAAATAAGATGGTGACATGTCCCTGTAGGGTGACCCACTTTAACTATATGCAAAGCAAAATACATTTACGTTTATTTAAGTAATGTTGACCCCTATGTGTGACAGTACTGGATGACATAGGGACATGTCACTGTGTGACAGTTGTAGGGTGGCAACGTCTTTCACATAGCTATCACCGTACAGTAGGGTATATGTCATACTACTAGGTGGCAGGTACATATGCCAGCTTTGATCTGTTTCGAGACTTGTTTTCTTTACATCCCAGCCTACAGAGCTCAAGCTGCATGCATGTAAATTCTTCAAGCCTTCTGACTGCTACCCTCCGTTTTTTCCTGGACTGGTCAGGTGTGAATGGGAAAGAACTTTGACACCGACCCGATAAGTTTCCATAATAAAAATAATTGGTGACATTAATTTAACATTGAATGTCTGTAATAGGAAAGTAAAAGGTGTTGACACGGGACCTTTGATGTGTCTCGTCTTGTTTACCTTAAAACACCACCCAAGTAAGTCTGTTTACTTTATGCTTACCTCTGCTTGTTGCTCATGGTAGAAATCCGAGTCATTTTGTTATCTGCTATCATTCGATTGTCTGCAATCATGGATTACTCATCAGATCGAGACGAGAATAAAAAGGATGAACCCTGCTAAACTTGTAAAAAGAAATTCAAGCGAGCTTCTAACAAAAAGAGGCATAAGTTTGAAATGTGACAGAGCTAAGGCTGACAATGCTAAGCGACAATAGCATGAACCTATAAGGTCACAGAATGATCACTATGTCAGCCTACCACTGTCCCACAGTTGCATATACCTAACACAGTGGCACAGTTGATGGACGTTTGATTGGCAGTTCTATACAATAACAACTCCCCCAGTTTTCAGAGATAAAAGGCATCTAGTTGGTTTGATTGGCATTTCTATATAGTTTGATCAGCAGCTCTATATATACAGTCTCCTCAAATAATTTGCACCCATTTTAACTACCCCCAACCCTGCCAACTTCTATTGCGGCCATTCATCCAAGGCCTTCTTTCCAACTGACATTTAGGGAGGCCGACCTATTTACGGCCCCCCAGGATGTCTCACTAGCCCATTTTGTCGGTCAGGACATGCGCATGGGCGCTGGTATTGCCATGGACTTTGTAGACAGGTTTGGTCGTGTGGCATGCCTCAAAAAGCAGCACAGGGATGTATACCAGGCAGCCATTCTGCCCCAGAAAAATCGTTATATTTAATATCTGATTACTAAGCGCCTTAGCAGCGATCTGCCCCGATATGCCGATCTGGAAATCAGCCTGATGGCTATGAAGGAACACTGTGTCCTTAATGGTGTCCATGACTTAGCAATACCCCACATTGGATGTGGCCTGGATCATTTGAAGTGACACTGCATTAAAAGACTAATTACTAAAGTCTTTGGTGACATGAACATCCAGATAACGGTCTATTATCCCCCAAAGGACAAGGCCCCCAAGATCAATGTTGTCACCAGGGCCCAGGCGGCAAAACAGGCTCAGGATACCCCTTCCAAAGACACCTCTGATACATCGGTTCCCTTTCCTGACACCCCGCACACTCCCCCACCCAATGACAGGAAAAGATTCAGAGTCTTTGCCCGGCTTGGCACAAAGGCTTCTTTGTTATACAATGTATCCCAGCACCCAGATATGTCCTTTGCCAATTTTCAACATTGCCAGCAGCAGGACCCAGTCGTTAAACGGCTATATGACTTCCTGAAGTTTGGTTTGCTTCGCAAACAGGACAAGGAAGCCTGCATTCTCGTACTACACAAATCGCAGTATATCATACTGGAAAATCTTGTGTACCACATTTATGTCACCTAAGTACCAAGGAAACCGATCTGCAGTTAGTTGTTCCCCAACAATTAAAACACACAGTTCTGAAGCTTTACCATTGCAGCCTATTAGGCGCCCACTTGGGCTTAGCTAAGACGCTTTATAAACTCAGGCGTCGGTTTTATTTGCTTAGAATGTCCACCGACACAGACGAGTTTTTTCGCTCGTGTACAGTGTGTGCTGCCACTAAAAGATCCTGCACGTCCGGATCTGCACCTCCCTACATCCGCATGATATCCCCCATCTCCCCTTCAGGAAGGTTTGTAGCGACCATAAGGGTCCGTTACCAGCAATAGGAGCTTTAGGCTACAGATATATTGCAGTGTGTACAGATTATTTCTCACGCTATGTCATATCCTGGCCCACTGCTGATGTCACGGCAGAAACCTTTGCCAAAGAAATCTTTCAATATGTGGTTTGTGTACATGGCACCAAAGCGGAAATAGTTTCTGACAACGGACCCTGCTTCCGGTTGAAGTTCTTCACCTCCCTGTGTCAGGCATACAATATCAAGAACACCTTTGGAGCTAGTCTCCATAGCCAGTCACAATGACTCTGTGAAAGGTATAACACCAGTAGTATCGGTGTATTACGTAGTTTTGTAAATGAGCACCAGACCAACTGGGGCGAGTTTTTGCCATCGGTATGCTTTAGCTTAAATACCTCTACACAGAATCAGTCCAGTTCTGCCCCGTTCTACCTGCTATTTGGACAGCTCCTGCCGAGCTCCAAATAGCTCAGTTGAGCCACCTCCCCTCAACATAAACGTAACACCCTGCGTCACCTTGTTTAACAACAGGCTCAGGTCCACGTAAAAGTGCAGGAAAATTTACTTGCTTCCCAAGACCGTATGAAGGTTCAATATCAGCAAAAAGTGTCAGAGAATAACTTTAAAGTAGCTGATATTGTCTACCTTAACCAAGCCGTGCTGAACCGGCCTCAGGTTGCATAAAAATTGCTCCGTTTGTTTAAAGGCTCATACCCGATTGTTAGCTTGATCGGCTTACATAATGCCAAGTTATGCTGCCTGGCAAATAGTAAGATTCTCAGCTGGGCCATCCATGCTAGCCGCTTCAAGTTGGCCAGCCTTCATCGTTTTTGGTACAACAGCCACCCCATCATGGTCACCGACGCACCAATGTCAATAATTGCCAATGTATTGATGCCCTCCTCACTAACAGGAATTAACCAACACCCAGGGTGATTGGCCGTTTCCATACTGTTGTCACTGGCTACTTCTGAGTCAGATGACAGTGTCCAGGTTTCGTCATCTGGATTGACCAGAACGACTTCTGGTTCATGAGTGAGAGCAAACTCTCAGTGTAGCTTGCTTAGGAGTGGAAGCCTGGCGTGTACTGGGAGCTTACACAACAGCGGCTATTGGGCCTGGGCAGGTTCTGCCTGAGGGCAGGCCTGCCCTCGAGAGTCCTGTGGAGGAGAGACTTCTCCCTCAGCAGGGTCATCCCCAGGGCTCTTGGAGCGATCCTCGCCTAGTTTAAAGCGTTGGTGGAAGGCATTTTCTCTTCAGGTTTCTTTCTCTCGGTTGAAGAATCCCGTGACGGGTCCCTCACCCTGATAGGCAACCCGTTAGGTCCTATCTTATAAAACCCTTGAGATGGACACTCCCTCATGAAATGCTCATACCCTTGGCAGCGGTAACACTGCGGCAGTCCATCTCGACTGCAGGAATGCCCCTCTGCAGAAGGAGATCAACCCCGCCACCTTTCCCCGGATGATGCACGCAAAGAAGAATTAGCAGAAGATTTGATTTCTTTCCAATCAGTGCTTCTAACTCGCTTTGGCACAGGGGAGGGTGGCCGGTTCCACACACCTTTGCCAGACCTTTTGTCACGGCCTAGGTATGCCAACACGTCCTTCACCAATTGCTTGGTGTCAGGCGACTGGTCACGCTCATCTATGATGAAACGTGCTTGGTTGCTGGGTATGTGTCCTCTGGAGTGGAACGTTTCCTCCTCCTGAACAGCTTCCAGTGACAGGGCCACTCAGAAAATATCTTCTACTCGTCTATGCCCATGGGCAGCCACTTGCACACTGAGATTATAGTTACCCATACCTAGGAGGAATTGGTCTGCGACCATCTCCTCCTTAGCGTGGTAGTCTATGAAAGGCCACGCTAGATCAACCAAATGCTGAAGAACCTCTACATATGTGTAGATGTCCTCTGTCTGGCGTCTACGGTGAGACCTAAACTGAGCCTTGTAGGTGTCTGTCAGGTCTCTGGGTTGAAAACACTTCATGAGAAGAGCCTTTAGCTCTTCCCACGTGCATGGTGGGAAGGGTATGTGCCTGACGTAAGCCAGTGTGGTACCCCTCAAGTGAGCTCGAGCCTGCCAAAAGGTCTCTTGCTTGTCCCAGTGGTAAAATTGAGACAACTCATCTACCTGGTCGCTAAACACTTGCAGTGTTACGCTACCATCTCCTGGAAAGTCTTGCATTTGGGCCAGGTGTACCTGGGGATATGGTCTGGCAGGCCCCCTGTTGACGACAAGTTGTCGTGGAACACCAAACTCTTCCTGCCTGGGCAGAGCAGCACAGCCGGCCTTGTGTGTGCCTCATACCCGTCATGGCAAGACAGCCACCCTGTACCTCCCCTGGCCATGCCTGGGTAAGCAGGACTAGGATCATATGCTCCACCGTGAAGGAAACCACTGAGACCGGTTGATGATTGCCATAATCTGAGGTCTCGTCATAGCGAGGAACAGATCACCCGCCAACATGCAGAACACCCTCGACAACATGATGGCTCCCCACTGGCTGTTGCTTGGCATGTGCAAACAGCTGGTGGACGCGTTCCTGCTGGTGTGTCCAGTGACTGGCAGGTTCTCCCACTGGGAGGTGACCATGAATGCTTTCTGTCCCCAGTTGAGCCACACGACCATGACCAGCACCGCGCAGAACGCCAGCCCCAGTCATGGCATTATGAATCGGTGAAACCGAGTCTTCCTGCCTGAGTCTAGCTTCCTAGTTAGCCAAATGTTGGTCTCGAATAGCAGGGTCTAGCCCGCTCTTGTCAACCCTAGCAGCTGGAGTGCTTCTCGCGCGCACTGCAACCACTAATGCAATATAGGGTTCCCCGGCCTGCACTGTCCCAGCATGAACTGGGGCGGGCAGCCCGAACAGATTGGACACACCTTGGTGCAAATATGGATTAACACTTATCGTGCGACCACTCCGATTCCCGAAAACCAAAAGTTGACAAGTGGAGTACCCTCGTGGCAGGGTGCTGAAACAGGTGCCGAAGGTAGTGCTGCCAGCATCTACCACGGCGCCATCAGAGCTAGGGCAGCCCTCACCTCTCGCGAGGCTACCCATTACATCAGTGGCAACCTCACCGTGGGGGGCAGCACCGAGGTGGTGTGCATTCATATCCGTAGGGATACTCACAATTTCAGCATGCTCACGCTCATACCCATGAACTGGCGCACTGGTGGTAGGAGAGCCAACCCCTTGACGGGGTGCTGGACTTTCCTTATCAGCACTTTTGCTCTTTGCAACATTCGTGCTGTGGTCAGGACAGGGTCCTGGAGCTGCATTCTTCAGGACGTTGCACGAGTATGCAGTCGTGGCAACCATATCCTCTTCAGCTGTGACACCCCGGAGAGCACCACCGCCTACATCTATAGGAGATTGGTCCCCTACTTGCTGGCCTCTGGTCTGGACCATAACGTCTGTTTAATTCTTAATTATGACAGCATGCTGTACTGCGAAGCAAGTTATGGCAACTCGCTAGAACACAAACACTTAGATCCCGGATGAGCCCCCCAAGACGCTCTACCTAATGTGATGTTCCTGGCTACCGTAATGGTCTAGGGGAATTTCCTTGAACACACCACACCGGGCATTGCGTTTTATGGTTACCGCGTGTTGCGTGCGGTGACCTTTTGTTGCCTGTTTTAGGCAGATGGAAACCAAGCATCGTGTTCTACCACTGGAAGGGGAGAGGAGTTGGAGCAGAGTTGCGAGATCGAGCTTGCTGCACTCTCTGGCCCAGGGCTGCCTAGACGAGAGCCTAGGGGGAACCGCGCCTCTAGCGGAGTGGTAGCCAATGTCAGAATATCTTAAGGGGCTCAGACATCAGGCACCTGGCCGTGAGCTCGAGCTGAAGACTCCTCCTGGCCAATCCCCAACACCTGAGAAGCAGACACAAACAACAAGACCAATCTTTTTGCAAGACTACTTTTATTACTCACACCCTGATCTCTGCATCGGAAGGCAGAGACACCACCACATCCACCTGTAACGATGACATGACACTGTACAACACAGATATGAAATACCTGGCGTGAGGCCTTACACTGATGGTAGAAACGTGGCTTAAAGCCCTGAAGTTACCGAGACCTGTGGTCTATGGCCTTACTGGTTGAGAGAACGTCACCGAGACGTGGGCTTACAGCATAAGAAGGTCGTGTTGCTGATGACGTTACTAGTGAGATCTGGCTGATTACAGGCCAGATAGTCTGTTACAAGACAAACTACAAAGTTACGTACAATAAATTACATGTACGTGTGCACCACGACGAGAACAATGTGTTGGTATTACCTATAGACCAACAAGAACACTAACTACGCTACCATAACGTCACTAAGGACTCCAAAGGGTTTGATACATATTAACGTTCAGGGTTCCATTTCAGAGACTCTTTGTGGATTCGATAATCCGCAAATACTACATTCAATATATTCTACAACATATACACAGTGGTTTCTATCTGAATCTGTTCAGATAGAAGGAGGAGGAGGAGGAGGAGGAATATCCAAGTTTAACGGCACATCAACACCAAAAGGGTCATACAGTGCCAAAACAGGTGTAAACTGCACTATGTGTACTGTTCAGATAAAAAAAAAAAAAAAAAAAAAATCTTAGAAAGAAAAAATCTTAGCCCTTAAATATAAACAAGAGGTCCATGGACCTTGGCGCTCTGCTTGACAGCTGCATTTGGTGTGACATTGGCAATTTTCTGCAGATTTGTATCAAAAACTCACTGCTGCAGACTAAATCAATGAAATCTAGGGTTAACTCTCACACAGTACCTCACTATACATGTATCAATTTTAGATCATATTCGAGACCTTAACTTTGACCTTTCAATGTCACTCTAGGTCAAATGTGATGGTGGTTTTGGACTCCACATATATGATTTCC
>JAAUYG010113439.1_pt1 | contig 13179 bp, 8 predicted proteins | sample 7278091 | NCBI WGS metagenome assembly JAAUYG01 (sample SAMN14350201, study PRJNA611818) | marine sediment metagenome | isolation source: surface marine sediment (0.6m) | place: French Polynesia: Moorea | collected 2018-08
ATCATACCAAAGCATGGACCTCATCAGGTCTTCCCCCCCCCCCCCCCACCCCCCACTAGCTTCCCTTTGAGAAGCCGAGCACAGCAGGTATCCTTTCGCTGTGCTCGAAACTGACGGCCGTTCGTGATAAATGATATCATTGCATGCATTCAGTCAGAGATGTAGAGCTTCAGATTACAGAGGGGCTTAATCCTCTCAAAATCCCGATCACTCCCACCTTCTCCTACACTCCCCACCATATAAGATATGACGGGTTTGTCGGTCGGTGGTTGTTGGCCGTGTCATTCCTCGGAACTAATGACATCATTTCCTGTCTTATGATTACAGGGACAAATTTGGTGCCAGTCTTAGAGAATAATTGGACGGGACCGACGGAGGGAGGGAGGGAGGGGTTGGGGTGAAACAGAAAGAAGGACGGGGAGAGGGGTTGGGGTAGAAGTAATTGGGGACCTGATAATGGACACAGGAGTAATCGGTGCATAGAACAAACTTGGCATGCGAGTACATGCCGTGCCTGAACGGACTCGTGATATTCCATGATATTTTGCTGCCATCGTTGGTAGCCTCTGATTGGACAAATGAAGTACCTTCAAACTGTAATATGGCCTGGAAGTTATGGCCACCCCACTAAAGCTCCCTGTAAAAGATATGAGTAATTGATTTAGATGTGGCTCTAAACATGCTAAAGGGTTATGTGAGGTGCTTAATTTTCTTATCCCAGCTGAAATTCCATGCCGCCTGTCACAGTCTGTGACTGAAGCAGCATTAAGATGAAAACTATAGGGACTACCTTTTATATCGTAGCTGTAGTTACCATGGTTACCCGGTACTATATGTACCCAGAACGTTCCTGTTACCGGGTATTTCAGAAATTCTGGGAATGATTCTTGAACACGGGTATAAACCTGTAAATTGATCTTAAAAAAAGCTTTTTTAAGCCATTACTTCTTTTATGTTTAAAATTATCTTGAGCTAAACACATGCTAAAGGTGTAATGTTGTTTTATAGCCCAGGCTAATGCTCTTGTACCATGTGTACAGCATGAGCTTGGGTAGTCCCGAGGCTAAAAGTGAGCCCAGCAGCCATCCATAATCGGCTACAACACCACAATGGTTTCCAGCCCATATCCCTTCCCCATGATCCTCAGATCCAGAGATTGCCCTTAGGTTCTCTCCTTTCTGGATCATGTGGATCGTGTGGATCCCCTGAACATGCTGAGGGCAAAATACCACCACACTCAGAATGAGAAGGAGGGATTAATTGAATGTCAGAGAGCTGGCTCCTTCAGGTGAAGTGCCAGACATGACGCTGGGGGCAACCTGTTCTTCTTCATAGCAGGATTTGGCCTTTGGCCCTTTATCCCTTGCAGCATTTTGCAGTCTTGGCTTTGGAAACCTGTAAACATGGTAAAGAAATTTAAAAAAAAAAAAAATGAACACTTCTCCGAGTCCGAAAAATTGTTTTTCAAACACGAACACCTTTGTTTTGCGGATATATGTGCAAATATCATATATATTCTGCACATAAAAACTGAAGAAACTGGCCACATTAGAGAGCCTGAGGTGGCCTTTGGTGAGAGAGAGAAATACATTGATAGTAGCAGATCAATGACCAAAGATTTATGGCCTTATTAAAGAGGGTGACTTCTGTTGAGAGTGGCCACTAAGAGAGGGACAGCTGTTTGTATATCTCACATCTCTGCCATTACTACTCGTACATCGTCACTGTATGACATGTATGGCAGTGTACAGAATGTACCAGTTGTTGCAAATCTGTTATCTGTTTTACCCATACAATTGCCCCTAATTGCTGTGTTTGATATTGGCGAACATGTTTAAGCACAGAATGATTAATACCAATAAATGTAAGGCTCATCATGCTCATAACTACATGTAAATTACATGTACCGTATATGTCCTTATACAAGCGCATGCCCTAATAGGCGTGCATGCCCCTGCAGCACAAAACACATCACATCGAATTCACACCAAATGCCTGATAAAACATCAAAAGATCGTCCAAAAACACTAAAATTCAAGCGGTATTCCAGTCTGTTTGGCTGCTGCACATGCGCAAATCACTACTTCCTTGTAAACAAAGGTCCATGCGGTTCCTGTTTACCATATACAATGTATATATATATTGTAGGTACCGGACGATAGGTTTTATAAGTTGTTGAAATTAATAGATGCGCACCCAAGCCCTTGCACTCGTGCAAGTTAGTTGCGCTTCTAAAATTAGGACATATACAGTACAATAAAGTAATAGCTTGTACCATCATCTGGTACTTACAGCAGTTGCTTAGACATACCCAAATACAAGTACATGTATGCTATACCGATACATGATTTATGTAGTGTATACCTGCAATAGTAATTAGGTCCTTCTCAGTACTGGTTGGAAGGTGAGTATTCTTCCCTTGAAATGGACTTTCAGAACGGGTGTGTAGGCAACTTTTAGCCAATGGATCACCAGATCACAGGAGGAAACAAGGCAAAAAAAGGGGAGGGGGGAAGGAGAAGTAAGAGGAGAATGTGTGACTGAGACTATTGGTAAAGAAAAACCTGAACACTTCTGAAAAGTGCAAGTGTTTCTTACGATTTCTTCCTACCATATTTCAGTGTGAAGCCTTCCAGCATCTGCCGAGTGTATGCGTGTTTTCCTGGGCCAAGCTGCCAGAAAATGCTTAAAATATTTGTACTGCAAATCAGTATCATTACCAATTGCCAGAGCATGATTTGTACACATGTACATTAGGGGAAAATAGTTAAATTTCTCAGCAATATGCAACTCGGCCCTACTCCACATGAGAGTTAAAGGGCTACATAACTCAAGTCTGAAATTCTGGTCATATATGTATATTACAATACAACAGTCCCTGCGATTTAAGACCCTTCCATTTAAGAATCCCCTCCCCTCCAGCATTCTTGCATTCTCATCATAAACAACCTTCCAGTTTAGGGCCACCTCCAGTTTTACTGAGGTACTTTTGGCCGAATTGATGGTCTGAAAATGCAGGGAGCTCTGTGGTCAAATATGGCCACCCTCATTGCCAAGAAACCATAGTGAAAATTGTAAGACCACCCTAGTGACCAATAAAATGTGGTCCTTATACACCAGCGGTCTTTATATGTACATGATGTAGGGCCCATAACATGGAAAGTATACCACTGGGAACCTGTAAAAAATGTGGTCTTTATAAGCAGGTGGCCTTTATATACAGGTGGTCTTTAGAGCAGGTTTTACTTCATATGAGGTTGCCGAGAGGGAGCCTGAAATGCAGTCACAGCAAAAAAAAAATTCCCACCATAAGGATAACCTGTGTTGGACATGTTGAAAGTGGCCACTAACTTCAGGGAAGGCCATTGTGCTGTAATAATCCAGATATGATGTTCTAAGTCGGCTTCTAGCACTTAAGATTTCTTCAAGAACCCTGGACCAGAAGTCTTTCCCTGAGCACATACAATGGAAGGGAAAATGCCCACTTCTCATTTACGTATGAAAAAGTACAGTTCTTTCAAACTTTCCTGTTCAAGCACCTAGTACTCAAGCACCACCAAAGTCTGAGTTTTGGCTTGGTAATTCATGTACTTTAAGACCTACTAGTAGTAATTTTTGCAGGCTTCTGGTGATGGTGCTTGTCTGTAAACTTTTATTATAACAGACAAATGCCAGACCTTGAGCGTGGTGGAAGTAGGGTGGTACATGTGGTAGTAGGGAATAGTAAATACAGTGGTCCCTGTGTTTTAAGACCACTGGTTCACCCAAACAAATATAATCTTTACTTGAACATGTTGAAGGTGGTGTTAAGATGGAAGGATATTTATACAGTACGAGTAGTACCTGCAATTTGATACAGTAGCCCAGTGATTTAAGACCTTTCAATTTTTAAGACTTTCTCTATTTTAAGACCAGCCATCACTGGCACCACTCTTATGCTTTCAATATAACTATACCCATCCATTGCAAAAAACACCTTCAATTTAAGACCCCAATTTTCTAGGCTGAATGGGTGGTCTTAAAATGCAGTGGCCTCTATATTGAAAATATATGTAAGACTCAATGGTGCCTTGAATGGGAATCTTAAAATGGAGATGTCTTCTAAATCACAAGGACCAGTGTCCACTATAGCTACATATTGTGTTGTTTAGCCTGGCTCATGTGGGAAAAACAATTAAAGCTAGGCTGCATATTGCATGCATTTAATACTTAATGTTCTCACTGAGCGTGCTTGCTTGCTTCCTGTTTCGTTTTCAGTTCTTAATACACAAATATACATGTGTTACAATTTAAAAATGCCATGTAGCATTGCGCCAATGCACTAAACTAGTACATGCATACCATAAGAGAAGATATATAATCTCTCCCTGCCCCCCACCATGGTTCCAACCCCATGGTGATTGCACAATTGTTACTTATCAACATGAGCAAGGAACAAAAAATAAATTAAAATATCCCTACGATGTATCAATGGACCTGTGACAATGTGACTCCTGTGTACCAGTACTCTACAACCTATATACAATAAGCATGATAACTATCCAATAAAATACAGGTGTATTTCTGATGTTCTTCCAGAACCAAGCGATGCGTATCGTGCGCACTCTGGGACAAGCGTTTGAAGTGTGTCACAAACTCAGCCTCCAGGTGGCGGCCATCAAAGATGAGGAGAACGACGCCGGCAGCGAGAGATCATCGGAAGACAACGAGGTCAAAATACGACAAAGTAAGGACAGACTCTCACCTGTGTGAAGATAGTATCAGCTGGCTAATTATCCATCCTTCGTGTTTTTGCAAATCAATTGATAACAGCTACTGTACAATTTTTTCGCCGAACACAACTTTCCTTATGGTGCACCAGAATGTATAAATTGGCTGTTTGTCCAGATATGCTCCACAGGTCAATGGCGAATGGGTCATCCAGATAACGTTTGCCGCTAACTATACAAATTGGTTACAGAAGTTCACATATAAAAGCAAACACGATTTGCATAACATGTAACATATATATTTAAATACTTTATTACAATAATAACATTGAATCTTTGGCTGTCGCTCATGTTGGAAGTACCATGAGTACTTGAAGTCAAAAGGTTTGTGAGGCAGTTAAAGAAAAGTAGTTTCTGTGGTTTGCTGAGATTCTGACATTCGTCTCAGCATTGTGGCTGCTTTATACATGTTATACCCATTTCAGAAATCTTCAATATCATCAGTAGTCTCTTTTCTGTTGACCACTCGGAAACGGTGTGGCAGCGAAAGCCGAGAAGAGTTCAATAAAGAGTGTCTAGGTGACGGCAAAAACCGTCTGAATAGCTTTGAAAAACCCAATTTAGCCATCCATCCCTCGCCCAGACACAGCTATAGTCCGCTTATCAATAGGGCGTGAAATTGAGCTGCTTACACATTTTTTTGGGCCAGAAGATTCTTAAGGACCACAGCGAGAGAGAGAGAGAGAGAGAGAGAGAGAGAGACATCGGCAATTCCAGTGTCATCTACTTTTTTTTCCCAGTTTCTTGTTTGATTCCCGACTGTCTGTTAAATATTTGCGGAATTCAAGAGACAATAAACTTTCGTCCCCCACTTGTGGGGAGAGTCGCCAACATGCGCCAAAGCGGACTTACTTTATTGGATGATACCATTGGGGGAAGGTGGGGGGGGGGGGGTGCTGATATAAAACGTTTATCCAAGAGAAGAGGGGAAAATTGATCTAATGGCAGACCGGTGTGGCGGGATCAATACATCCTAGATGAAGTAGGAGAAATAAACTAGAATGAGGCGAGTTTGCCGGGAGGCAAAGAATGTCCCTCCCTATCCTCCGTCCGTCACCATTATTGTGTCCGTAATGCCACATCGTAGGCTGATAAACTCCCATTCTTGTCGGCCACGCTAGCTGCAGAGAAAACGGGAAAATCATAATTCCCACACCTCCGGGGCCTGGTTAGCAGGTCTGGTTATAGCAAATCAATAGGCACGGAAGCCGTGTGCCTGATGGCGCTGAGAGATTTTTTTTTCTAAGATTCGTGGAATGGGTCTCCCCGCGCTTAGTTAGCAGTGCTTGCTTTCTCTATCGGCAGCTAGTGATCACGTTGTGAAATGTGGCATGTGATTTCGCTTGTTGTGGCATAAAATGTTTGATAAATGGCTGAAACCTGTACCTACTGCACTGAGTAACTCCACAAGATCAAGAAATGGGCCCGTTTTCCTCGAAATGATTGATATTCAAGCACAGAAGATGATTGATGTTACATGTCCGGTATAATTGTCACCAAAGTGTTTCTTCACATTCCAACTGTTTTAAAGTTTAAGCAGTGTTGGGCAGTTGATGATGTATTGGACATTTTCAGGGCTCTTGAAGTGCACTTTGACTCTACATGATTTGTTTTCCTAGGGATGACCTTTAAGGTTCACTTGCGATGAGAGAAATACGTACATAGAACATGTGTAATAACACATAGTGTAAAATTAGTTATCTGGGGATGGGTCAGTCTGAAACAAGAATCAGAAAATCAATGTTATCCAAAAACAGCTTGTCAGCTCGGAAAGTGACAACGGTTATTAAAGTACTTGGTCAACTTAAGTTTAGTTTTGGATACTTTTCAGAAACTGATCCAGCGTTCATACGTCACGAACTTGGTTTCCTGAGTGTGTTTATTGTCCGGCCACCAAGTACATTCAGGAGTTATAGCTGTGTCCATCATAATCTATACCCATTGATTATGGCTTTGTGTCATTACGGCCGTCAATATAAACACCCGGAAAATACAAGCATTAGGGAAGTCTCTGGCAAAGCACAAAGTTTGCCCGGTAATAAATTGATTTGTGGGTAATATCTGTCATGGCATGTTTGCAATCAACATATCCCATGCGAAATGATTTATCTCAATAAACAATGATTAACCGGACAGTGACATAGTGAATAGGAATTATGACAGAGTTCTACATGTACAAAAGCATACCAGGCCAGGGTTAAAAAGGGCTCATCATGGTAGAACTGTATACATGTTGTAACCATGGTAACCTGGTAACGGAAGGATTTGTTTCAAAATTGTGTTACACTTATTCCTAAAAATCAATATAAACTATTATTATGTGTAAATATTATAGATTCAGCAGAGGTTCTGAGTACTAGTGATACCAAAAAAAAATCAACATTGTTAAGTTACAAATAGCGGAGTCGACCTAACTGCCGCCATAATGATAAATGTCCTTATAACAGGTGGGGCTGGCTTTTACATGTATATTCAGCAAAGTTGTTAAGAATTTATATTGGCAGGTCCCATGTACCCTACACCCAAAAGATGCCCCTCGCTAAGTACTGAGCTGCTCACTGGGTCTGATAAATCGCCTCATGAAATCGAAATTCGTCAGTCGGCCTCCGTCCACCCCTTGGAAATTTGAATCACAAGAGGGCGTTCCGTTCGTCATGGTAAAAAAAAAATAGGCCCTTAGGTTGCTGGTTCCTTGGCTCAGGCCACATTTATACGTCCAAGGAGATCAGAGAACCTGTAGTTGGTGTGGACAGGACATTAGCGATCGGTCGATCCGTTCTACTGCAACCTGAGTTATGGCTCTCGCATCGCTGTACATCAATATATGAGTGTTGCTCTTTACCTAAAGTGGTCACTCTGCCATATATAAACATTAGACCCAGGATGGAACGGTCGGCTTTCGGTAGCTCTAAAAGCTCCCCCGTGGGATATCTGGGCAAATTGCAGGGTTTGGCATCGCTATATATGGTTACATCAGAAATAGGAGCTCTCCTCGCGTGGGCTGTGGTACATGTGGTATACGCTTTAGTTTGTTTTTTTGTTATAAAATGATATAGTAGTAATTAGTAGTGCTTTGTTTTGAAATTGTACTAGTACATGTAAATACAAAATTCATAGACTTTCGTTGCAGCAATTACATTGTGCAATTTAAGGTCATATACCTGAGCCAAAGCGGCTGTAAGCTAATCTAAAAACTCGACTTTGAGTGTATCTATGGACACATGGTACATATTATCAAAGAATAGCCGGTATATACCTTGGGATTACAATATTACATGTAATTTAGTTAACAAAGTTAACAGTGATAGCATAGAAAAAAGGGAAAAAAAGAAGGAAAATGGATAGGGTTTGTAGTGGCGGGAAAATCTTAAGGATGGCAACGTATGCTACTAATATATGACATATGTGATGCACATGACATACAGATGAAGTGATGAATCAGCATTCAGCATTATATTTTGTCTCAAAAACATGATGATTAAGCCTCAACCAGCGCGGCCTTTCCACATGTTCCACAAGGATTCTAAATCCAGATTTACCCGGATTATATATCGGGCCATGCAGTAATAAAGATTAGGAAAGAATGATCAGGGATTTGCAGAGCTGCAACCAGCAGTTAAATATGTTTTTATGCGCATGATGAAAGCAGAAAAAAAAACACGATAACTTAGCATTGACGTCCAAATCCCTACCGATACATCACCCTGTTGGTGGCTGGTCTCTTCACATGTTTTACATAATTGATGAATTATCGTGCTAATACCACCAGCATTTACAAGACCTACTCAATCTTTTACTTGTCAGACAGGCACATGTTGAGCATAAGTCCAGCTAAAATCCAGACAGGAGGCGAGATCAAATATGAAGAAAAACTAGAAAAATCCTTCTAATCACATATTCTACTCACAGAGACAGTTTATGGTGGAAAAATTCCCGAATTTTCAGCAGAATCTCTCTGCCTTCATCAAGGGAAAGCAACTACTCTGTGATTAGAAGTATGTTTCCAGGGTCCAAAAACATTCACTCCCAAGAAAAATCCTGGTTAATAGCAACAATCCAGTACAGCTGTACAGGGGATCTATTCAGAAGTCATGCCAAACAATCATCATGATAATATGGATAATAGGATTATCCCCATAATTAGCATACTGTTACCATGGATACTTATTCCTGTAAACATAGAAATATTTGTGGGATTGAATTTTCGTGTTATATATATATATTGAATCCAATCATGTGTATGTTCACAGGAGTTTATGATGTTTATGTTAAACATTTTGCTGCCAAATAGTACAGTGGAATTTGAAATCCCATCTGTGAAAAAAAAGCATTCACAAATGACTAAACGTTCAATATTTCCAACTCTGTGTAGCATGTGTAGTTCATGTGGTTGGCGCCTGTTTTTTTTTTTTTTTTTTTTCAGATATGCATGATACATGTGCTACAGGTGCTGTATAAACTGTATAAATGTAAAGATAAAAATAATACTACTAATAATAATAGCATACACATGATACATATGCTTGTTTTACCCTTATATCATCAGACCATCCCCATACATTAACAGACCGCTAACTTGTCTTCTGTCTCTACCAGGCAGCTCCACATTGGAAAAGACGCCCTTCGACCTTAGCCCTGACAAGGTCCCGAGCAGCATCACGAGCCCCGAGGACACCCTCCAGGCCATCCTCACGCCAGACAGCCAGACAGCCCCGATAGTGGCGCCCCCGCCCGCCTACCCCGCCGATCCGCTGTCACCCCGGGTCTTCCCGTCATCTCAGTCCCCGGGCGAGGCCTTCCAGCAGGCTCAACAACTACTGAAGTCTGCCGGCGCCGGGACTAACGAGGTATTGGTGGTAGTCTTAAAAGGGCACCGGTTTTGTCATAGAAAAAAAATGTTAGTTGTGTGTGATCTTTCAAAGAGAGGTGATCTTAGTGAAATATGTATTACCTCCCCCCCTCCCCATACTCCCCTCCGACATTTCTTTACAGCAGCTGTGATAATTCAATGAACAGCTGATTTAGTTTCCGATTATAATGCACAAATGACAGATATATACATGTGCAAATGACTACCTAATGTCTATATTTAAATGGTTTAAATGTGTCACTTGAAATTTGCAGAACAAGTGTCAAGTTAGTGTATTAACCTCTTCTTGTGCACATGTTGTGTGGTAGTAGAAATATCTGAATTTCTAAAGTAGGCAGTTAGCATGCGTAGTAGAACATTTTTGTACTTGTTTGTACTTCACTGGGCTCGCGTAGTTTGTCAAAGCAAGCCGAGTATGTGTACACTATGCTACGTTTGTACATGTACACATGATGTATGCTACACTGTTGTGCTTGTATGCTACAGAAAAGTATTTGTGATTCACCCAGTAGCAGAGTTGTGTCTAGGTCGTTTATCACCAGCTAAGAAGGACACCACTTCTTTCAAATTATTCTGCCCAAGTTTGAGAGGTGTCCTTTGGTGAGAGGGAGGGATCAAATGCATTCACCACACTTGATCAGTGTACTCCTGTTTATTTCTGCCAAGAGAGAGAAAGAATGTGTCACCTCTAGAGTCATCGAACAGACTGACCACTGCAAAGTTGTACTCTACCTATGTAAGAATTCTCTCCATTTACATACTTTAAGGCCTGCTACCAATGACACCACTCTTGTATTTTCATGATAAATATCCCTGCATTTTAAGACCACCTTTAATTTAAGGCCACATTTTTTGGGCCGAATGGGTGGTCTTAAAATCCAGGGACCACTGCATTTATGTTTCAATGCAGATATATTGGTGTGTACTGATTTATAATCACTAGTTGCTCACTCTACTTGACCAGGGCGTCGGGACGATAACCTCCCCCACATCCCCACCACTAGGGGGCGATATTTCATACTCGCCATCATCATCATCGTTGCCAAGCAGCTATAAACACCAGCAGCAGTTACTAAGGCAACAGCTGGATCAGCAGCAGCAACAGACGCAGATTGCGTTGGCCCAGGTCAAACTACTGAAAGATCAGCTTGCGGCGGAAACCACGGCTCGTATGGAGGCTCAGGTAAAGAGACCAAAATCAATTTGCTCTATTTAAGATAATTTCACTTTACTTTAAAATGAAAATGTTTCTTCTTTTGCATTAAATACCAGGTAATCTTTGTAATTTACATTTCTGAAGTCCCACGTTAGTTTTGTTAACCAAATTTGAAACTTTATGTGCTTATTACATGTAAATAAATGAAACTGTAACTTGATGTGTGTTTAAAACCTCAGTACAGAACTTTGCTGAATGTGACATATTGAATGGGTATTACGTCATGTATGTGTTTCAGTAACTTTAGTTCGATGTTTGTATGGATCTGTAGATCGATAACCATACAGTACAATTTTCACCAACTGACACTGCAGTCGCACATACAACACTGCCAAAATCTCATGGGCTGTTAGACATTTGGAATGCCCTTGTCTTTTATGGGCAGAAATCATCCTATCGGATGTTGGCATCCATACATTAATTGGAAACCATAAAAAGCACGCAAATTTGCTTGAACTAGCATTTGCGTGTGCAGGTTGTGCAACATTGTCAGATATGTGGGAACCCTTTGTATTCCATCACACCTATGTCTGCTTTTGAATTGTTTATTGAGGAGCAGATAATGTAATTTTCCATCTAGTATTCTGGTCCAATTACAGCGCAAAAAAAACCATAAAAATTACAGCGCAAAAACCCTTTGGCCATGCTGAGCTCATCTCAACGATAAATTACTGACTGTATATAAGAATTGCATAATAGTATTATTTATATCCTCCCCAGGCACGAACGCATCAGCTGTTGGTCCAGAACCGGGAATTACTAGAACACATCAATGCCCTGGTGGGCCGGCTACACGACCTGGAGATCAGGACCGGTGGTTTCCCAACCAGTAACAGCAGCTACTCTAAAGTTCCCTCACCGGTGAGTGATTGTTGTGCTTTATACAGGGTACAAAGTACACATTGGATGCTATACATGTTTGCACAAAAAAATTGTTGCTACCGATACCAATCACTTTGTACTTTCAAGGATGATACTCACTGCCTACATGCATTGGGATAATATTCGCTGATATTTTTATGGCATTCAACAAAACACGGATCCGTAAAATATGGATGAAAAAGACTTCAATACCAAGCGTGCCCATTTTCTTCCAAAAAAGTTTCACACCACATTTTCAGAAGTTGTACAGGCACTTGCTGCAAATATATTCTCCTGTTGCACGAATATTAGTCACTGCCAGAATGCATTTGTTAAACATGTAGAAAATAATTACTATAAAAACTAACAAATATCTGAATACATGTATTATGTTTCAACACTCTTTTGGCGACAATACAAAAAAAAATTGTTTTGCGGCTTATGCCGTTACCAATATAGTGCATTACAGTAGTCCCTCTCTTAGTGGCCACTCAACAGAGGCCACCCTCTCTAGTAAGGCCATAAATCTTGGTCGCTACTGCTATCAATGCATATACTTCTCCCTCTCACCAAAGGCCGCCTCTCTAATGTGGTCACAATTTCTTGGCAAATAGGGTGGCCTTATTAGAGAGGGACTGCTGTAGTGTGTATCGAGTGTAAGATTCTATCGCCCTCTATGTTTTCTATTCCCTACCAGATCCAGTCGTTGGTTGAGCCAGATGGCTCCTTGTCCCAGGTTTCCATGTCACACCGGCCTCACAGTATGGACGAGTCTAGCCTGGCACGTCACAGCATGCCTGGATCCATTCTGGAGAGCTCTGCACTCCCCCCGGGACAGACGGAATCCCCGGATAGCGGCCACCGTGAAATGTCCTCCGACAGTCTCAGCCAATCAGAAAGCGTGTCCTGGTTCGCGTCAGGACGGTCGTCAGCTGCTGGAGGTGACAGTGGCCTCAGCCATGGGGTTGGGGTCACACACGGGCCAGAGGTCGTAGGTCAGGGGTCACTTCCTGCCTCGAGAAGACCCGATTTCAATCTGCCACTGAGATCGACCAATCCGTTCAGTCCAGCTTCTCGTCAAGATATGAATGCTAACGTTGAGAAATTCGGCCATCTGAAAGGGAACAGTTCATTCACGCATACAAACCCCACAGCATTGACCAATCAGAACCAAGGGGAGGAGCTAAAAATAATCACCCCACTACCGTTGCAGGACGCTAGCGGCAATCGCCTGCAGCTTAACACAACTCCGCGAATTGATCCCCCTCCCAGAGTGATACGACGATCGTCGCCGCGGACGCAGTTCGCGATCCTCAGCCCAGACTCTAACGGTAACACAGCGCCCTCCAGCAGCAGCAACAGCAGCAGCTCCAGCGATCACTCCATTGGACAATTCACGCCCGATCAGGGTCACATGGCTAAAATGACCGACGATAACCTGACCAATGAGAGCAAAGAACTGA
>JAAUYG010272627.1_pt1 | contig 13179 bp, 12 predicted proteins | sample 7278091 | NCBI WGS metagenome assembly JAAUYG01 (sample SAMN14350201, study PRJNA611818) | marine sediment metagenome | isolation source: surface marine sediment (0.6m) | place: French Polynesia: Moorea | collected 2018-08
AAAATGAGGTTCTGGTTTCTCGGCTTCCAGTGCTGGGAAATTTAGTTTAGAACCCCTGGTGTTGGCAAGGATTGATTTTCTTATCCCAACAGACAAATAGTTGGGAATGCTTTTGACGACTGTGGCTGGACTTGTACGAGTTGTCCCGTGTTTGTGTTTTCAGGTGAACGAGGTGAACCTAGAGAACGTGACTCACGAAGATGCAGTGGCAGCACTCAAAGCAACCCAAGAACGTGTCAAATTGGTCATAGCGAAGCCCACGTACATCCACGACCAGGGAGACCACATACCGCATTCATGTGAGTGACCAATTTACCCAGTGTACTTACAAATCCTTGTGAGCCAATAACGCACCCAATGGACCTACAAGGCCCAATCCGCACTGGACGCGAGCACGCAAATTTCGAACGCAAATCCTTTGATGTTGCCTGTGTGCAGTGTGGACACTCCCATTCACGACAGCAGGTTCCATTTGCTTGCGTTGCGTTGCGCATCGCGCCGCGCATCCCGTGTGAATGAGGCCCACACTTTACTTTGAGGAAAGGAGAGGTTTGGCCACTGGACGCATGTCAGCTTCTTGGTGTTCAGCTGGGGCTGCTAGAAGCTGGAAACGTCTGACCATTCCTTTGCTCATTCACAAAGTCGAGAGAGTCTCTGTTCTGCGAATGAGCCAAAGCCAACTTTCTCTGTCGGCAGAATTCATTTCTTGTGTGGCAAGTTACAACTGATAAGGTGATTCCTTTTTGCAAATCCAGACAGTTTCCCTTTCATAAATGAACTCGTGTCAATATCACCTTGAAATAAGTGGTGTGCATGAGAAACAAAATTGCATCCAACTGCTTGTCACCAAAAGGGAGTGTAACCGCAACACCATGCTGGTCACACGAGGAGTCTGTAAGCAGCGGTCAGTAAGCGACAGTGCAGCTTGTGATGTCTTACAAGTGCTGTCATCACCTGAACAGACTCTCACCACGTTCGTGGCTCTTTGACCTTATCAACCACAGCTACGGAAGCAAAAACCTGTCGGTGTATTCTTTGTCCTCGTGTTGAGATAGGAACTGTGTAGTGCTGAACAATCTCTCTGCCCTTTCGAGCTCAAGGAAAAGAAAGCATTTTGCAAACATGAAACCATTGTCTACATCTCAGCACAGACAAAATTTGTGTTGCCCTGTTCTTCATGGTCAGATTGTGTTTGTCTTTCAGGTTGTGGTTTTCAAGGCTGGCTTGAACCATGCGTCGGCGCTATCCTTACACGGCGCCAGAACGAAACCCTTTTGTCAACGCGCGCACGCACACACACACACAGACACACACACACAGACACACACACACACAGGCGCACTATTTCTGGGGGAATTGTCCCGCTTTTTTCCGGATCGTGTTTTGTTTCTGTCACAGCTCACGTTGGAAATCGCACACCAGTCAGTCAGGCATCACACACGAAGTTCTCAGAGCAATCTCGTGTTTCTGTTTCAGTACCGAACGAGTACCTGCACCACGACGAGACGTCGACGACAGCCATGACTCCCACGTCGTACACCAGTCAGAACAACACTCCACAGAAACCTGCTGAACCTCATCCGCAAGTGAGCAGGTAGGAACCGTCTCTTTGTCGCTTTGGCTTCCTGTCATCAACCGTTCCGTTTCCGGGCTGCTGTTTTGTGTACAACACCGGTTCATAGTTCATATACAGTTTTGGTGCCATTCGGGTGGTTTCTTTCTGTGTCACTGAAATCTGTGTAAATATTCAGCACAGGACATGTCAAGGACAGAAACGCCTGGGACACCTTGCCTTTGTAAATGAAGCGTGTTGTGAATGGACGAGATTCGCAGTTGTGACATTGTGACAGCAATCAGATTGCGGGAGAAGATTACTTGTCCAGTTGATCCAGTCTGAGAGTAATTACTTCTGATTAGAAGCAGCCAAATTAGTTCGCGGGAACCTGTTGCAGTGAACGCTCAAAGGCTGCTGTCATCAAAGACACTCAGATCAGTCGGGTCTGTCATGTGCCTTCAGTTCGTGACGCAGATCCCTGGTTTTAGTTTCGTGGCCAAGTTGGAAAATCACACATTCTTTCACGTGGGCTTTTTTGACTGATCTCGCAGTTCGCTGTTTTGACCAAAATGGAATCGCTGCTTCTCATTTTCAAACGTGAGTATTTTCCTTCAAGAGACCAACACAACGATTGATGAATCGCTGATGTCAAGGAAGGAGTTGAAAGTTGACAGTTGCTGATTTTGGTTTTGAGACATGATTTTGGTTTTGAGACAAAAGGAAGTTTTGCAATTGTCAGAAAATTCAAATGGAATTGCATGCGTGCGAATCCTCTTGGAATTTTTCGCTCGAATCCTCCCCTTCATTTACTGACGATCCAGACTGATGAACCGACTGAGGTGTTAGATTTGAACAAAACAATCACAAGAGACAGATTACAATCAATGGAAGGCAGTCAGACGAAATCTTTTGACAATCCGAAGCATCAGTATTTTGTAATTACTTTATGATTGCTGCAAACACAGGGGATTGTAGATTCAGACAATACGCAAGACTGGGACTCGGAACATTCAAAAAGAGCTTCCCATTTTCACGTTTGTGTGTTGTGACGAATGTGACGCTGATTGCTGATGTTCTGTGATCGTGTTCGTTTGTTTGGAGAGAAATTTCCTTTCGTTGCCAAGAATTCAGGGAAGCGAAAATTTGCAGCTGCATTCGCCACCAATCCTGCTCGAATGTCGATATTTGAAAATCTTAGACTTCATACAAATCATGGAAAAGTCTGAGACTGTTGCGGTGACATTGTTCGTCTCGAAGCGTGAAATTTGTCGTTTGTTCAAAAAATGGACTCCGTGCACAACTTGTTTTCCCTGCTTGCGGGTTTCGTTTTGCAGTTTTTCCCTTCGCGGATGAGTAATTTTCCCCACTCATTCATTTGATTGATGATTGGAACAGCATTTTGCACAAGAGATTTGAACTGCAGACAAAGGCGACTTTATTGACGGGCACACTTCCAGCAGGACAGGTGTTGCATACATGAAGAGTCCGTGGAGTCAGTGAGGCGTAAGATGCGCGTAGCACTCGAGTTTCACCTTTGTTCGGCTTGTAGCTTGAATAACCGTGTACGGTAAGAGGCAGCGCACGCCTGTGTGCGGGGCTGTCAGCACTGCGCATCACTGCCGTTTGAATTCAGCGGCACGAACCATGCACAGCCAATGAGGTTCACGCACACAACAAACAAACACAGTTGTCAACAAAAACACCCGGCGTGGACGTTGATAACAGGTGATAAGCTGGGCAGATAAGACAGCAGGGCGTTTGTCTGCAGTCAGGATTACAGCTACAGCGAGCACGACGACGGCAGCCAGGAAATCTGTTTGACCCAGTTAGAGCGGCAGCTACGGAGGCTTCCTCACCTACGTCATCACTGCCAGTCAAGGACTTTCTTCTTCAATGCTGCTGTACTGTTGTTGTTTCTCCCGACGGCGGAGCGGAGTCTCCCAAATCCAGGATACGTAACAGACGTACGGGAGACGTAACGTGACTGGATTTACGTGAACGTACGTTAACGTCAAAACGTACACGTGAAACAGGACAACGCGGGATTGTAGATCTGGCTGCATTGATTTGTTGCTGATAGTGTAACCTCACCTGAGCTACGAAAGGTGTTGTGTGTGAGAAGTCTGCGAGGAACAACGTGCCTGTGTCCACTTACACAGTTAATCTTCACGTGGATTAGAGTCCCAGGATACACAAAGAGCTGAAGATCCATTTGAATGCACTGGATACAAAGGGAACGGACTCTTATGGAAGAAGTCACGGTATCTTTCTCGGATGAGATCTACACATTTGTGTTGAGATTTGCACCACTGTAACCGCCTACACTCGTGTGTGGAGAAGTTCATACTTGTCATGATTCATCATAATGATAGCTGGATAATTCTTTGCATTTGAGAACTCATAATAAGTGTTCAGTGTTATGGGCAACCGCAGCAAACTTTCAGTACCTAAGAAGGGGTTATGCACACAACCTTTTTTCTGAGCGCTACGAATTCCATTTTTCGCTGCAAAATCTCACGGGCAGATTCGGCATGTCACGTTTCAATTAAGACAGCTTTGTTTTTGGCGTGGCAAATCATGAAACACACCACTTCCACTTCAGTATTGGGGGATACATGCCGTTTCACGTCACTGCAATTACCAAGTGGAAAACACTTGTGTGAAACTGCAGGATGTGGGAGGAATTTTCATGCTGCAGTTGTTTTTCCAAATAAGGCTGATTACACTGCGCATCGTGACTATTGTTCTGATGGAGGCAATGCTGGACTAATGACTCCACTTGTTCTGCAAATATTTTGCCAACAGCTTGGGAATTTTATAACAGGCTGAGTTTTAATTTTAACAGCTGCAGTGGCAAATCAGCAGGTTTTGAACTGCTTTGCAAATATTGGATTTTAATGTGGTGTCATGTTAATGCTTACGTGGGAAATGTATTTTATAGTACCTTATGTACTGTAAAGTTTGCTGCTGTGTTCTCTTCGAAAAGCCCCTGTGAAAGGAGCACTGTGAAGAGCGAAGACTCAGGCCATACAAATTGACTGTTTTATTTTGGGAAACTTCCCTGAGCCTGATGAAGAATTCTCTTTTTTGTAACAGACAAGAGGATTAAAGGTGGCAGTGGAAAGCCCTGATCACGACTGAATTGTCACCTCGGCCGGGGATTGTACATGCTCTGAAGCTGCAGGGACTTTGTGACAGGCACGTTCACGAGCTTGTATAGAGACACTGCAGGCGAGCCGGGAAGGAAGCAAGGGAGGAGAGGCCAGCCCTTGTGACTTGTGTCCGCAAACTCTCAGGGAAGATTACAGTACCTACAGCACAGCTCAGTTCAGCTTGGACTGCATGAAATATATCTGATTATCATTGGACTGAAGTTAAGCGAAGTGGGCAAGCGCCACACAAGACGAAGACGACGACTCTTTTGAGATTATGTAATGCCGTCCCTATCTGAGCCGCACAACCACGAACACGGAGGCGCAATGGCCCAGTGACCGCTGATGAATGTAACACTGTTACACTGGATGCAGCGCTGTTCAGAATCCGGATTGCATTGCCTGCTGAGACGGCGGAATTAACGTGTCTGAAGCGATGCCAGGCTGCAGATCAAAGCTGATAAACGAGACGACGGAAGAATGTTTACAAAAAGCATCTTCGTTTCCATCAGCTGCGAAGAAATAATGTGATCTGAGAGCCAGTGGGATCGTCCCTGGTTTGTGCGAGTGATAAGGATTGGGGTCTTAACAAGCAGAAGATACAGATTCCAGAACGGCGCTGAACAGCTGCTTGAACTCATGTGAGCAGGAAGCAGCCGTATGTCTTGGAAAGACGGCTTTTTTCTCGTCGTGCACGTCAGTGAGAACTTCCCATCTCGCGTGTATCGATCTGGAGCCAGTTTGGTTTGGGTTGTCAGGAACTATTGCTGACAGGGGTTTTCTTGCCGCTGGTTTATGAGCCCGGGTGGGCAGTCTATGGCTGTGGGCTCTGTAATCGGACTTGGCCCCTCTGGCAGCAGTAATCTCTCTCCGTCTCTTTGACCTGCAATTAGAACGACGTGCTTTACGTCCAGTTCCACGACGGGACTTTCTCATCTTGCCAAAGCGTCTGTTTTACTCCGTCTAGTCATATCACAAACCCAAGTCACATATCACTGGAGCTGCGAGCCAAAAAACCACCACCAGTTTAGTCAACTGGGAAACGTGAATGAGATCCTGATCCTAATTGATAAACGGGGCCAGAGTTTGTTTTTGATCACTGGAGGATTGGAAGAAGCACCAGGAGTGAACTCAGGGAGAAGCAGAAGAAACATCAGCTGCCTGGAAGCGGAATCTCTTACGACTGACAGGCTCATTGAACAGACGAGCATTGAAAACACCACGAGCAGCAAACCGAGCCACCACCCCGCCGTCCGTGCTGCAATATCAACCGTCTGATTGACTGTATTCGCAATTCAGCGTACCTCTCCACATGACAATCTTCATTTCATCCAGCCAAATTGATGCGTGCTGAGCATTGCTGGTCATGAAACATTCTAGGCATGAAATCAGGCTTTTTGTGGTGACTTAATATCACGGAAGACTCTGTCAGCGAGGCTGTGTGTTCTGAGGTAAAACAGGCAAAATAGGGGCGGATCTCCATGTGATGTACTGTACCCGCCGCCAGCAGCAGCAGGACAACAATAACTCCGCCAGTAAAATGACACGCGCGCCCACGTCACGTCAGGCTGAGGCCGGGGGAGGGGGAAGAGGGTCAGCCGGGCCCGGCGGCGGCGGCTCCCGACCACCGCCCAACCCCAACCACCACCGCTACCCCGGCCACGGCGTCAACAACCGCTACCACCGCATGCCACCCCCGGCGCTCAAGTTTTCAACGTACAACTCCAGATACTATCCGTTCTATGACTTCCCCAGGTGAGCACGGTTCTCGCGCGCGTTTCAGTCATTCATTCCCACCCCACCGATAATGATTTTTCTTCTGTTTCATGTGAAGCTCTTTGTATAGGAAAAAGGCAGCGTTGGAACTCCACTTAAGTGTGTGTGTTGCCGTTAAGATTAAAGTGCAATTGCGAAAAGCCCTGCGAGATGAAAAGCATTTCTCTAAAAATAGAAATGTAATCCGTGATCGGATTCAAGTCATCAGAGGCATTGGAGTAAAACGAGAGGGATTGGTGCTCGTACAATGTGATTGTTCTTTGCGTCACTTGAGCGCATTAGTGAACCGTTAGCAGCATGGATTTACTGTCATACTCCATCAAACCACTGTCACCAAAGCGCTAAAAGTCTTAGTCTTTACACGTACGAGGGAGTAAATTCGATTTATGAGTGAAGTCTCTCATTTGGTCGCCTTGTTGTTGTCATCAAATTCCTTGAAAAGTAAGGCTGATATAGATGGAGTATGACGAGACTTCCTCGTCACTGTGTGTTTCTGTCGCCAACTCCAGAAAGCCAGGACTCTGACCCAAGCTTTTTGCTGAAGATCGAAGAGGTTGACAAAGACAGTGAGAGTTCTGTGGTACAAATACAGAAACACACTGGGAGTGCTTGGTCTGGTCTTGAGTGCCCCCAGTGACGGAGTCCTCGTGGGTGCAGCATGTCCGCCCGCAGCTCTTGAGGAGCCCTCCGTCGCCAACAGCAAATTGACCACTTCACACCAGACTCGACAATATTTTGCACTGGAGACGTCCGTAGACTGCTTCCGTAAATTGGGAAAGTTGCCACTCGTGTTGGTGCAGAAGGGAAGTCTTATTTCTGGAGATGCGGATCCAGATGGGTGGGATGACTGTTGCAAACTGCCATTTGGCAGAAAATGCTTTGTCTCGTTGGAATTGTCTTGGCGCAGACATCACAAAACAAGCGTTGTGTTCATTCGGTGCCGTTCCTAGGGCGCGAATGTCTTCGAAGCATGAGGCCTGTCAGCTCAAACAAGACCTTAGAGTACCCCCTGTTTTACCCCAACCCACGTGTGCTGATGGCCAGGTTCCTCCCATGAATATCTATCTATCCCAGGCAGAATGGTGCCAATGGTAACGAATGCGGCCATTTCAATCAATGTCGGGGAAGATGACCCGCTTTCCCTCCCACCAGAGTTTTCCAGAGAAGATACTTTGATCATTGCACTTGACTGCATTGTTTTGGCGATACCAGAGTGGTAACGTTTGACCATGGTGATAGTTTTGCAAGTTATCAAACGGAAATTAAGCCTGTTTGACGGGAAATTATCCAGGCGGCAAGATAAGAGTTTTCTTGAAGTGAAGTAGGAAATTGTTGTTGGCATATCTGTGCAGCAGAGCTCTGTGTGTTGGGTGGTTTTGGTTTCTTGCCGTGACGCAGAATAGATACCCTAAATCTGTGGACGCAGCCAATTGTCTTATCTTTCTTTTGTCACGACAGTCCTGCAGTTTTGAAACAGATTTTTTTTAATCAAACACGGACAGGTTTCTTCCCACAGACCACAATGAAAAGAATTTTGAAGTGTTTTTATTCGGGTGCTGCTGCCCTTTTTCAGCAAACAGAAAAGGAAGAAATGGAGAAGAATTGATTGTTGTCTTGAAATGCAGCTCTGTTGAGGTTGCTTTGATCTCTGTGCCAGTTTATGCAGAAGGTGTATTGTCTGTGCAAATGAGAAGAGGAAGTAAACTTACACCGCGTCGATATTTCTGCTGATAAAAAATATTTTCCTTTTCCGTCTTTTCTTGCCTGTCAAATCACGCATCTTCAGAAGAACTCAGTTTTGCTCCTGTTTTTGGCCGTAAGAGAAGGAAGCTCTGCTTCTTTCTGTGCATTGGAACGATACGTGTGACAGGATAACCTGCTCTGTTCCGTCATATTACAGTGAATTCTTTCGTTTCCAGCTCGGGCGCAACTCGCTCAAGTGCATTTGGAGTGTCTGTTCTTTCTGCGACTCTCCGCCTTCGCCATCGTCAGGAGCTCCGCCCTTCCCTCCAGAAGTCTTTATCTGGTGCATCGCTCTTGAATGCAACAGGGGTAACTCACTGTGGATGCCATAAAAAAACACTAATGTGCGGCATTTGGCCCATTTTGTCGCGTCTGCTGTGAAACGCTGCTTCACTGGCAGCTTGGTCGGGCAAGATGTACAGTGCACATATTCTGCGCAATGACTTGACGCCTCTTTTCATTCTTTTTGCAGAGAGCCTCGGAAGATCATCTTGAAGAAAGGCGGCACGGGGCTCGGGTTCAACATCGTGGGAGGGGAGGACGGAGAGGGGATCTTCATCTCGTTCATCCTCGCTGGTGGGCCTGCTGATCTCAGCGGGGAGCTCCACCGCGGCGACCAGCTCATTTCCGTGAGTATCCGCTGCCGCAAAGCCGCCTTGTTGTGCTGGGTGGCAATTCCCGTAAAAAGTGGAATTACGCGACGTCGTTACCTCGGCGCATTCCGCTGATTGGTTCCCGTGTGTGAACGGCACCAACACAACACGCCCAGTTGCTAAATGCCACGAGACAAACGCTTGGTGCGTTTCTCTTTTTCTTTTTTGCTTTGAGACCTGCCTTGCGTACGTTTGTTGTTTCTTCGTTTTCTCACCTTTGTCGCGGACCCGATGAGGTTGCCCACTTCTGTCTTCCTCTTCAGCAGTGGCCTTCGTTTGTTTCTTCATTTGGGCCGCGCTTCTGAAAGCGGAGCGACAGAAATGAGTCAACCTGCCATTGTAATTATTGGCTGTGTGGCTCTGACGCTGGCAAGCGCCCTTTTGCTCTTGTGTCTCTCTTTGGTCTTTTTTTTGCCAAACATTCAGCGCTAAATGGTGGTGTCAAATTCATTAGTGTCAGACTCAAGCAGCCGCAGACCAATCTTCCAACGAGTAGAAGATTTATCCGGACCACCTGCAGGTCCTTTTATACACCTCCTCAGACTGCGTCCATTTTGCTTTGATTTCCAGACAAATTGCTGGGAAGAGATGGATTGCATGTCTGTTGTGCAGCAATCTCTGCAGCCTTGTTTCCGCCTCCGCCGTATTGTGCTGCAGTCCAAAAAAGCAACTTCGTGCGGGGTTTCTGTTGTTACGACATAACGACAACTGTCATGCCCTCGTGAAGTAGGGTCACATGTTGAGAGCACTGAATGGGAGAAAAGCACACATTTGTTTGCTTTGGAAAAAAGAGAAATAGAAAAGTAAACGTGCTGAGAAGTAAATCATTGTTCTTTGCCTTGAGGAAAAAGGCAATGTGCTCGGCAGGAATTGTCTGGAGACGTCACGCCCAGCGTCGTGACATGTAATTCTCTGGCGGATGGCTTTCTCTTAGATACTGTGCACTGCGCTTCATTCTGCAGCCTAATCAGGTATCAGTCTGATTGGCCGGGCTTCGTGCGTGGATAGCTGATTTTGTGTCCGGGAAACTCAAGCCCTGGAAGAAACAGCAGCAGATTCTGTTTCTGCACACAATCCCCAAAACACAGGGAGGAGCTTACAAAACCAGATGCGCGCCTTTCCTGTTTTCACGATTAGCATGTGTTTCCCCGTTTGCATTTGCAAAAAAGGTCAAACTGGATTCAGCGATTGAATACAAATGTTCATCGAGGCTTTGCATGTGCAAGGAAAACCCGCCCAAGAGAGCACTTCCTCGGTGTATTATGTTTGATGGTTATTCTGTTGAGTTGGCTAAAAAGCCGGAAGCTTTGGCTTCTAAATCTTCGGGCGCAGCGCAGTTCACAAAGTGGGTGAGCACGCAATGGCCTGGGCTGATTGATTTTCAGGAAGATCCACCGGTAATGCTACATTCAGGCCGGGACGGGATGGGATCCAGAATGGTCGGGGTTGGTGAGGCAGACCCGAAATGCGACGTTCAAACCTGGGGGCCCCTTTTGAAAGTCTGGCTTAAAAGCTCCGTGATAGAAAATTGTTTTGGGTCTCCTTATCGTCGGGAGGGGCACTTGGTTCCTGCAAACCCCGGGAGTCCGCCATTGAAGTCCGATGACTGACCCAGGTGTTGGATTTTGCATGTCATTCCCTTTGCTGTACATACATGTGCAAGTTGGTGGAATGAGGCTTGGCTCGTGGGACGATTCCCCCCCCCCTTCCGAGTCCGAAAAAGCAGCAGTAAAGGTCAATCTGATTGGAAAATTTCATGCAGTTGAGGTGGGGTCGGGTTTGGCTCCTGGGACCCCACCTTTCTTGTCTCCCCGCTCCCGACAGTGCAAGCAGTGAGCTTCGCTATATTTGGATGTGTCTCAGGTGAACGAAAATCTTGGGATACCCCGCCCCCTCCTTTCTGTGTGAGTTCGGTCGCGCAGTCAGTGAGGTTCACGCGATGTGCTGTGTGTGTTTCAGGTGAACAAAAATCCAGGTGGGGTTGGGCTTTTGGGACACCCCCCCCCCCCAACTTATGTAAGTGCGGTCGCGCAGGCAGTGAGTTTCACGCGATGTGTTTGAATCCCCAGCCCCGGTCCCAAACTGCCGTCCACATTCATCAAGATTTTGGTGTGTGTGTTTCAGGTGAACGGGATCGACCTGCGGGAAGCGACGCATGAACAGGCGGCGGCAGCGCTCAAGGGAGCCGGCGACACGGTGGAGATCGTCGCGCAGTACCGACCCGAAGGTAACGACGCTTACAACCCGAGCTCAAAACACATCCGCCCGAGTTTTGGGTTGCTGTCCGAGTTTCCTGTCTTCATAGCACAGGAGACTGGGACGGAAACGCAATGATGTGTTTTGACCATCGGAATCACCCTGGAATTTAACGCACTTCCAGGGGCCAAGAATCAAGTGAGAACAGTGTGCGTCTTGATGCAGAAAGCCGGTGTGGCACCAACACACGCAAGGTTCACATCAAACTCCTTTGAAGAGGGTTGGCGGTTTTACACACAAAAGAAGAGTTGCTGCGCCAATGGCACAACCTGAGCATAGGAGGCGTTTTGGGTGTAAATGTGCTTTCTTACCACGTACACTAAATGCATCCGAGAGGCTTAGGAGATGAACCATACGTCAGACCCCAGTCGGTGACAAAGTGAGCAGCTTGCTCTTTCACTCGGGATTTTCTGCCTGATTTGTTCGCAAGGTGCCACAAGATCAGCTTAACAGAAAATCAGTTTGCGTGCTGGGACTGGATAAGGCTTCAGTGCTCGCCAAGGTGTTGAATCTATGGCCTGTTGATGCGACCTTGTTTTGGCCTTCACCGTTTGTGCATTCATTGACTGTTCCTGAGATAGCTACGTCTTCTTGCGTTCGTTGCACTTTGTTTCTGCCCGTCTCTGTGGCGAAAAGCCAAACTCTCGCCACCCTTCCCCTCAATTCTGTCTACAAACAAAGAGGAAGTCGGCTTCTGTGTCTCTGTCACCAAAAAAGAAAGCACGACTTTGTAAGCAGCTCAGAATGGCAGACTTGTTTCGCTGCGTTTCCAAAAGGAACATTGAATTGCATCAGTAAACTGCTGCCTTTTGCAGCTTGTCTGGGGAAAAAAAAGGCATCGCACTTTCATGCGAAACTTTACGTGCAACACCGCTTGCCTTGATTGTATTCTGTCTGTCTTTCTCACTCACAGAAAGCTTTTGTCATAAAAAAGATCTGGTTGGTAATTACGCAATTTTCCCCTCGGTAAATAGAGAGTCATGAAGCATTTGGCATCATTTCTCTGGTACTGACGCATTGCAGTCTTGAGCAATTGTTCTCATCATGACTGTCAGCTGGCGGGGTTTAGCAATTGAGATGAATGCATACAAACACACATAAATATTTCAGCCCGCAATTTCTGTACAATTGAGTTGGGTTAGTGGCAGTTCAGATTCACCGAGAGTCGATAATTTATTTGCATGAATACTTCTGACTTGATTTGGCGTTGACATCACATTAACGCAAACGGGGCGTATGACTTTGGTTCTGCCACTCAAAAAGAGCTCTTCAAACGGCTTTCTGGTTGTGCATCATGAAAGAGATTTTCACTCATTACCTCCAATGAGTTCATTAGTTTTCTGCGCGAGCGGTATTGATCAAGTACTGATTTATTTGCGTCAGTTTTCTTTGACGGATTTGTGCTTTGCTTTCGGAATACAGTCGATTTTGCTTCAGAAAAAAACAGGCCGCGTGGCTGGAAGCGGAGCGGTGTGAGTTACTCTGCCGTAGTCGTTGTCATTGTAGTGGTTGTCATTGTTGGCGTAGCTGCGCCCTACATATTTTGAAGTATGGATGACAGCGCAGCCTCGACGCTAACAATTGCTCTTGTTGCCATTGGTTATGCATGTAGAATACAGAAGGTTGTGCTTGGAATCAGTTCTGTTTCTGAAACAGTTGGTTTTTTTGCTTGCAGAATACAACCGGTTCGAGGCGAAGATCCACGACTTGCGGGAGCAGATGATGAACACGTCGACAGGCAGCTTACGGACCACCACCAAACGTACTCTCTACGTCAGGTACGCACAGAACGATCTGTCCCTGTTGCGGGGCGGCACGTTCCTGTATTTCCCACCATTGTGTGGGAAATTCCTGCCTTTTCTCTCACGTGAGGCTGGACTGCACAACCACATCCCTTCTGAGTGTATTTTCCTTACCTCTGAAGAGAATTGTTCAATGAGTGTTTTTGGGCATTCAGAGAACTTCGCAGTTGAAAAAAAATCTTGCCCAAAGGTTGCCATGAACTGAGCCACCAAATGTTTAGGATGGGCCACCGGTACTTGAG
>JAAUYG010040668.1_pt1 | contig 13177 bp, 11 predicted proteins | sample 7278091 | NCBI WGS metagenome assembly JAAUYG01 (sample SAMN14350201, study PRJNA611818) | marine sediment metagenome | isolation source: surface marine sediment (0.6m) | place: French Polynesia: Moorea | collected 2018-08
AAGGGCGATCCGATCCGGACCGGGATCCAGGGCTTCACCTACGACATCCGCACCGCGATCCTGCCCTTCATGTTCATCTTCAATACCGAGCTGCTGATGATCGACATCCAGGGGCCCCTGCACCTCGGGCTGACGATCGCGACCGCGCTCTGCGCCATGCTCGCCTTCGCCTCGGCGACCCAGGGCTACTTCATCGTCAGGAACCGGCTCTGGGAGATCGCCGCGCTGCTGCTGATCGCCTTCACCCTGTTCCGGCCCGGGTTCTGGCTGGACCTGGTTCAGCCGCCCTTCAAGGCCGTCGATCCGGCCCGCCTGATCGAGATCGCGGGCAGCGCCGCGCCGGACAGCGAGATCCGCCTGAAGGTCGAGGGCGAAGACTTCGCCACCGGGGAGTTGGTCTCCAAGACTGTCCTGCTGCCGCTCGGGCCGCAGGGCGAGGGCGTGGTGCGGCTCCAGGCCTCGGCCGGGCTCGGCATCCGGCAGGAGGACGGCAAGACCCTGATCGACGCCATCGAGTTCGGCAGCCCGGCCGAGCAGGCGAAGCTCGACTTCGACTGGGAGATCACCCGGATCATCGTGCCGGCCGAGCGCGCGCCCAAGCAGCTTCTCTATATCCCCGCCCTCGTCCTGCTGCTGTTCATCTATCTCCAGCAGCGCCGCCGACGGGCCCGTCCCGTCGCCGCGGTCGCGCGGGCGGCGGACTGAGCGGAGCGCCGAGCGATGCATAAGACCATTCTTCTACCCGTGGACCTCAACCATACGGAGAGCCTGGCCAAGGCCGTCGAGGTTGCGGTCCATCTCGCCCGAACTTCCGGCGCGCGGCTGCATGTGGTCACCGTCGTGCCCGGCTTCGGCCTTCCCGTCGTCGCGAGCTACTTCCCGGAGGACTTTGAGCAGAAGGCGCTGGCCAGCGCCAAGCAGGCCCTGGACCGTTTTGTCGCCCAGAGCATCCCGAAGGACCTGGCGGTTCAGGCGATCGTTGCCCACGGCACGGTCTACGACGAGATCCTGCGCTGCGCGGCGGAGCTCGGCGTCGACCTGATCGTGATGTCCTCCCACCGCCCGGAGATGCAGGACTACCTCTTGGGCAGCAACGCCTCGACGGTGGTCCGCCACGCTAAGTGCTCGGTGCTCGTGGTGCGCGAATAGAGACAACTCCGGCGCCGCTGGCGTGCCAGGGCCCCCTATGCCCTGTCCGCCCGGTCTATCGGCCGAAGGCGCGGCGTCCCAGTGCCCTTGCGACGAAATGCAGGCGTTCACCCCAAGGCAGTCGGCCGAAGTTGGTCCGCACGACACCCTGGGTGAAGAAGGTCCGCTGGCTGTTGTCGACGGCGACCTCGATCACGATCGGGCCGTCGCGCAAGCGGTCCCGGGTCTCGGCGATCCGGTCCTCCAGATCCTGGTTCTGCTCGACGCTCAGGAATGGCACGCCGAGGCCCGCGCAGAGACTGCGGAGCTCAAAGTCCGGCAGGTCGCTCGCACAGCGATGCGCGAAGGCCGTGTCCTGAAACTGCGCGATCTGGGTGAGCTCCCGATCACGCAGCACGAAGAGCGCCAGGGGCACGCGAAGCTGGGCGGCGGTCATCAGCTCGAGGCCGGTCATCAGGAAGGCGCCGTCGCCCATGAAGGCTGCCACCGGCCGGTCCGGACTGGCGAGGCCGGCTCCGATCGCCGCCGGCAGCGCGTAGCCCATGCAGGAGAAATCGACCGGCGCGAGGAAGGAGCGCGGCCGCTCAAGCCTCAGGCTTTCCGTCGCCACGAAGAGACCGTTGCCGCTGTCGACGACGTAGAGGGTTTCCGGCCCGAAGCACGCCTGTACGGACTTGAACAGGCGGGGGCCGGAGACGGCGCCTTCCTTGCGCCAAGCGATCCACGCCTGCTCGACGCCTTCCTGCCCCTGCGCGATGCTGGCCTGAAGGGCTTCGTGTCGATCGCGAAGCGGAAGGCGGCTGAGCAGGTCGCGTACGAAGACCGCCGCGTCCGCGCGGATCGGGAGGTCTGCCTCGTAATTTCTGCCGAGCACCTCCGGATCGACGTCGACGTGGATCAGGGGGCGGGGCGGCTCGATGCCGTAGCTGGCGGTCCCGACCTCGGCGAAGCGGCAGCCGATCGCCAGCGTCGCGTCGCAGGCCCCGGCTATGCCGCGCAGGCGTTTGGGCGCCGCCGCACCGAAGCCGCACCAGAGCCAGAGCGGATGGGTCTCCGGGAACACCCCCTTGCCCTGGATCGTCGTCGCGACCGGTGCTTGCAGTCGTTCCGCCAGCGCGACCAGATCCGCCTGTGGCGTTTCGCTGCAGCCGTTGCCGAGATAGAGCAAAGGCTGCCGTGCCTCCTGCAGGCGCCTGACGGCCTGCGCTATGGCGTCGTGAGGCACATAGTCTTGTGGCTCCTCCGCTTCGGCCGCTTCGCGCCCTGCCGGGTCGTGATGGAAGACCATCAGGTTGGCCGGGATCTCGACGATCACCGGACCCTGCGGCGCGCGGCGCGCCACCCCGCAAGCCTTGCGCAAGACGTTGGCGATGGTCCCGCCGTCGGTCACGCGGTACTGGGCCTTGGTGACCGGCCTGGCGAGTTCCAGCTGTGGGATGTCGTGCAGCTGATAGGCCTTGTCCAAATCCGAGCGCACCCCGCAGGACAGGACCAGAAGCGGCACCTGATCCATGAAGGCCTCGGCGATGCCCGAGAGGGCATGGGTCAGTCCGGCGCCCGGGACCAGATTGATGCAGCCGAGCTTGCCGGAGCTCCGGGACACGCCATCGGCCATGAAGGAGGCACACTGCTCGTCGGTCACCAGGATCGGTCGCACGCGCTGGGAGCGGTCCAGGGCGTCGTAAAGCTCCAGGTTCTGCGCACCCGGTATGCCGAAGGCGAAGGGGACGGCTTCCTCCTCGAGAACCTCGACGATCATGTCGGCGCCGGATTTCCTCGCCATGGCTTCGCCCTCCTTCTCTCGCTGCCGTCTCGCCGGTCGCCCCGGATCAGGCCAGCAGCCCCGCGTCCTTCATCCAAGCGCAGGCGTCGGCGATCATGGTCTCGAGCGCCGCCGGCTCGTAGCCGAGTTCGCTTTTCGCCTTGTCCGAGACGATCTCCGGATCGTTCACCATCAGGGCGACCCCCTCGGGTGTCAGGTCCGGTTCCTGGCCGGTCACGGCGGCCTTGAGCACCTTGAGCCGGGCCACCAGGTGCAGGACCGGCATCGGCAGGTCCCTTCCGGGAATCGGCTTGTCGATCAGGCGGCCGATGGTCTCCAGGACCTCGCGGAAGCTCGCCTCGACGCCGGGCAAGAGGTAGGTCTCGCCGGCGCGTCCCCTGTTTGCCGCGGCGACGTGGGCGCGGGCCACGGCCTCGGCATGGCAGAAGCGGCTGCGCACGGCGGGGACGCCGGGCAGGCTGCCGTCGTGCACCATGCGGATGAGCCGCCCCCAGTTGTGGGTGTCGTAGCGGCCGATGAGATGGCCGGGATTGAGGATCACCGCCTTCAGGCCCTCGTCGCCGGCCCTCCGGACTTCGCCCTCGGCCAAGGCCTTGCTGCGCACGTAGTTGACCCAGGATTGCGCGCCGGTCTGCGGCGTGTCCTCGCCGATCTCGCGCTGCCCCATGCCGAAGGTGTTCCAGGTCGAGGTGTGCACCAGCCGTCGAGCCCCTTTCGCGAGGGCGATGCGCGCGACGTTGCGGGTTCCTTCGACGTTGACCCGTGTTTGCAGCGCGTTGCGGCGCGCCCAGATCGAGGTCATCGCCGCGGTGTGGAAGACCGCGTCCGGCGCGTCCGGCATCGCGGCCTCCAGCTGCTCCGGCTGGGTAATGTCCCCGGCCACGAGGGTGATGGGAAAGGCCTCCGCGTAGGATGTCGCTGTTCCGGGCAGGTGAAGGCCGACGACCTCCCAACCTTCCGCGCAGAGCTGCTCGATCAGGTTGAGGCCGAGAAACCCATTGGCACCGGTGACGAAGGCGCGCGGCATGCGACTGGCCTCCACGGTCACGTCACCGCCCCCCTCGGGCGGCAAGAAGACGCCCCGGCGGCACGAGAAGAGCCTCTTGCAGGCCGACTTCCACGGCCTTGATCTGCGTCAGGACTCTGTTGCCGAGCTGTCGAGCAGCTGGTCGTCGCCGACGAAGAGCGCCTCGAGTACCGCGCGCTCCCTTGTGATCACGAGGTCGAGGAACTCCTCGGCACCGCCCATCTTCAGAAAGGCCGCGTAGCCCCGCTCGAGGAAGTCCTGCAACTCGCCGAGGCCCGCGAGGATGGCCGGCTTGCGCATCAGCGACAGCGCCCTGCCGACGAAGGGCTGCCGGGTCAGGTGGTCGAGCGATCGGCCCAGGTGCGCGACAAGGTCGATCTGGCGTTCCCGCTCCGCGCGGCGTCCGACCTTGCGGTAGGCCCGCCCGTAGCTGGTCCGGTCCAGATCCTCGACCTCGGACCCCAGCGCCCGGACCATCGCCGCGTCGAGCGTCTCGGACAGGGTGTTGAGCTCCAGCGCGTCGGCCACCGTCTCGAGGCCGGCGGCGGGCAGCACCTTCCTCATGATCGGCAGGACCCGGCGGATTCCGGCCTCATGCCCGCTCAGGTCCTTCGGGCCGTAGATGTCGGTCAGGAAGAAGGACGCCGTCGACGCGAAGCGCGGGCTCTCCAGCAGGTCGGCATGCCGTCGGGCCAGGCTGTCGGCCTGCCACTCGCGCAGGAACCGGCGGCCGCGCACGGCCGCCGGCTCCGCCGCCGTCGAGGCGCGCAGGCGGGCCGCGAGGTCGAGCTGCTCCACCAGGCGGCGGACGATCTTATCCTTGGTCGACACGGCTAATTGTCTATCATCTTCGCCTGGGCAAGCGAACCGAAAGGCGCCGGTGCCATCCGCTTGAGGGAAGTCTGACGAGGATGTCGAACAGCGAAAGAATGGCGGCCGTCGACACCACCTGGCTGCGCTTCGACCGCGCCAGCAACCCCATGGTGATCGTCGGCATCCTGATGCTGGAAGGCCCCGTCGACGTCGACCGTCTCCAGGAGACCATCGTCGCCCGGCTCCTGACCTTCGGGCGCTTCAGGCAGAAGGTCGAGACCCGGCTGACCGGCCTCTGGTGGTCGCGGGACCGTCATTTCAATCTGGAACGACACATCAAGCGCGTCCGTCTGCCGGGGGCCGGCGGCCGGGCGGAGCTCGAGGACTTCGTGGCCGACCTGGCCTCGCAGCGGCTGGACAGGTCGCGGCCGCTCTGGCAGTTCCACATCGTCGAGGGCTACGACGGCGGGGTGGCCCTGGTGGTGCGCATCCATCACGCGATCGCCGATGGCGTCGCGCTGATCTCCGTCTTCCTGTCCTTGACCGACGACGGGCCCGACGCGCCGCCTGTGAGCCGACCAAAGGACAGCGGCGCCGAGGAGGCGTCCCACGGAGACTCCGGCTTCAATCCCTTCGAGCCCATGGTGGACATGATCGGCGAGGGCCTGCGCCTCTACGGCGAGGCCTGGCACGAGGTCCTGACCCGCGCCGCCGATCCGGCTGCCGCGCTCAGGGACGGTGCCGGGATCTCCGCCGAGATCGCTCATCTTCTGGCGATGCCGAGCGACAGCGCGACCCGCTTCAAGGGCGAGCCCTGCGGTGACAAGCGTCTGGCCTGGACCGACCCGCTCGACCTGCGCGAGGTCAAGGCGATCAGCCACCTCTTCGGCTGTTCTGTCAACGACGTGCTGCTCGCCTCGGTCACCGGCGCCTTGCACGACTATCTGAAGGCCAAGGGCGATCCGACGAATGGGGTCGAGCTGCGCGCCATCGTGCCCGTCAACCTGCGTCCGCGCGGCGGCAAGCAGCATCTCGGAAACCACTTCGGCGTCATCGGGGTGGAGCTGCCGGTCGGCCTGGACAATCCCATGACCCGCCTCTACGAGATCTTCCGCCGGACCCAGGCGCTGAAGCATTCCTACGAGCCGCCGGTGACGCTGGGGATCATGACCGCGCTGGGCTACGCGCCCCAGATCCTCCAGGACCGGCTGATGGACCTGCTGGTCAGCCGCTGCACCGCGGTCATGACCAACGTGCCGGGTCCGCAGCATCCGCTCTATCTCGCCGGGGCGCGGATCAAGCAGGTGATGTTCTGGGTGCCCCAGGTCGGCGACGTCGGCATGGGGGTGTCGATCCTCTCCTTCGACGGCAAGGTGCAGTTCGGCCTGATGACCGACACGGCCATCGTGCCGGACCCCGCCGAGGTCATCGCCAGGTTCGTGCCGGCCTTCGAGCAGTTCGTCTACTTCGGGCTGATGGAGGCCTCGATCGATGCCCCATCGACTGCCCCGCCGGCGGCCGTGGAGGGACCTCCGGAAACGCCGGCCCGAAAGCCCGTGAGCCGAAAGCCGGCGAAGAAACGGGCCGTCAAGCGAAGGGCGTCGGCCCGGGGCCCCAAGACCAAGGGCGCGAGGCCCTGATCACTCGTCCTCGAGCTCGGCCTTGGCCAGCTCGACGTCGAGGCGCTCCATGGCGTCGGCGGGTGCAGAGGCGGCCGCTTCCTCGTAGAGGGCGATCGCCTGATCCAGCTTGTCCTTGCCGAACATCATGACCAGGCCGTTGGCGTACTCGATGCGCCCGATCGCCGAATCCGGGTTGAGCTCGAGCGCGGTCTGGAAGTGCTCCAGGCTGGCCTTGCGGCTGGCGCCATAGGTCAGGCGGCCGATGGTCTCGCCCATCTTGTAGATCACCACCGCATTGTAGGCGCCCAGGGCGATCCGGGCGTCGGCGTGCCGGGGCTCAAGCTCGATGGTCCGCTCGAGGCTGGTCCTGACCTTGTCCCCCAGGCCTTCGGCCAGCACCTTCGCGATCGAAAGCTCCTGGCCGTAGCGGCCAAGGGCCTGGGCGTGGAAGTACCAGGCATTGGGCAGCGCCTCGGCACAGTCCTGGACCTCCTCGGCGCGCCGTGCGGAGTCGATCAGCAGGGCGAGCTTGTGCTCCGGGTCCTCCTCGAGATAGGTCGCGTAGATGACCGAGGCTTTGTTGGCCACGCTGTAGCCCAGCGGCCCGACCGAAAGACCGAGCTTTGCGGCCGTCGCGAAATCGCCGCCGTGATAGGCACGCCAGGCCTTCTGCAGCTCGCCCGCGGCCCTCTTGACCGGCAGGTCGGGTTCCAGACCCGGATTGGCGGCGACCAGGCGCTCCAGGTGATCCGGGTCGGGGTAGGGCTCGCGATCACCCAGGTGGAGGCGCGTCCAATGCTTCTTCAAGGCGGCGCCGGCGTAGTCGTAGTCGGCGTCGTCGTGGGGGAAGGGCGTCCACTTCGCTGTCTGTTTCACCACGTTCACCCTAGCTGAGGTACTGTTGGGCCAGATGATCGAAGAGGGCGCGTGCCTTCGGCTCCAGGTAGGGAGCCGCCAGCGAGAGGACGTGAACCGCACCGCGCGCCAGGGTCTGGCCATCCTGCGTCGCCCGCGGGTCGCGCGCGAACTCGTAGGACAACCAGTAGGTGGCGATCACCGTCATGTTCACCGCCATGGTCTTGATCTCTTCGCGGCTGGCCTGGAGGTCGCCGGCCTCGACCAGGCCCTGAAGAATGGATGTCGCCGTCCGCGACTTGTGGTCCAGGATCGCCTTGAACTGGACTTCCATGGGGCGGCTGGCCGACAGCAGCTCGTTCAGGTCGCGATAGATGAAACGGTACTTCCAGATCGCTTCGAACACCAGGTGCAGGAACAGCCAAACGTCCTCCGCGTGGGCCGGCTGGCATTCCGGGGCGGCGAGGGTGGCCTCGATCTCCCGGCGGTAGGCGGCGAAGAGAGTCTCGACGATCTCGTCCTTCGAATGGAAGTGATAGTAGAGGTTGCCGGGGCTGATCCCCATCTGGGCCGCGATGGCGGTGGTGGTGACCCCCGGCTCGCCGAACTGGTTGAAGAGCGCCAGTGCGGTCTCCAGGATCCGCTCGCGCGTCCGTCGCTTGGGCTTGCGCTTCATGGCGCCGCTCTCTCCCGTCGCCCGGCCTGATGTCGCTTGGCCCGGTGCCGATCGGTCGAGATCGGGCATCAGGCCGGGTGCCGGCTGGCGTGCAGCAGTCCCTCCAGGTGATCCAGCGTATCGTCCAGGCGATTGGCCGTCCTCAAGAGACCGCGGCCTCGGCGTTCCTTGCCGCCACCGGCGCTCTGGGCCAGCTTACGGCCGGCGTCGGAGAGCACGCCTTGATCGATCGCAATGCCGTGACGGGTGAAGACCGGTTCGAGCTCATCGTAGCGCCGGCGCAGCTCGGCCCGCGTCCGCTGGTAGGCGTGCTCGGACAGACGCTCACGGTCGGCGTAGCTGAAGACGTTGGTGAAGAACATCTCCACGTCGTCCCGGCTGGGTTCGAAGAGCACGACGTCCGCGTCCGGGAACTCCTTCTCGTAGCGGCCCATGCCGACCTGCATGCGCGAGTGGATGATCGAGCGGAAGGTCTGCGCCATAAGGACCGGCAGGCCGCCCTCGACCAGCAAGCCTGGCTTACCGCTGTCCTGGAGTGCTGCCAGATCGGCGTCGAAGGGCACCAGCGGATTGACGCAGATCATCAGCTTGGCGCCTTCCTTGAGCGCGACCGAGGCGTGCAGCGTCTTGATCAGCGCACCGTCGACGTAGTAGCGGCCGCCGATCTCGACCGGCGGGAACAGGCCGGGCAGGGCGGCGCTGGCCTTTACGGCCTCCGAGATCGGCACGTCGTCCCAGCCGGGCGCGCCGAAGGGCACGGCCGTGCCGTTATCCAAGTCCGTCGCGACGACGAACAGCTTGTGCCGCAGCTCGCGGAAGTCGTTTGTCCGGCCGGGGGCGGCGAAGAGATCGGTCAGGTAGGCGCCGATCCCCGAGTTGTCGAAGAGCCCGGCCGGCATGGCCCTCGCCAGGCGCTGGAAGGACTCGAAGAAGCCATGCGAGAGGGGCGCCTCCAGGTAGCTGCGCGCCGCGGAAAGAAGCAAGTCGGGCAGGGCGGCGAAGCGGCGGCCGTACTCGGCCAGGGCAGGGCGCATCAGCACGTCCGGCTCGAAGGGATCGTCGGCCGCCTCGGTCGCGATGAACATCCGGTACATCGCCTGCGGCGTCATGCCGTTGGCCAGGCCGGCGGTGATGAAGCTGCCGGAGCTGACGCCGACGTAGAGGTCGCAGTCCGCCAGATCGAGCCCGGAGAGCGCCTCGTCGAGGGCCACCAGGGCGCCGATCTCGTAGATCGCCCCCAGCGGCCCACCGCCCGCCAGGGCGACGCCGGTTGCGTTCGGCTTCACCATCGCCCCTCTCCAAAGGGGTGCGGATGATCGAGGCCACCCGCACCCTCGGAAATCCGGGAAGCTCCCGTAAAGGCCATCATGGCCGGCCCGCTGTGCTCAGTCAGCTGTCTTGCTGCTGCTGCGCCGCGTCCGGGGCTTCGGTGCCGCCGGCGCCGATCCGGCGGAGAGTTCCTCGACCAGGGCCGTGAGCTTCTCGACCCGCTTCGACAGGGTGTCGATATCCTTCCTGCTCGGCACGTTCAGGCTGTGAAGCGCCCGGGCGACCCGATCCTCGAAGACCTGCTCCAGCTTGTCCCAGGTCGAACTCGCCCTTTCGTTCATCTCGACGACCTTGTCGTCGGCGACCTTCTTGGCGCGCTTCTGGAAGCGTTCGCCTTCCTTGACCAGCGCGTCGAAGACCTTGCCGCCTTCTTCCTGTGCCTTCACGAAGGCGCCGAGGCCGGCGAGCCAGATGTTGTTGGCCGAGTCCCGGATGGTTGCCGAGAGATCGCCGTCGCTGGATTCAGCCGCAAGCTTTTTCAGTTTCTGCGCCATGGTTCCCGTCCCTCCTATACCTGGCCGCAATTCCATTCGTTGAGTAAGGATATAGGTGTTGAACTTAGAGGATGCAGTCTAATCTTCTAGGTATCGGACTCTAATCCGAGCGCTTTCAAAACGCCCGCGATGAGGCGATGTTTCGCATGGGGAGGCATGAACAATGATCTATCTGGTCACCGGTGCCAGCGGCTTTATCGGCAAGCGGCTCGTTCGCAAGCTGCTGTCCCGAGGTGACTCGACCGTCTACTTCCTGATGCGCGATGCCGCGCCGGAGCGCTGCGAGGCGCTGCGTGCCTTCTGGGATGTGGACAAGACGCGCGCCATCCCCGTCGTGGGTGACCTGAAGAAGCCCGGGCTGGGCCTGTCAGAGGCGGACAGGGAGGTTCTGGCGGGCAAGGTGAACCACGTCTTCCATCTGGCGGCGGTCTACGACCTGAGCGCCGACCCGGAGCTCGAGGTGACGACCAACGTCGCCGGCACCCGGCACGCGGTCGAGCTGGCCCGGGCGATCGGGGCGAAGCACTTCCATCACATGAGCTCGATCGCCGCGGCCGGCCTCTACCCCGGCGTCTTCCGGGAGGACATGTTCGAGGAAGCCACGAAGCTGGAGCATCCCTACTTCGCCAGCAAGCACGAGTCCGAGAAGGTCGTGCGCAGCGCCTGCCAGGTTCCCTGGCGGATCTATCGGCCGGGCATCGTGGTCGGCGACTCCCGGACCGGCGAGATGGACAAGATCGACGGGCCCTACTACTTCTTCAAGTCGATCCAGAAGGTCCGCGGGCTGCTGCCGCCCTGGATGCCGGCGATCGGGATCGAGGGCGGTCGGATCAACCTGGTGCCGGTCGACTTCGTGGTCGCGGCGCTGGACCACATCGCCCATCTGGAGGGCCAGGACGGCCGCTGCTTCCACCTGACCGATCCGCAGCCGCAGCGCTTCGGCGACGTTCTCAGCATCTTCGCCCGGGCCGCCCACGCCCCGGCGATGACCCTGAAGATCAACGCCGCCCTCTTCGAGATGATCCCCAAGGGCCTGGCCCAGGGCCTGTCGTCGCTGACCCCGGTCCGCCGCATCCAGACGGCGGTGATGAAGGACCTGGGCCTGCCCGAGGGCATCTTCAGCTTCGTCAACTATCCGACCCGCTTCGACAGCCGAGATGCGGAACGCTTGCTCGAGCCCGTGGGGATCACGGTGCCGCCTCTGGAGGACTATGCCTGGCGCCTCTGGGACTACTGGGAGCGCCATCTCGACCCCGATCTCGCCGTCGAGCGGACCCTGCGCGGCCGCGTGGCCGGCCGCGTCGTCCTGGTCACCGGCGGATCCTCTGGGGTCGGCAAGGCGACGGCCTTGCGGATCGCGGAAGCGGGGGCGACCACGATCATCATCGCCCGGCATCCGGAGAAGCTGGAGGCGGCCAAGCAGGAAGCCGCCGCGCGCGGCCTGGAGCTCATCACCTACACCACCGATCTGACCGACGCCGAGCAGTGCGCGGCGCTCGCCGAGACCCTCATCGAGGCGCATGGCGGCGTCGATATCCTGGTCAACAACGCCGGCCGCTCGATCCGGCGCAGCATAGAGAACTCCTACGACCGGATGCACGACTTCGAGCGGATGATGGCGGTCAACTACTTCGGCGCCGTCCGGCTGACGATGGCGCTGCTGCCGGCGATGGCCGAGAAGAGGCGCGGCCACGTGATCAACGTCTCCTCCATCGGGGTGCTGACCAACGCGCCCCACTTCTCCGCCTACGTGGCGTCGAAGTCGGCACTGGAGGCCTGGGCACGCTGCGCGGCGTCCGAGTTCCTCGATCGCGGCGTCCAGTTCACCACCATCAACCTGCCGCTGGTGCGCACCCCCATGACCGCGCCGACCGAGATCTACAAAAGCATTCCCGCCCTGACGCCCGAGGAGGCGGCGAACTTCGTCGTCGAGGCGATCACCCGGCAGCCGGTGAGGATCGCCACGCGGCTGGGCATCTTCGGCCAGGTTCTCCATGCCCTGGCCCCGCACATCGCGCAGATCGTCAACAACACCGCCTTTCGCATGTTCCCGGACTCGGCGGCGGCCAGAGGCAAGAAGGCTGCGAAGGAAGCGCCCACGGCCGACCAGGTCGCCCTGACCCAGCTGCTCCGCGGCGTCCACTTCTAGGGCCGGGGAGCCAGCTCGTCTTGCGCCGCCGTCTCGCCCAGAAGGATCTCCAGGACCCTCGGCGAGAAGGCCATGGCGAGATGGCCGAGCGCCGGCAGGACGATCTCGCGGGCGCCGGCCAGGCGGCTGCTGTCCTGGGGCATGACGTAGTTGTCGCGCGCGCTCCAGACGCTCAGGACCGGCACCGGCGAGGGCTCTGCTTCGGCCAGTTCGCGGATCCAGGCGCTGCCGGGGGCCATCTCCCGCGCGTTGCGCCCGAGGCCGATCCGCGCCAGCCGGGTGCCGTGGTGGGGCGTTCCCAGGGTGATCAGCTTGGCCACCCGGTTGCCGCCGTGGCGCCGCAGATAAGCCCGGGCGGCGAGGCCGCCCATGCTGTGCCCGACGAGCACGACCTTCTCGGCGCCGGTCTCCGCGACCAGGGACCTGATGCGGGCGTCCAGACCCTCGGCCAGTTCCTCGATCCCGCCCAGGGGCGGTTCGAGGTTGATCGTGGCGACGCTTCGGCCCTGCGCCCGCAGGCCACGGCGGAGCCACCACCAGACCCCGCGATTGCAGAAGTAGCCATGGATCAGCAACAGCGGCGGCTCCGCCGGTCGTTGGCCCCGGAGGGTCTCCGGTCCCATCCACCAACGTTCGAAGGGCTGCATGACGACGAAGAGCGCGAGGGTCGCGAGCCATTCCAGCATTACCGCTTTGCAGGCGCGCCACCCGGTCGTGCGCAGTGCCGGGGGCGGGGTGTAGGCATAGTTCAGCGCGAAACCATAGCTGACCGCCACGATCAGGGAGTTGATCACCAGAATTGCAGCCGCAGCGAAGGCCGTAGCGGCGGTCGCGTCCAGGCCGGACGCCCGGCCCAGCAGGGCAGCGCCCGCCCCCGCAGCAGCGACGATGACCAAGGCCCAACGCAGCCAACTGGAAAGCATCTGTCCTCCTCAGCCCGCTTGAAAACAGCAGGAAGTTTGCGCTAGCTCAAGGTTGAGTTGTACGGTCTCTGATAGAGAAATCGTAATATTGGCCGTTCAATCAATGCTGTACGGCTTTTCAATCAGGTAAAGACGATGTTGGTGGGCCTTTAACCTTATGTGACCTGCAATTGGAGTGAATCCTATCGAGGTGGAGGGAGAGAACATGAACTAAGGTGCCGACCTTGTTTCGGCGCCAGGAGGCACGGCCTTGATGGAATTCCGAGCCCGGCTTTGATCGGGCTCCAAGAAAAGAGAAACGGCGCGCGAGGTCGCACATCGACGCGTCCCTGAGGGAGAGCAAAGCAATGGAGAAGA
>JAAUYG010154675.1_pt1 | contig 13176 bp, 5 predicted proteins | sample 7278091 | NCBI WGS metagenome assembly JAAUYG01 (sample SAMN14350201, study PRJNA611818) | marine sediment metagenome | isolation source: surface marine sediment (0.6m) | place: French Polynesia: Moorea | collected 2018-08
ACTATGTCTTCTGAAATGCCCATCAAGATCTGTCAAAAGTTCCTTCCACTATTGATCCGTACTACATCTTCTGAAATGCTCAGGCAGATTTGTCAAAAGTTTTTTTCCGCTATTGATTCATACCATATCTTCTGACCCGCCCAGGAGGTTCGAAGACAAATTAGAGACAGCACGTGTGATAAGAAAATGACGGTCACATCTGATGCGACAGTAAAGTTCGAGAGGTCATAAAGCTGCAGGTCGCTTCAGTGCAAGAAGCCTTCTCTAACGCCAGTGTCGTCATCACGTCTAAAATGACGAGATTAGACGGTGAGATAAATAAATAATGATTGCAATAATGTACTTTAAAGTGTTACACGTCTTATTTCTTTCTCCTTCTGCGTATACAGAATTGAATGTTTGTGTATAACATTAGATATGATATTAGTATGAGTATAATTGCTATTTCTTGCTATTGCTGATAACGCTTGTTGGTAACCAGTGTTAGCTCTGTATAAATGGACCACTCACTTTTTTACTCGTATTAAGTATAGCATATGACATAGCTTATATTGTCAGCATGACCTAAGCTATCGACATCCATAGTGTCGATCTAACACTTAGCACTAGTTAGTACAAAGAATCAACTTGCCGCCTCGGAACCAATAGATGGTGTGTGGGTACGTGTCTGCGGACCTGCAGAAATGGCGACCTAGCTGTACGTGCTATGGAGGTCGAGTTTGTTTATTATCTAGACTATCAACGGTGTTTTATGCTGCACCAATACTAGGCTTTTATATGGAAAGTCTGCAATGCCATACACTAAGTTAGGTTTTGTCTTGCTAATATTGGATATAGCCCGTAATGCCATGCAACGTTTTGTCTTGCTAATAATAAGTAGCCTGCAATTCCACACATCAAGTTTTGTCTTGCTAAAAATAAGTAGCCTGCATTTCCATACATCGAGGTTTTGTCTTGCTAATAATAAGTAGCCTGCAATTCCACACATCAAGGTTTTGTTTTCCTAAAAATAAGTAGCCTGCAATTATATACATCAAGGTTTTGTCTTGCTAAAAATAAGTAGCCTGCAGTTCCATACATCAAGGTTTTGTCTTGCTAAAAAATAAGTACCCTGCAATTCTATACATCAAGGTTTTGTCTGCCTACAAATAAGTAGCCTGCAATTCCATACATCAAAGTTTTGTCTTGCTAATAATAAGTAGCCTGCAATTCCATACATCAAGGTTTTGTCTTCCTAAAAATAAGTAGCCTGCAATTATATACATCAAGGTTTTTGGTTGGCTAAAAATAAAATAAGTAGCCTGCAATTATATACATCAAGTTTTTGTCTTCCTAAAAATAAGTAGCCTGCAATTCCATACATCAAGGTTTTGTTTGGCTAAAAATAAGTAGCCTGCACTTATATACATCAAGGTTTTGTCTTGCTAAAAATAAGTAACCTGCAATTATATACATCAAGGTTTTGTTTGGCTAAAAATAAGTACCCTGCAATCATATACATCAAGGTTTTGTCTTGCTAAAAATAAGTAGCCTGCAATGCCATACATCAAGTTTCTGTCTAATGGAAAGCCTGCAATACCATACTAGGTTTTTGTCTGGCTAATAAATGGACACCCTGCAATGCCATAAGCCAAGGTTTTGCCTTGTTAATAAGACTACCTTGTTAACTCTCTGGACGAGGGTTTGTGGCAGGGTTTACATTTCAAAATGAGTACAATAATGACTACAATCAACGGAACATTTACTAACACATGGATTCATTGTGTTTTATTTGTTTATCATTTGTTATTTCCTATTTCACTGCCGATCGGGCAAGATTGCAAGTTCCATATAATTTTGCTTTAGTTGTGCACATAATTACCTTGAGGTATAAAAAACTCTAAGCAAACAACAACAGCTGGTTCCACTCCCATAAATGTTAAATCTGCCTTGAATCCGATGTGACATGGATTAATTCGATAAACCATTCCACTGATGAAAATAAAATTCCCCACATATAACATCGTGAGATTGATCTATCAATTCATTACACTGGTGTGAAACACACGTATGTCGTTGAACACTTCTGGCAGTCGAAATGACTATATTCTCTCTCTTGAGTTTCGTGTACTATGTTAATATGCTGTCCTTATGTACCAGGGTAGGTAGATGTGTATGTATATGTGTACGGGGGGAGCCCTGTATATAAAAACAACTGTACATAGGTTTATTTTGTCTGCATGTTCAGTTCTTGGTGCATACCGTACATGGTACATATTAGATACTTCCTGTTATAGGTAAAGTTATAATCTGCCATATACATGTAAGAACATAATTAGTACATACATGTATACCCACTGTGCATTTCTAGGCCGATGAGACTGGACCAAGATACTGTGAGGACCCCCAGTTACACTGTGATGGGAACAAATGTATCAATCCTGGGGAGATGTGTGACGGAATAGAACAGTGCCACGATGGATCGGATGAAAAACCGGGACTCTGTAGCAACTAGTATGGTTCTATACACCTAAATACAAGACTAGTTCTTATGGACAATAATTTATCGTGACACGGGCGTTTTGATTCGTGTGGTTCTATTTCCCTATAGTTTGCGTTTATTCAACGACGATGGCAACAGAGAAGTACTAGCAGCAGCAGCAAGAGTAACAGTAACAGCAGCAGCGGCATTAGTAGTAGTAGTTGTAGTAGTAGTAGTAGTAGCAGTAGTAGTAGACATTATCTATTCTGTAAGCATACTAACCTCGGCATCCCCGGCGGTAGTTATAGTAACCATAGCCACACTGACAGACGTAGCCTCCGACCTGGTTCTGACAGCGAGCGGTGCTAGGACAACGGTGGGGGGATAGACACTCATTGATATCTGAAATCACATATAAACAAATACAGTCACATGTGGTTCCCTTGGGGACACCCTCTAGAGAGGATACCCCTCTAGAAAGGACACATATTTATGTTTGGCAGCAAGTACTGTAATCTCCATTAATGTTAGTGTTCGTGGGGATTAATATTTGCGGTAAACTCGGGTCTTGTTATTAATCTAGGTACATGAATTATCTTGTGCGGTATTTATTTTTGCGATTTAAAGATGGTCGCTGATTTTGCCACATAAATCCCTCACAAACATTAATGAATTTACAGTATCATGAAAATCTGTGATGTTCCCTTTCACAAAGGCTACCTCTAATAAGAACAGAATTATTTTGGCAGATAGGCATCTATTTGAGGGGCACTACTGTACAATTAAGGTTATATAGTATAACATACATCACCAGGTTTATACTTTTTCATCCCATATAGTAGTTAACTTACCCCATAGCATATGGCCTTTTTGTATTATGTTTGACATTGTGAGGGTTAGTGCAGGGATGGACGCTGTGCTAGACTGCAATGCAGTCTGGATGTTTGTCACCTTGCTATCACACCGTAGTTTTTTTTTCCCCAATTAAAGCATGTACACGTATGTTCAGGTGTAACTGTCAGTAATTTCTATATATCTATGTTACATGTTGGGGATCTTGTTACTTTACTACAATATTCCTGACTTAGCATTACTAAAGTAAAGCGATGCCTACTTGCAGTCTGCGACCACACCATCTAGTTTTGGCAATTTTCTTTTATCGCCAGGTTAAGCGTCTGGTGCGACGTTCCCAGGACGGCAATAGCTAGCCTTGCAGATATCGGCTAGTAAGGCATTATATGCTTTAGGGGCAATCCTGTGCTATGATATAGCTCACTATAACCATGTCAGCGGCAACTGGTAGATCTCCGGGTGTAAAATGAAAACTGCCCTTAAACAGATCCCCGGGTGTGACACCTCGCAGGTACTGGTCTGGGTCCTGCCGCCATAAAGCGCGGCCTCATCCTGACAAAAGTCTCACCAGGGGAATTATAAGATAGAACTTCAAGTTTTCATACAATACAGAGCCAGACGTGAGACTTTTGGAGACATTCACACTAAAAATTTCAAAGATTTAAAACATGGGCTAATGTACAGTTACATATTTTTGGATATAATACCATGTATTCGCATCATCAACGGTGAAAACAAATTATTTTGGTAAAGACTATCATGATGATCATTATTCATGTTGTTACTATAATTATGAAGGGTCACATAGTAACTGATTTTGTTTAAATTTTTAATGCATACATTAGGTGCTGTACCATGTCCAGTGTCATTATAAAAACAGGGCACATATTCTAAAAAAAAATCTTAAGTCTGCAAAGAACTTGGTTAACTGTATAATGACCTCCTTGGTAACAATCATGGCTTGCCCATGTTTAAGACCAGTTATATACTAAAGATTTTTATGGAAAGAATTTTCACAAGATATTAACAGATGGAAATACCTAAAAGGACTAGATATTTGTAAAACATATCGATACTTCAACTGACATTGGTTGTTCTTCAAGCACATTTGTACAATTCAAGTGAATACTTTTGTAAAAGGATGATTATTTGTATAATTTCAACAGCACATATTTGCCCAAGGACCAGCAATTGTATAATTTCAACAACATATTTTTGTTCCAGGACTGACAATTGTATAATTTCAACTTTACAGCCAGTTTCCTCCCGATTGGTTTTAATCTGTCAGCTTGAGGAAGCAGAAATCAACCGTCAGCCAAGTTTCCGTGTCACGAATGACGCTCCTTTTTCCTCCACATTCTTCCTAATACCCAAACCCTTCCCTTCCTGAAGTAATCTGTTTCTGGGTCGCCAACGTGAGGCCAAACTGATAATTATGGAAGAATCGTCAAGGAAAAATCAATATCAAAGGGTCTTCTTCGGGAACCTAGCCATGAAAGACAGCGGTCCAAAATAGGAAAGATTTAATTATTTAGCACGCATTGGCAGCTTTCGGTCGCAGAACCCCCTGCAAAGTAATATGGGATGCGGTATTTGACCAATCACACGCCTTCTTGCACATGTCAAGAAAAACTTGGTCAGGCCGATGCCTAACCATTTATTACGCCGAAAAACGCAATGATCCCAAAGGGTTTGGGAAAAGTACACTCTCAGAGGGTGCAGGAATAAGGAAATGCTGATAAAACATCCACGATAAGATTTTCTTTCTGTACGAGACTTCGATTCCAAACCCCAGGGCTAGTGCCTGGTGTATTGCCAGAGAGACTCTGGACAAATATTATATAGATGGTTGGTTGGTTGTAGGAAGACATGCATTTAATAAATGGGGTTTTATATTTAGAGCAAACCTGAATGAGAACTGATCAAATTAAATTACTGAATTATACATGTAATAAAAATAATACTTACAGTGCTGCAATACTTATGGTGATGTAAGCCAGTGTTGCTATAGTGGCACAATGATATAGATTATGTGGTCTATAATTTGAAACTAGGAGGTCTGTAACGGAGAAGTTAAAATGCTGACTGAATCATAAAATTCATTCTCTTCCAGAATACAATAATGTAAATATTAACATCTTAGTATAGATAGATAGATAATTTATTTTTCATCTTCATATAAATACATACATATACATAACCTTCAGTGCTTGAACAAGAAAGTTTTTATCTAATTAGTACTCTATGTGCTTTTTTTGTTTCATGGGCTAATGGTTAAGTTGCATCAATAAAACAGGAAAAGAATGCAATTTTCTTACATTATCTGCGGAAGAAGTGTGCACTACTGATACTGCTCATCCGAGTGCTGATCGAGCCCTCTGTCTAACACGCTTCACACTTTAACACCCTCAACGACCTATCTCACATAATAAGTACTGGTAATTATATTGCAAGATGAAGACATAGCGAGAAACTTATAATTTTATGATTTAGACGCAATTCCAGGAACTAATGACTGCTGATATGTATACATTATGCGGTAAACGACAAGATTACATTACCGGTACATGCATTGATATATCGTGTGGAAAAATATCTAAGCTAGAGAAATGCAATTTTAACCATGGTATGGGTATTAGGTCTCAGTGTTGTTTCAGCCATTGTTATGCCTAGATGTGGTTCTCTGTTAAGCGGAAATGAGAAATGAAAGTTTGAAATGATGGATGACCCAATGGTTGGCCAATCGCCATGCTTGCTGTCAAAGGTTAGTTGGGTAGCTGACGGGGCTCACCCCATTTCAAGCTGGCTAGCATGCTAACACGTGACCAACCACATGTACTACTAGGTATTCAACCATGGGTAAAGTATGCCCATGTGGTATGTGTAGGTTTTGATAATAAAGCGACTGACTATATCAAATTCTGCTATATATTTCCAGGGATTATTTTTAATTATAGCTGGCAGCACGTGGCACAATAAAAGAACAAACAAACAAGAAATCATGAACCAATCTGCATGATATAATGGACATAATCCAAACTGCTGTATAAACACTTGGAGTTTGCATCAATAGCTACAAAGTTTCAATTTTATAAATTTGAATTTTACATTTTTTTCTCCTAGTACTGGTTACAGTAAATATATACTACACCTACAATGTTACATGTATTATATTGTACTGCTATATATGGGAGGACTGATGGTTGAGTGGTTAAGGCAATGGGCTCTTTTCAACCACAAGATTGTGGTTTTATTCCCACAATGGACAGTATCCCTGGGCAAGATTTGTACCACAAGGTAAGGTGCTATAAGAACTGCCTATTATTATTATTACTATTATTATCATTATTATTATTGTTATTATTATTATTATATAGGCATGATAGGTTTGCTGAATCAAAATAATGGTTTTACACCGATCATACTGAAAGTTTCCTGCGTCCTCACAATGTGTGGATGGTTTGTTGCATTCAAAGTATACATTTCATAGATTTTACTTTTCTTAGTCCTAATTTGCTGATATTCACATTTTATCTTTCCAGTTTCAATGGCTTTCTGTCCAATGCTAACATTAAGAGATCCAAAACCCCATACAAGATAGCAGCTTTAGTTAACAGTTTAAGCATGCCACTTCACACCTGCTGTGGCATACAGTAGTACCTCTATTTGAAGACTGAAGATTGATTATTAGACCACTTAATATGGTCCTAAAGCACAGATTTAATATCACTTCACTACTGGATTAATGCGTTGATAACCGAGTAGATACAATCTCTTCACTTTCTGTTTTTTATTGTTTTTTTCCCTATGCTCACTGAAGTGCTGCCGCAAATCAATACCCTGAACATGCATCAGCATGGGTCCAGTGAGTCAAGACTCCGTGTGATACATAAATGCATCACTACGACCAGCATGAATGCCTCTCCAAATGCAAAATCAATAATCTTTATTTTTGGTTGGGTTAAAATTGGTGAAATGCCAGACAGCCCAGAATTACACTAGCTTCAGGGACTTTACATAAGCTCCCCAGCAGATGTGAAGTTAGTACTGGTACATGTTACAGCAGTGGGAGTATACAACAGCCACATCCAGGGCTGCTCGGTAATCAATACCTGAAACTTAAGTTTGTGTATATAGTTAATCAAATGATGTGCTAGCGATTTGTGCTCATAGTGTATGGATCTCTGCATAATTCTCAGACCACTCACTTGGTCATGAAAAAAAAAATGTTTAAAATTGCAAGTAGTCTTCAAATCGAGGTATATGTATAGATTTTAATTTTTATGAAAAATACAGTGGTCCCTCTAGTTTAAGACCACACATGGGACCAAGAAAATATGGTCTTATATTGCAGGTGGTCTTAAAATAAAAATCATTTAACACATAAAATTGCCCTTTGGGACCAAATCAAGTGCTCTTATAATCAAGGGTGGTCTTAAAATAGAGGGACTACTGTATACATTAACTTTCAAGTGGTGATGTTGAAATGTCTTGAACCCAAATAAATTTTAGATTGTAAGATTCATTCATTATACACGAAAGTCCCTGCAATTTAAGACACCTTAATTTTAAAATTTATTCAATCTCAATAAAGCATACCAGTGACACCACTCATGTTTATCAATACAAATTAATCCTTCCATTTTAACGCAACCTTCAATTTTAAGGCATTTTTTTTTTCAAAACTGAGAGTTAATTCAGCACAAACACTTGTTTTGTTCTCCTTATTGTGAAACTTTCGGCCACTCTGTTCAGTGAACTTCCTCAGACTGCCTGTTGGCGTCTCTACCGCTAGGTGGTGCCATATCCAATATGTGGTCGTAAATGTGTGGTAGAAGAACAAAACAGCAAGGAGAACAAAACAAGTGTTCGTTGTGCTAAATTAACTCTCAGTTTTGTTATCCTAACAATATGAAGATTCTCTTTGGATTTTTTCGTTTTTTTGGGTTGAATGGGTGGTATTAATATACAGAGAGCGCTGTACTCTCTGCTAGGCTATAGCCAAAATCAGGGAACACGACACGTTCATACGCATGCAGTGTTTCAATAAATCCTAAATAACACCTTCCATAGATACATAGATAGATACACGAAATAATATACTCAGTACCAATCAGCTCAAGATCAATACTTAACAATCACCATATATCGTCCTACAGCATATATTCAGCAGGGTCTCAACAAGTATACTATTTCTAAGCCACAGAATTTCATGCCTAGTATAGCCCCAGATATGTCGCTTTGCACGTTTTTGGCTCTAAACTGTTCCATAACAGTTTTGCCCTCTAACTCTTCCCAGGCCTCATAGACATCTTATTTTTGGGGTTATTTATATTTTATGGGCTGGGGTGGCTGCCGTGTGTCGTATAAAAAGAACCTGGAGGTGGTAAGATGGCTGTGACTTTCTATATCACCATGCGGGATGGTGTTGGAAAGGTCAGAGACTCCTGCTAGTGGTGTGTCCTCTACCACCCAATGTCGTTGACACGGCGACGATAAATCAGCACTGCCACCTGATTCATTAAGCTGGGGCAGCACGGACACCGGTATCCGTGGCAAACTCCACGGCAACTTGACAGCCAGTTCTAATGTCCCACCTTGGAGAACGGTTGCTTGGCAGCGACTGCAACAAATGATCCACTAAACCAACCAGATGAAGTCCCTGAATTAGCAAGCTCCCCAACAGCTAGCAGTCTGATGCTGGTTCGGTCGCTAGGCAATCATTGGTGTCAGTGACCATGGTAACAGTAGCAATGCTATATTTAGGTACATATAGCCAGACTGTCAAATTTGTTGTGTCAGCACATTTTTCAAACTGGGCTAAATAACAGGAGACGCTGTCACGCGATGACAAACAACATGGGACTGTGTCATTGGATGACAGATGTCGGGGCAAGGTGAAGATGCTTATTTCATTAGGCCCAACATAAAATCCAGCTTTCTTACTCCCCGCCCCGCCCCCTGGCGGCCAGATGCTTTCAGTGAAATGGGCCAGTGTGATTGGCAAACAATAACGGGTAAGTTTGAGTGGCACTTGTGTTGATGGGTTGGCATCCCCACGGGAGGGATCAGTCATATGCCGGAGCCCCACTGCACCTGTGGTGTGAATTAATCCCCTGTCCCGGGACCGGCCATCAAGCGCCATCTACACACAGGTGTCTATGCAGCGAGCGGGTCACATTACATTACAATCTGTCTGTCATCTTGCTGTAGAGCATCGACTTACCAAACTGGTTCCAGGCCTGCCAGCATACCGATACATTGTATAGAGTCTGCAGTGGCGACTTACCGGTACCAGGTAATTAGCCTGTCCTATGTACATCACACAGAGAACCCCGAGTCAGGAATGACAACCCCGCAGTCGCACTCAACTGAATATTCGAATAATTTTCAGTTTTATAAATCTTCAGTAAAGTACAGGCGTACCAAATGTGCATTTTAATGGGATATTATAATTCACTGGAACAGTGGTTTATAGTCACTGTGCATGGACACAAAATAAATGAGAAAAAAAATATAGCAGTGACGGTGATTTTTGACTGAACTGAATGAGACACGGAAAGACATTTCAATTTATTGACACAATGTATTCTCTTCTGAATCTGAATTTGTTATTTGGTATGAAATATTTCCGTACTTTGTTACCAAATTCACGAAATCACGTTATCTTGTTACCAAATTCACGAAATCACGTTATCTTTTGTTTGTGTGCCTAACACTAACATATTAATGGAATATCTATTTGTGCTTGAAATGTATGACAACAAAAATTAAGTTACCCATGAAATTTATTAATTTATTAACGTGATTGCCTGCCAACAACTAGTACTTTCATGGGTGCTGCCATGGTTGGAATGAAATTTTTCAGCATCAAGCGCCGATAACTGAAGATTTAGTTTGCTATGGACACATTTTACATGACTTAGGCCTGGGTCATCAATAATACATCTACAGTGTGAGGCAGTCTTACCAAAGCTTCTCCCTGCTTTATAAGTTCTAGATCGTTTATGTGTTTGCCCTTATGGCTGCTTGTAATAAAGGTGAACATTTTTAAGGTGGAAATCAAGATTTCACGGATATAATTATGTCGTACGTACATAACATAAAGAAAAAAATGTGTCAATTTTTTTTAGCTATTTTTTGCAGTTTACCTCAATACCATTTGTTCAATAACAGAATTTTCTAAAGGCCTAACACATAATGAAGGGTAAATTGTAAACCAAAAATTGGCAGTTTTTTAATCGACTAGCATGTAATGAGCCCAAGCTATACAGATGGATACACTGACTACAAAAAAGAAAAAAGGAACAATTTCCATATTATCACCTATTGGCAAACAGCAGATTTTCTTACTGCTATTCCTGAAAAAAATATTGTGTGAAATAGTTATGGAATTTTTCACGTTAAAAGGTATTTTACTGCTGCCAATACCAGTTAATGCCTATTGTACTGCTGATAAGAAATCATGACTTTGAGAGAAAAATTAATATGGTGATAGCAGTGGCTGCCAGGCATCATGGACTGCCAGGTGTGGGGCCTGAAATATACATCCGTTCCTAAAATTAAACATCGATTTTCTAAGAAATTTGCCCAAATGACGATTCATCGATGCATTGATTAATTGTTATATCTCAGGAATTTACATCTAAACATGTTGCTCTGTTATGTTGTTATACATATGTAGTAAACCATAAAATGATTCTTTTTATAATATTTTTTATACAGTTCTCCCAAATTTGTACAAAGCATGCACTTTCAAGAATTTGGAGTAAAGATTATTCGTATGTTAACCACTGTACATTGGTTGTTTAATTGCTTGATAACCTTAATCTTTAAACATGTTTTTTTCAAAATAAGAGCTGGCGTTCTCAAAAAATTACCAGCCGGTCTTAAGTTTTGACTTAAGTTACTTTTCTGAGCAGTATAATTGGCAAAGAATCAATATGCCCTAAGTCAAAACTTCCACTTACTGTATACGTCCTAATAGAAGCACAGTGCGCAAGTGCGCCCGTCTATTAATTTCAACAATAAAGCTGTCGTCTGGGACCCCCAATATGCATATATACGGTAAAAAAAACTGTGTGGACCTTTGTTTACAAGGAAGTGGCAATTTGTGCATGTGCGGCAGCCAAACAGACCAGAATACCGCTCAAATTTTAAGTGTTTTTGGACATCTTTTGATGTTTTATCAGGCAGTTGGTGTGAATTTGATGTGATGTGTTTTTTGCTGTAGGGGCGTGCGCGTCTCTTAGGGGATGCGCTTGTATAAGGACATATTCGGTAAGTATTGTTTGAAGTTTGAAGAACCCAGCTAAGGAAGTATGGCTACATATATTAGAGTATTTTTAAAGCATTCATCTTGAAGTGGTGTTTCCCGGGCTAGGTCCACAGCAGACAACAAAACCCACTCTGCCCTGCCCCGCCCTCTCTGCCAAGTGAACCTGGTTGATTTACGGTATTTCAGGCCATGAGTGAATGTCGATTGGTCTCTTGGGATTCCACCACCGCCAAATACCTCATGCTATAAATCCCATAAACATCTCGAATTAACATGAGCGGCACTTTCGTTAGTGCCGAAGCTTTAGTCTAGTTACATCACGTGGTTGGTCGGCGGGGATGTGCCACACCGCTCTCCCAGCAGTGTGCCTTTCTTCACCTCAAATTGAAGAGCTATCTTGTGAAATTAAACCCCTGGGTCTCGTTTCGTCTGACAAACCGCGAGCTCATCCCATACACTAGTGGGCTCAATGGAAAACATTGTCTCCTTCCCGATCACAGCGAAGAACCTGGATCTATAGTAAATACAGTTTTATTTTGAATAAATATCCAGACAGCCGCATGGTATATAAACCAATTATCCACATCCACCGTAAAATGTATATCCCTGCCTGGTTCAGCTCCAGAAAACAAATCAATCCTATCAAATCATACCCATGTACTTCTATGTAACATAGGACCAGACTGCTGTGTCAGTGATACTCATCTAATACTTTACTAACTTACAAAACTTCTATTTTGATTACATAAATAGCGCAACACACAATATCATACTCTATGGGAAGACAAATAAAAATTTCATACATTTTCAATCAAAGATTAATTTATTCTTATTAACCACAGAACTTATCATGGATCATAACAAGTATATATTTGTTATAATAGTGCTTTCAGGAGTCTTGAAATAATGAACAACACAGCACCCTCTTAAATTTACTTGAAAATATACTTTCACCTTTTCCTGAGCAAATAACATAATATCCCCAAAACCTACATGGATGGGGCGATGTTTTATATATTTTGGACTTTAAATTTTGAGTTTGTTATAGATACCAAGACATGAAATAAAGATTAAAAATTTCATAATTATTTTATGCTGAGCAGCGAAATCCATAGAATTATTACTAGATAATCAATAGATGTACATGTTAAAAGCTAGTAGAAACATTGGTTGTAGTTCAATTAAAATATAAGGTGGCAAATTATTCAACAAAGTACCAAAGACATTAGGCATATGCAGACAGAAAAAAGTTTTTAAAACCGCAGTTAAATTACAACTACTGTTAAAGTATTAACCCTTTAAGCGCTATATTAATTTACGTAATTCCATAACGTATTGCTGAATTAATTGGCTTGGTGCCAAAAAAAAAAAATTGCCGGAGCGCGGTGCGTCAATGTCCGGCCTTTTCAACTAAATTTTGCCACATTTCTTCCTCAAAAAACCTGTTAAAAAGTCTATGGGGTTCCGAGAATCCATATCTTCACAGAAACCATCAGTGCTGTAAAAATCGCTATCGACGATCTCGTGTCAACCGATCAATACCCGGATGCTCATCGCGCGTGGTTCAAAATTCACCTGTTTGGAG
>JAAUYG010155608.1_pt1 | contig 13176 bp, 13 predicted proteins | sample 7278091 | NCBI WGS metagenome assembly JAAUYG01 (sample SAMN14350201, study PRJNA611818) | marine sediment metagenome | isolation source: surface marine sediment (0.6m) | place: French Polynesia: Moorea | collected 2018-08
CCACAACACGTGCTCACACGTGTTGTGGCGAGGGAGACGGATTTCCCTGGTCCCCGGTTCTCTGGTCCCCGCCGGCTCTTCCGTCAGGCTCTCCACCCTCGCCAGCGTTCTGTTCGCTACACACCCGATTCACACAGAGGCGGTGAGTGTTTTGTTTTTGTTTCTTAAAAGCCTTTTTACTGCAGTCCCATTCCAGGTGGACAGGTCTGCGGTTGCTTTGTCGTTGGACGTCCGCCACACATAAGAATTTCTTCATGAGAACAAAAATTGTTTTCCACCGCAATATTATTCAGGTAAACCTTTGCGTGGATAAAAAGGTTCGCAACGTAGATTGAAAGTAATCACAATGAATCTTGGCGATAGAGATCAGGAAACACTTCCTGTGGGCATAGATCTTCATCTGGCAAATCATCTGGAATCAGGTCCAGATGGCGTCTGTATAAACTGGAGGATGCGGATCAAGCTCGTGCGCCTCTAAATTGGACGATTTCGTGACAAAATCATCATCAATGAGCTAAAGAAGCCCTCCATTGGACTTGCTGTGTAAATGTGAGTTTCGGACCCCTGTGGTATGCATGTTCCATCAAAAATCCTGAGTTGTCGCCCACCTGAACAACACTCTGGAACAGCGGCTGTGTTAAGAATTGGTTGTTGTGGAAAGCACACAGTCAAAATCCCCTTTCAATGTCATGTGGTTTCCATTTCCGTCACTACACATGAAAAGATAAATGTGGTTTCGTTTTGTTGAAAAGAAAATCATGATGTGAAGAAAAATATTCGTGATGCTGAAAGTTGTTTTTTCCGTTGGGGACATTTCCGAACGGGTTAATCCACATTGACACGAACGCAGAAAATCGTAAAATGGAATTAGATCTACTTGTCAAAAACTTTCGTCTCGTGTTTGAAAAGTTCTGCGCAAGGGAAATTTCATAAAACACCACTTCATGTGCACCTGAAGGTGAAGAAAAACTCACGAAAGTTTTGAAAGCTTGTTTAAAATTCCAAAGAGGTGGGTTTTTCTTAAAATGCTAAAAAACACTGCATGTGCACGTCTGTGGCCTGGGCCTCCTCAAAATATGACAGCAAGTGACTTGAACAGAGAACCTCTCAGAAGTGCAAAGGTTTTGAAATTTGACAGATGGTTTCTGGAAAGATGGACTTCAGCTCTTTTCTGGGGTGATTTTCCATCTAATTGAAATCGAGAAAGACTCGAGAGACTCTCCGTTGAGAAAGCACCATGTTTGAGGACGTGAGAAATTCTGCAGAGACTTCAGCAGCAAATTGACACACTTTCACTGCTCTTGCAGCTCCCTGAGTGCCACTCATGAAATTTGGGGGAAATTTTCTGAAGCATTTTACAGAATGTTTTTGTGCTGGCGATCGTTTACAACGAAAATAGCCAAGGAAATGCCGATGGTAATGTTGAAAAGCTTTCCTGGGAACGAAACATGGAGAGCTTTTGCCTGAAAAACTCTGCAACGCTTGGTTGAGAGCGTGTGTCTCGAGAACCGGGCGATTCTTGCTGGGTGAATCCAAAACTTTTCCTTCAGCCAGCTTGTTGAGGGTGCTTTTTTCTGCCAACATATATTGCCAACCCAAGAGAAATCAGAACCTGCCTGCATGCACCTGAACCAAAGGATGCACGTTCCAGAGAAAAGTTTCTCTACTTTTGAGCCATTTTAGTGCCATTCCCAAACATGGGGCTCAGTTTAAGCAAGACGCATTGCTCTTCTTGGTCGCATTTCTCGTCTAACTCTAGCACTATAGCTTCGGCTGGGCTGCTGATTCCTCAGGCTGGACCATCTGCAGTGAGACGAGCAGCTGTGAGCCTGATCTGTACCTCACACACGCACCGTGGAGCACTCCCCAGAGCCTCACGCACGCGCATTGCTATTAATTACCGCGAGGTAGATAAGGGAATATTGTTCTCCTCTGCCTAATGTACCAATTGATCTTTTACAAGGCCATGAATCTTAATGAAGACAAAATAGTCCCCCGTGATTCGTGCTGTGGTTTTGTACTGCGTTAAGGACGCGGAAAAGGAGTGGGACCAGAGTCTGTGGACTGTGATTGAGTAAAGGACGCAGTTGTCCTTGATGGTGAATTCGCGTGAGAAGAGCGGTGTGTCAGTTGAAGCCGCCTTGGTGTTGGTCACACTGTGAAGGCGGATTGAGTTCAGTCTTCAGTAGCCTACCCCAACCCGCACAATTTGAAACACCGTTTAGCGGGCCGTTTTATTTGAATGGAACAGCAAACATCGAAAAGGCAGCTTTTATTCGAACAGAGCGGGGATTTTGAAACAACCCTGTTCGAATTGTGCCGGTCCCACTGTATAAACCCCGTTACCCATCCTAAACTTGAAGTTCAGCTCTCTGGTGCACCAACCGGAAATTTTGCTGCATTTTGGTGCACGGTGCTCTCTCAAGTTGAAAAAAATTGTTGCGTGTTTTTGTTTCGAATGTATGAAACTGAAGGGAGGTTATCAAACTCGGTCAAAAACGAACCCATGCAAGTGGGTAAATAGACGAAAAGTACATCACGCCCAGTGGGAATTTCTGCCAATTCTGGACAGATTTGCAGCTATGTGAGAGAAAACAACACCTTTCTGAGCAGCAGAGTGCTGTCCTCAGCCGTAGATCTTTTCATTATTTTTCAATTCAAACAAACGAAGCGGAATTATCTCTTGTTCAATGTACCAGCAGATTCTCCTTTTGAAGCGTGGGTATCCAGAACCCCGCAAAAATGTGTAAAACTTAACAACACGCTGCGCAACAGACCACGCAGCAAAAATCGTGAAAACTTGCTATTCGTCCGCAGAATTAAATTTGCGAAACACTTGATGTTAGAATTCCTGAAATCGTAATCACGTGGAACAGTTGGACAATACCCGACTTCACCAACTTTTGGCACCCAAAATTTCCACAATTTACACGGGTTGTAGAAGCAATTTGTGGCTAAAAGTTATACAAGACAAGCTGATCAGTGTATCAGTGGAACGTACAACTGAACGAAGAAACGTTAATTGGCGCAGCTTCACGAAAAGATGGTTGGAATAATGCAGTTTGAATGACTCCCTAATCGTGCAGCTGATACATGAAGAAAGAACCGACTGAACCAAAATGTTGTTTTGTGTTCTCCAGCAGAAAACCGTTGTGAACGTGGAACTTCACTGTTGTGAACAGTGGGACAATGGTCGAGCATGTCTTGGCCCTTGTTCTGAAAACACAAAGACAGTCTTGCCGAGGAAACAACTTCTGAAGGTTGCAAGCAAAAAAAGTTTTCCCACAGTGCAGACTCTGAATGATGGCTGAATTGCATGCGTGGTCCTTGTACCACTGAACAAGGGCATCACGCATTTCTGCTGGATTTACCTTCAAAAAGCAACATTGCTGTTCACGCCACATGTACCAGCTTGGGCCTTCATTGCTGTTTTATTGCCTCTATCTGATGATGTATCCTGGAAACAGAAATGTGTCCTGGAAACATAATTGTGTCCTGGAAACAAGAACAATTGTTACAATCCAGTATTTTTTTAAAACAAGTTCGAGGCTTTTCCTTGGGATTGATACTGAATGTTTTCTCGATTTTTTCACACTTTGGTCAGAACTTGCTGTTGCAGAGTAAATTTCTGCCAGACTGCATTGCCAAAAAGCAATCATTGCAGCTGCCCCATGGCATGCACCAAAAGAATGAACACGAATGAACCAAGACTGTTCTGCAAATCCTCACCCACGCAAAACCAATGCCCACTGGAGAAAACCAGAATGCGCGTGCCCACACGTGAAACTGCTTTTGTTTGGTGAGTGACTGGGGAACAAAGCGACATTTGAATTGGGAAGATGTTTGCTGGTTCGGCATTTCTCGGAGTGTGAACGTTGCGAGCTGAATCACTGAGCAGCGATCCCGATGTGAAGTGTTTGTGGACACAACACACTGTCAGAAATTGTCCATGTTAATTACTTTGCGCAAGAAGGGAAAAGCCGAAAAAGTAGTGCGCCACATCAGGTGGGTGCTGTTCGTCTTTTACGCGCTTGTTTTTTTGTGAAGAGCCAACTTTGATGCCAACCGGTATTTGTGTCTCAGTTGGGGCTCATTCTCAAGATTACCAGGCAAACCCTGTGACCATGTGTCTGGCCCTCGTCTGGCCATTAAAATGTGGAGATCCTTTTTGCTTTGGACATCCAAAGAATGGCGGCAGATCATCTCGCAGTCCACTGGTCAAATTCTATCCTAACGATGGGCCATTCCCAGCTAGCAGACGAGTGTTGTGGCAAAAAAAAAGAATTGCCAAAAATCGTGAAAAGAGATGAGTTCCTTCACCGTTTAAATCGCAAAAGCTCGCGTTTGCGTCCCTTTCATCTCTTTTTAGCTGGGCAGCAATTGGAGTTGATCGTTGCAAGGAAAGGAACCAACTGCTGTTCAGAGATTCCAGACGAGTTTCAGAGCTGGACATTGCGCTGGGGATTTCAAGCTTCATTGTGAGCGGCTTATGTTTTCTGGGCAGTTTAGAGATGTGTACGTAACATGACTGTAAATGCGGCGGCTTAAGACGCTGATGTTTACTCCAATCAATACTGGAAAGAGATGAGCCTGAACACCCAGGCAATCTATCCGCACAAAAGACCTGTCACTTCCGCTCCATCCTCCTGGCTTCCTGGAGTAACCATAGGCGCGGATTCACGATTCCACCTCGTTTGCCCACAGACCAAACTTCGACCATTGTGCACACTGGTCGATCAGACAAATGTCACAAGATTTTTCGCTCAAGCGTCGTCCACTTGCATATTGGCGACAGCAAAAATAGATACAAGGCAGAGAACCAACGGGCAGACCTTCTGCAGGGACACCTAAAAGTAAGAGTAATTGCAGAGGAATAAGAGATGCTCTTTTGCAACTTTCAACTTTTTGGTTGAAGGCACTTGAAGGCTTACCTTAATAAATGCAACACACCTCACTGAAGCAAAAATTCCTTACATCCAGGAACACTTCATGATGAAACGTTTTGCGATCTAGACAGAGGTGGCATCCTCATCCTTTCAGTATCCACCGTTGAAACGCCAGTGTGTGTCCCGAAAACCACCTTCACAGGGACCACTGAACTGGAAGACCCTTTGGGTCTCTGGACGTCTGGATTCAGAATGAAAGGAAATCCAATTTAGGTCCATGTTGTGTGTTTTGCCACCATGTTTGGCGTTCATTTGACGTTGAAAGAGAACTTCACAATCCGGGAAATGAGTTGAGGGAATTTTTAAGAAGGAGTTGAAGACAACACACAGGTTAGACTGGCCAAAGAGGAATGTATTTCATGCGAAAGAAACAAGAGATCTCTTTGAGACATTTCACGAAAGAGAGTGAGAGAATGGACTCCACAAAGAGGAAACAAAGGAATGTGCAGCTCAAACAATTGCGGAAGGAAGGAAATAAGAAACGAACAAGGCAACAGGGTGCTGAAACAAAGACGTAATGAGAAAAAACATGATGCAAAGGACAAGAGATGACAAGGGATGATTTGTGTTCACACGCCTTTGTCAAATTTAGGTTTAGTTTGCGAAGAATTTGCTAGGAAACAGCTGTTGCTTATGAAATAGACTCAGGTTCAACAGACTGAGAGGAGCGAAACGCATATGATGTTCCTCTCCTTTCGATGGGAAAGCAAATGTTTTTCCTTGTTCGAGACCGATGGTTCTGTCTGTCTTTTGGTGCATGAAAACAACAGAGAAGAGTAGTTGTTCTCACGTGGACTCCTAACTTCTGCCAATCTTTGCTGTCTCGGAGTGCTCACACATTTTCTGAGGCCACATGACACCCTTTTCCATGGAAGATCAAAAGTTACCCGGGAGATACTTGCTGTCCTTCACACCCAGGAGTTCCTGTTTTCCTGGAACCCAAATGGAGAGAATCTGCGGAAAATGGATATGCACTTGTTGATTTTAAAGTGTCAACCAGTGCACTGTGAACACAGAGACACAAGATTTATTTTTTTCTATCTCTGTTTTGCCATGCAGTTCAGCACGACTACCGTGTCTTAAAAGCTGCAAAACCTTTTGAGGTGTTTTTGCAATGCGCAGTAATTGTGCTACTTTTGCCTGGGTGTGGAAGAAATTAGAGTGCCAGGTGGGCGTTTTCTTGACGAGTGCAGAATAAGAAGAAATTCAAACCAAAACAAAAAAGGAAACTTGTGTGATGGGACCATTTTCCATTGGGGAAATATTTTGGCAAGCAGATACCTTTCCTTTGCTCTCCAAGTCTGATCAAGGACATGATGTCCAGAAGAGGTGGCAGAATTCCGTTTATGCCCTGAAAGCAAAAGATCATCGTGATATTTTACTGGTGCCGCCGTGTTTGCCAGAATCGACAAGCATTTCCATCAACTGGGCGGGGTGACAAGAATTTTGGCAAGAAGCGTCGCTTCTTTTGTGAAGGGAATGTTTGCAAACAAAACGACAGTTTTCCTATAGCTGTCATGCCTTATCGTCTGGAAGGCTTCAGTAATCTACACCCACAAGAAACTTCTCGGTGTGTCATTACGATACACATAGAGCTACCACATATATACAATGGTGTATTCTCACAGTGTGAAGCTGTAAGGTACTAAACCTTCCCCTGACAATGGTGTGAAGAAGTTGAGCAGAGTGCAAATAAATCTAATTCCCTTTGATTAAAGCTTAACTGCAGCGAATGAGTGTAAGTTAATGGGAGACTGAAGCCCCTGTGAATGGAGACTCCACCGGGAAAGGAAATATCCTCCGCTTGATACCAGGGGTTGACGGGTACGCCACCTTCGTGTGTGTAGCTCGTGGATCAAATGTCTCGAGAACATACTGAATGTACTTCTGATTCACAGTGCCGTAACCTTCCGTCAATCAGAATGTTGAAGGCAATTTTCAACGAAAAGGCTGCAAAACAGAAAGACATGAAACGGTTTTGAGTCTTCGGCGTTTCGAAGACCAAGATTTATCTGCCTTGGCTCAAGACCAACGAGTGATCTTTCATTTCCAGAGAATGTTTCGAGTTCCATGCCTTTTGTGATCTTGAACTTAAGACATAACTAGTGAGTAAAAATTGTCATTCGTCTCTGAATTGACCAGGAAGGAGGGTACAGTGTACTTTTGATGCTTCAGTCCAATCATCCTAACAAGAGAAGACGATCGGGGTTTGGACCAAATGCGACAGCTCTTCAATTGATCACATGACGTGCAGGAAAGTAACACAGTTTGAAGCATAGGCTGCTCTGTGTGCGCAGGGTGGAAAACAACCTTTTCACGGAAGACGTTGTTGGGTGGCGCTCGAGCGATCGCAGTGACACAAAGGCCTTTCCTTCATCCGTTGTGGCCTGTGACTGCCTCAACTTCCAGTTGCAAACGTTTTGCTCTTTTGGTGAGCACCCCAACACCCAATTTCCTGCGAATTTAGATCCAGCAGGAGTCATTTCCTTGTCCAAGAGTTGTGCTTTCCATTCTGAGAAGGTCAACCATCCACAACAGGCTTTTTGTTCCGTTGTCTTTTTCTGGCCTTCCAAGAGATATCTGAAAATTTTCATCCACCAATTGCATGTGGACAGAACTGAAAACGTTTGTGTTCCTTTCTCGTGAAGGAGGAAGAAGAATGAAGTGAGTGAATAGACTGGTCCATGTGACAAATATGATGAATGATGGAGATTTTATTGCATTGGGTTATGTGACTGGTGCGGCAGTTTCTTCGTTAGATTTCCTTCTCAGGGATTTGAACGCAAATTTGATCAGTTACCCCGCCATGGTAATTTATGGCTTTTTCTTAATTGCATCAAATTTGATGGAATGTTCTGCGCGTTGATGGAACAGAAGCAACTGGGTTCACGCAACTGGAAAAGATCTCGTTTGACGATCTTTCCAGGAAATGTTGTTACTTTTTATGCTTTGCCGCAAAACAAGCAGAGCGTCCTATCTGAGTCACTCAGACGCTGATAAGCGCCCTTGTTGTCGGCGGAGCAAAGCAACAGATAGGAGGACAAGGCATTTGCATGAGTTAGAATTGCCTTCAGATTTGTTTTGGCCAAAGGCAGCTTGGCGTCTTTCAACTTCCAACGCAAGTGCCGGTTTTGCTCAGTGTTGCTTCTCTGAATGGAGTGTGTGTGTAAAGAAACCAGCAGGCTTTCTTCTCTGTTGCTAAAAGTTGTGAAATACAAACAACGAGAACTGGGAAACATTGGGGAGGTGGGATTGATGACCTTGTTTGTAGTTGAGGAATGACCAATGCGGTTCTCATACCATTCATTCTACCATGCATCATTCCAATAGAGTGCTCCGAATGACACCCTGTCCCATTGCAGAAAACCACTCCGGTCCGGGGGCGGATCAAGGGTGGCTTTTGGTCCCACACATTGACATGTTGAAATCATTAGACCAAATGTTCAGCCCGACATGGACCAGAATTGTGTATCACCAGAGATTGAACCCCTGAAAAGTCAGTCAATCAATGGGGCCTCTGACCATTCTGGATCCGGGACTGCCCGTCCCCAAGACTTGAATCCTTTCGTTTTTCCTGCCAAATCCCTTCGTCTCTCAAGCAGAAGCTGGTTTGATTCAGTCTGCTGTTGTGATTTGTTTTGTTTTTTTATTCACCATCAGAGCTTCCTCCTGTACAGCAAGCAAACAATTTGTTTAAAAAAGTGTCTTTTTCTGAAAAAAAAACCACGCGCCCTGCAGAATCTTAAAGTTTTTGCGTTTCAAATCAGAACAACCCAATTTCAGTTCTCAGGAACGGGAACAACCAAGCTGCAAGTTTTGAAACTTTTCGCTTCAGAAGAAGGGAAGCATTTCATGTTGCACTTTTGTTCAAAGCGACTCTCAAGACAAAAGAAAAGGGACAAAAGAAAATCTATCTTGTCTTAAATTTTGACCGAGATTTTACTTTCATCTTTTTTGCTTTTTGTCTTGACACCTCGAAAGCACTGTTTTGTGAACAATATGCTATTTCGGTGTCATTTCCCTTTCAGTTCATGGCTTGAAACAGCTTCTCATGAAATAAAGAGTAAAGCAACACAGAAGGTGTCGGAAAGCCGAGTCATTAGTGTCGGATGTGCAGAATGTGAGAACACACGTGCTGGGGCTTTGTGTGACCGTGGAACTCTTCTTCAGACTGAGAGGGCTCAAACAGTGAAAAGTATTTGGCGTGTTTCGGCTTCAATGTCTGCAGGTGGACGACGCGTGCGAGATGCAAGACACCTTGTCGCTTTGAAACCACAACAGTTCACGAAAACGCACAAAACATGCGCCTTCTGCTGTTTCTGTGGCTGGAACGTTTGTCTTCGTAAACTGGGAACAACATAATTTCGGTCTTAGAACAAATCCAGCTGCTATATATTCGCTGAGAAAAAAGGAAGACCGGTAGAAAGACCTGTCATTTGCCCGATTGTTAAAAAGAAAAAACATTTTGACTCGTTGTATCTTAGGTTCTTTGTGGCATGATTAGTTTTCATAGATCTGGAAACAGATCTCCAAGGTGTCAAATGTTGGTTGGCTGGCTGCTTCAGGCAGGTCAGCCTGAACGGTTGACGACACTCAAGATACTTCCCCAGTGCTCTTTTACTGCATTCGTGAATGAGTGATAGCGCGGGCCCTCGCTCTACAGAACAGTGCGCATTGAAAGCTATCTGCCTTCTGCAAGAAGATTACCCTGCCTGCAGTGCGACTGTACACTTGTCTCGTTTACGACGGAGACTCCCATTCAATGAGATGATTAATCCTGTAGGAGATACAGATTAAACTTGTACATTGACACTGCCTGCAGTTATTCTACTGCAGCACACCCCCTGTAGTTATTCCCTGCAGCAGCAGAAACTGATCAGATTTATGTGTTCTGGAATCTAATGAAGACATGACTGGCTGGCACATTTTCTAATGTATTGACCACCAGAGATTTTTCCTTCTCCATGAATAGTATCATTGGCGATTTCGTTTCTCGCTTGTACAATTGGTGTCCAATGGTGCGAATTTCGCCGCAGTATATAATGTACGCCTCCGGTGTTGGTCAGCGTATTTCTTGCAGGAATGAAGCAAAGGGGTTTGGTGGGTACGAGACAGAGGACTTGTTCGGAACCGCATCTTTTTGGACATTTTGTTGTGCTCAAATTGCAAACAAGCCACGTTGATCTTCTGTTTTCTGAGACAGTGACAGAGAGAAACTTTGCAACGAAATTGATTTCTTGTCTTCCGCCGGGACGCTCTGTGAGACGGCGAGGAATTGCAATGCACTGGAAGTCGCAGAGCATTCCACAAATCTTTACGTTAAACAGTCTTGTTGAACAAAGCTGCCAAAACATGTGGAGACTGGGATTATATGTACTTTCCAGAAGCGAAAGCTTCTTGGTTTGAATAATGCAACCCCCACGTGCAGTTCTGCAATTTGATGCTGGTGCATGTTCTCGTTCTCTCTCCAAAATGAATCTCTCCGTTTCTTGTCCCCATCCCAACCCCAACCAGGAACTGGCTTCATACACCCTTTGACCTGCATTGTATTCTGGACAGCAATGATGACCTTGGTTTGTTTGACATGTGATGCCCCTTGTGGGGAGATTCAAGCTTTTGTGTGTTTTACCAAATGGGACCCCAGGACACTGGACAAAGAGAATGGGCGTGAAACAGACGTTTAAATTTTCAGCCTTTGTATGATGTACTCTCTCTGTGTGCCAGTGACAGAATCAATACAAGGAAACTGAAGTCGTTTGTGTGATAATTTAGATGGGATTTGATGACAGGCTTCTCAGTCAGTTCTACAAGTTGCTGAAGTGCGACGCTTCGTACTTGGGTCGCAATTACGTGAAAGTAGCTAATCTATCACTGGTTTTCTAGTGGTGCTGCTTGCTACCATTGTCGACCATGTAGCTTTTGGGCATTGGGTATTGGGATTTCTTCCAAAAACATCTCTCCTTTGGAATGGACGCAGAAAACAGTCCTTTGGCGGACACTCCGCGTCCCAGTTCCAGGTTGCGGCGGGTACACGTTGAGGTAGCTTTTGTTCTTACTTGTCAGGTTGGAAAGTTTTGACAGCAAAGATTGGCCCACCAAAAATCTTAAGTGCGGAGATGATGTGCACATGAAAGTGGCAAATCGAAATGTAAACTGGTTGGTTATCATAACGTAGAAAACACAACATAGCCACCAAAAGAAGTTTATTTCTTGACATCAAGGGTATTACAGCTGGAGCGGTCCACATTTGGAGATTTACCTTGAGACCATCAACACTATTTGGTGGACCAATTTCATTTGGAGAAAACTGTCTGTGACATTTATAGGTCTCTTCACCCAAAGAAGAATGCATTGTGTCAACGTTTCCACAGAATGCTTGCTGTGAAACACAACTGGCATGATTTTGCTTGGGGTGGTCTTTGTACCATTGTGCTCACGCCAAAAGTGTCATCAGTTCGACCCTGCAGGTGACTTGATTGATCCCGGACCGTGACGGTGAGAGACATGCACGTTATTGAACTGTTTGCCTTGACATCCAGAACAGTGGTATTCACAGAGGATTTTGACAGTGTATGAGGTGTCACACAGCAGTGCGGAATCCTCTCGAGCACGTGTCTGAGGTGCAGATCAAGCAGTTAAAGAGCATCGCCTGCGTCAGGGGACTCCCTTTCATCTCATAAATACGTTTGCTTTGATAAAGTGGGTGGGGGATATTGACGTTATTAAATGAATGTTTTGGACCAAGTTCATGACTGAAGGTTTGACGTGTCACAGTGCCATTTTTCTGATCTAGACTCCCTATCCCTGATATGAGACAATTGCATTGTGCTGCTTTTTTCATATGTGAGAGAGGAAGGGCAATTTTCCGGGTGAAGAACAGGAATAAAAGAGTTGATGTCTTTAAAAGAGTTGATGTCTTTAAAAGAGTTGATGTCTTTAAAAGAGTTGATGTCTTTTTTGATGCCACACAAGAAGTAATTGCTGACTGCCCAAAAGTGAACCCGTGCGTGTCACCTTCCATTCTGGATCCGCGACTCAACGCAACCGCGCGCATCAGCATTGAGGGTCACGCTTCGCACACTGCTCCCGTTTCCTTCGGTGTTGTTCATCTTGCTTGTCCCTGCCATGTAATTCAATTTCGCCGCATATGATTTATTCAAGTCGCTGCTGTTGCAATTGGCGCCTTGTTGAATTGGGCTGCTCTTTGGCGAAAATTCAAAGGTGTTGCTTCTCTTTCTTGTGTGTGCGACAAACGTCGGCCGTTTTAAGTGTGGAAGGACACTCCAAGGAAAGGACCCCCGGACTTCCACCAGCAGAGTGGGGTAAATGTACATGTACTTGTCTGGCTGCAGTGCAATGAATTCATCTTTGTTTTCAGGAGCGGCAGTTTACTTCATCGTCTTAATTGTATTCCCGAATTTCCTAATTGGATTAAAATCTGCAGTTGAATTGCAGCTTTTTCCATGAATGTTTCTCTCGTGAATCTCTCAGGAACAATTTAAATCTTCCCAGACGAGAGCAAAGGCAATTTATTTCAACTGATTCGCAATTAAGACCAGTGTCTAAATCCTTTCAGTGGGAGAGGCAGCTTTAAGCACACCCAACATTTCCTGGTCCCATTGTTTCACCATTTTCAGCTGCTCTGCGATGTTTTTCTTCTAGTTTCAGCAGTAAAAACTCTTCACTCTCTTTTGTTCCAGCAAATTGAAGTGGTGTTCAACACATTGCTGCTCTTGCATCAGCTATGCTCAAGTGAAACAGGATCAACTTTGATTCCGCAAGTTTCAGCGTGATTTCCCTTTCTTCGTGTTCCGTTGATTGATAAAGTATATAATGACTACGACCCAAACCCTTCACATTCCTCAACGCACATCTAGAAACTCCTGCAGGTGTTTGGGTGGCAAAATAGATCAGCCATTTTTGTGAATTCAAGTTTTTGTTTGTTTTGTTTTCGACTATCAAGCTTTTTCTGGTGCGACCCAGTTCATATTCTGCTGGACCAGAGACCAATGTGGCCAACCTCCCCAATTGAAGCACTCCGAAAGCACTTGAGGTGCAGAAAGACGAACTCCATTCCTTCACCAAGCGAACGTTTTTCACTTGTTTTTCATTTGATAAGGTGGGGGCAGATTTACACACAATGTGTCATCAAAAGAAGATTGGTTCAAGTGTGTTTGCTCAGAATAAGATTCTCGTCACTGACGCTTTCTGTTGCCTTCAGGGATTGAAA
>JAAUYG010004347.1_pt1 | contig 13175 bp, 12 predicted proteins | sample 7278091 | NCBI WGS metagenome assembly JAAUYG01 (sample SAMN14350201, study PRJNA611818) | marine sediment metagenome | isolation source: surface marine sediment (0.6m) | place: French Polynesia: Moorea | collected 2018-08
CCCCCCCCCCCCCCCCCCCCCCCCCCCCCCCCCCCCCCCCCCCCCCCCCCCCCCCCCCCCCCCCCCCCCCCACGAATCTATAGCTTACGCTGAGCAAAAGTGTTTTAAATATAACATATAGAAGTTCAGCACACTATCCACTAAGCTGGTGGTGTATATCCACGCATGTTAGGTTGTACCCACACCTTTTCCCGTTCATCATGTTGATGGCCCCACTGGCGCGAAACTTGTACAGGGTGGTCCATTGTTTGTTGCACTGAGCGCCAAACCTGCAAAAACAACCATTGCCGCATTGAACGGAAAAGTTGGGTCGGGTACATGCGGCATACGTCTGCCCTGATATAGCATACTTTTCAATTGGTATGGTTGCATGTCAGTGGCCAATCATTCCCCAAATAAAGAAAAAACAGTGTTCTTTTCAAAATTGCAGAATTCTGGTAATTTTTTAAATACAATGTCACTGGGATTCTGATTTACATGTGCTCTGCTAGTGTGAATTGTGAATTGATAGTGAAATATTCTATTATTGATAAAAATAACTATTATATTTTTATTTATTTATTTATTTTGTTCACTGCCCCTGGGACGGTAACTTCGGATAATCATACAGACGATATGACACCTGGACAAATAAGTTGCGTAACGCAAGCGACAAAGGTAGCGGACTAAAAAGACTTTGTTCAACAGGCAGAGGAGGCTACATTCCCTTTCCCTAAGTCAGTGGGGTAGAAAGCAAACAACTTTACTTCGCATCACTTCCCGGGCAATATTTCAAATTTGCCTATTTTCACATAACTGGTTCTTGCATATGTTCCACTATCATGTTGCCTTTCGCACGCAGGAACTTTGCACTGACTTAGCTTGACTTTGTGTTCACAATCCATGTTAACCAGAGCATGTTATGTAAATGGTGAAAGCAGGTGCTCCAATCGATCCAAGGAGTTTATTTTAAAAGCGCCCATATCTTCCTTGTCGCGCTGGTGTATTTTTTCCTGGCATGAGTGCTCTCTATACCGCGAGCAGCATAAATTTACGGTGACGGGTTACACTTACATTTGGGCTACTTCACTGAACAGGCGACATCGGATTTGACACAGAATAGAGACCTTCATATTTTGTGGAACACAGGACGATTCTGTTTCAGTTCTGTTGTTCATCAAAACGGACAAAACTGGACCGGCCGTAGGAATTAGTCACACTAGGCCTACTAAGTAAGTGTTTCAATGTTTCATGCAGCACGCTCCTGTATACAGTATATATTTGGTTATCGATTTGTTTATAGATTGCATTTAGAATTTTATTAGCTCATATGAAGAGGTTTACCGTAATAAATAAATACGTAAATATGCAATTAAAATGCACTTTATATTTCTGTTGCTGTTCCCCTTTTTATTCTTTTACAAGTTTTCTCTGAACACATCTTCTATTCACAACAAACGCCCCAAGGCATATTTAAGTAGCTCGGCATCAGGAAGACATTCCAAATACGGCTCTGTAGAGTGAAGACACTTCCAAATACGGCTCTGTAGAGTGAAGACACTTCCAAATACGGCTCTGTAGAGTGAAGACACTTCCAAATACGGCTCTGTAGAGTGAAGACTTACCACGCATTTATGTACCTGTTTTGTACGATTCATCACGCCAGACGGCGCTAGTGATGGCTTGTGTAACTCACGTCCAGGCAGATACTGGAGCCGTCGTTCGAGGTTTCTTCTGCTGTTCATAATATTCTTTATCCTTGTGCGTTGCCTGGCGAAAGTTATGTAACATAGGGGTCGCCACTAAACTGCCATCTTGCCCGTGGCATGATGATATATGGGTGTCCCGTCACTCTTTCACTTTTAATTACCCTGTGCAGAGGTCTACCTGGCTGAATGAGTTGCCATACAGGGTGGGTCTGAATCGTCACACCGTGGCGACTCTACATATTCTGCATCGAAACACATTTTATACAGAGAGTGAACACTCAACGGTCTGGGTAACATCATCATCATCATCATCATCATCATCATCATCATCATCATCATCATCATCATCATCATCATCACCACCACCACCAACACCACCACCACCACCACCATCAACAGCAGTAGCGTGCATACATCAGCATTATATCCATGCTTTATTGTGAAGGTATTAGGTCAAAATTGCGTGGGCCGTTTCAGTGGCTTGCATAGGACACCAGAGAACAACTTGGCTTCTCTCATACAGATTCCCAATTCGGACGCGTCAATATCATTGAAGTTTGTTATGCTACGTTGCGGTGGGAGTTTTGTCCTAATACCCCATTACATTCGTATGAAGTGCAAGATATATCTATTGTACAAACATGCAAAATCACTACGATATTGAAACATTACAGTGCATGCCATATTCGCCACCATGACCAGCCGCATGCGCATCTTTGCTAAAATCTCCTGGCTTGCATTGTAAATCCTATCCCCCAAAACTGAACAGCCACGACATCACACAGGCACACTTAAATGACTTCGGCGCAAGTAGAGTGCATTTTCACAGTGAACTTCCACAGTGTGAACTTCCTGGTTTCGGAAAAAGTAAGGGAATCCACGGGACACGCTTATGCTGCATTTGCATTGCGGGCAGTCTGGGTAAACGGACCATGACTTCTATTCAATTTGGTGATAGGCATACTCCCCAAAGCTATTCACGAAAAAAGTTTTATTTACAATGTACACACCATGGGGCAGTATCCACGTGTCACGGGTTTCATTTGACGTTTGAATTGGATTGAAATATCAGTCGTCCGTTATGTGGTTTCGAAACTTGACGCAAACTGCACAGTCGGTTGCAAAGCAACCTGAAGGGGCAAAAACTCTTTGTTCAGAGACAGAAAAACTATGGCGGGAGGGGTTTATAAAATGTTGCTAATCCTGCTGCACTGCCTTTGCTGTGCTGTTGCTGTTACTATAGAATCGTGTATATGTGTGCTCGTTTCAGATAAAAGTCTGAGGAATCGCAAGACCAGTAACATGTCTGAACGTAATAGCGGGAATGACGAGCTATCGGGTAAGTCCATGGAACATACCTGCTGCCATTTCACTTCCCCACCATATTCCCAGAGTAAAAAAAGTCCGTTTACATTGAGGATCCGTTGATGACAGGTATCACAATTGAAAACATCCAACAACCCTCATGCCCAATGATTTTTTCGAAGTACGATGTACCTCATAGGTCTCATCTTAGTACATAACTCACCGAAGGCGTTTTCGCAGCTTCCTGTCTCTCCCGTGTCTAATATTAGGCCGCCTTGTCTGTAACCCAAGATCCCTTGCCAACAGATTCCAAATGTGTGTTTATGTGACCGGTACACGTTAGTTTTGCTCTGTATGCAATATATTTGCCGTATCAACATGATCAACCAAAATCATTAAACCGTACCTTTGCCCCGTTTAACATGGCGCGTACAATTTATAAATTAACCTTTTGCGCATGATCCAACGCAACACAGTTCGCTACATCCTTTTTCCGGGCTTCTGTATGTTTGGAATATGACCAAGAATTTTAAAAGTAATAATTACAGTCTGATATCATGACGTCATGAGTAGAATGTACGAAAATGACAAAGTTGCCATGAAGCACTACATACACTGCGAACGTGCATTAACTCAGCTTATACAATAACACTCAATGCATAAATTATCGTTTGCCGCATACTTGACGCGACACATCTTTATGTGGTTTGAGACCTTCTGATATTTTGACAGACGTCTCATAAAAATGAAAGGGTTAACAAGTATGAAAGTTTATTTTCAGACGACTTGACATGTAGTGTGTTCCATTTTGGAATATGCCAAATGGTTTTGTAACGTTCCTAAGCTTTAGGCCTTTTACAACGTTTTGAAACAGTTTCGGAACAGAACCTGGTTTGGGTTGTATAATTTGGCATATGACGTCCGTTGTTCCCAGGAGTGTTTCTGTCCAAGCAGTGCGATATCCGTGGGACTGGCAAAACGGTGACAGTCCCCGACAACCCCCAGGCCAGGCTTATGTACTACCTACACTGTGTGGCGACCACCCTTCGGCTGGACAACGACCCAGTACTTCAACGTTTCACCGACTTCACCAACTGTCAGAATCTGAGCGCTGAGCAGACGGCAGCTCTGCTCGCGCTCGCCCTCCTCTTCAGCCCGGACTTGCTGATCGGCAAGGTCTTCTTCCCGAGCGAAGGGCTGTGCTTGGTGGACCGACAGAACAAGTTTTACGAGTTAGAGGAGGCGACTAGGCTGCTGGCGTTCGACAATAGCATCCTCGTGGGCGGACAAAGCAAGGAAGTTGTGAAGATCATGATGTTCAGGAAGAGGTGGATGGAAATTCACTACATCGAGCCCGTGAAGTTCCTGGTCAGGTCAGCTAAGCTGGACAAGGATCAAGAGTGCTCATGTTGCGTCATTCTGTAATGGTGTTTGTCTGCCGACGGTGGACAGGGATCTTCTGTATGACAGCTACAAATGACAGCCTTCAGAGGACATACAGCGGTTGTAATACATAAATGTACCATGGTGTTCGTGGTATAAGATTCAAGAAATTCAAGATTGCTTTATTTGCATTTTGCCGTATCAGTTATGTAATGACACTGGTTAACACAAAGAAAGCATGCTATATCTAAATTCTAACCGCTAGGTGTCACAGTGCACAGACTGTTATCAGCAGAAAATGTTTGAGTGTACATGTAAATGGATTTTAACCTACTCCTATCTAGGTATCTTCATGGAAGATGTGTCCCAGTAAATTTCCCTTACATGCTTGCTATGTCATTCCCTGCTGTCAGGAGATAAATGAATTTTTCTTCTGGTATATTAGAAGATCTCATTTCACCAAAATCTCTAGGAATGGAGCAAAACCGGTTCTGGAGAAATCCACATATTTCTACAGCAGCTAGGATGCGTTTAGTATCGGAAGGTGGGGTTGTCATCCTGCTGATAGTAATTGTGGTTCCGATTGGTATCACAAAAAGGCGTAGGCGTAGAACACCTCTGAACAGAGTCTGAACAGAACGTGGCCCAGTACTATACTGGCCGCTACTGACCGTGCTGGCATGGGCGCAGGGTACAGCATTGAGCCCAGGGCACCGAATGAGTACGTGGCATTTGGGGATAATCCCGCGGTCAGAGCAGCCCCGGTTAGATCCGCCCGAGGTCCTGATCCCGGTGCCCGTGGCCCTTTTCCTGGTGGCCGTGGTCTTTAGCCTGATGGCTGTTTTCTTTGATGAGAGATATGATGATCCAGATGGTAGAGGCTATGGTAGGATACCCTACAGTAACGGTTATGATTACGCTGGTACTGACCGCTTGTAGACATGTAACAACAACTCTGAGTAGTCAATGAACATTGTCTGTGACACTGTATGTGGATGTGGTCACTGGAATATCTACAGTATAGATTGCCACACCAAGAATATTATGCTGGAAATCAATATGTTCAAAGAGTAACCAACCAGTGTTGTTCTGTTAAGTACTGTGTACGTGTGTGATATTTAGTTCATATGATATTTCTGCACTAAAACAAGTTTCTTTTTCTTCGATTACGTTGGTGAACACTATGAGCACATTGTATCTCATAAAAAGTCTTGTGGAAATACAATATTGGGGATCACAAGCGTAATAAAATTCCTTGCATATGGCACATATGGTAAGCAGAATTGATTCCCAGATAAAGCATTTACTTTGGAAATTTAAAGGGTGGCGGCTTAGTGAAAAGTAAGAAAACTTACAATAACATGTACGTCACACGCTTGTTAGGTACACCGGTTTTTAGTGTGTGAGATATTTGGGACTCATAAATTGTACAAATCCTTCATTTATGGACAAAAATTTACTCGTCTGACATTTTTTGTCATATAACACAATTGTAATATTTTAGTTCTGATTTGGTATATAATTTTGGTACATATCAGTTAAGAGGTAGTATTTGCATATATAACTGCGCATAAGTCACATACACTGTATGTGTGTCCATGTGGATTTTTAACATGAAAGTTATAACATGTTCTTACTATCTGATATCAGGAATTTCACTTATAAAGATATTGTATCTCCGGATTCTCTGCATTTGCTTTAGACGCTATAAAAGAGCAGAATTCCTTAAACATTAATTATCTATTTTCTCCTTTCATCATAACTATTTACCAGTGCCCGGTAGTTTTTCTGTAGAGTGTTAATACTGCTGTAACACAATTAGTTTGTGAGTGCCTTATTTGTACCACTTGACTGGATTTTTGTGACAGAAAATCTGACATAAGACATATATTTAGTGCTCATGTTTTTTATGTTGACCATATGTATTTTAGTTATACATGTTGTATATACATATCTGCCATTGAGTACAATTGTCAGGGCAACCAGAAGTAGCAGTAGTATATGCAAATACGATATGTATACATTGTTTTTACGGAATGACAATTTTAAACAAGATGTATTTTACCAGATGCTACATGCTGATGTGTATAAAAAGTGCTACTTTCTTCCCAATATTTTATGTTTTGTGTGTGAGGCTATGTGTATAAAAACATGCCATTTATAAATCAGTGTGCATTACATTATACCATTTATGTATTATAGACCACTGTGAGTAACAACTGAATAATAATAATATATATAACTGAATAATAATATATGTTATATGTAGGTGGAAAAACACATGAGAATGCTACAAATTTGGTAATAGTTACTTGCTTTGGTCTTTAAAAAGCTGAACCTGGACTTTAAAAGACAAACCTGTCTGCTGTTTCACTTAAATCTTAGAAGTTACATGGATATTGTCTTGGTTTAAATTTGAATTTGTTAATGAAGACTGTGCTTTGTCAGTGCAGAATAAAATGTAAGAAAAGTATTCAGAACATGCATTTAACATACAAGAAGACGATACATCTAGACATAGTTCCATGGCTGGTGTATGAAGGACACAGATGCATAGCAGGTTCCTTCTTTAAAAACAAGATACAATCGAGTCATAATTATTGCGTGTTAGTGATACATGAACGATGTATGAACATATACATATAACATTTTGACAAAATTAAGAACAAGATATGTGGTTATTAAACATCTCTGCATAGTAAGAAAACATCCAGTGATTCTGACTTGTATATATGTAGATTATCTATGCAGTCATACACACATACATTCTGCAAACCTATAAATATCAATCGAGTGCATATTTCAGAACATTATTTTACATGGGTGTGCACATATTATGTTGATACATGTATACATATTGTGAAAAGGGAGAACTGAACACCATCAAAATTGCATTGTGAAGTAGTGTACATGTACATCATCTATACTATCAAGAAAGGCGTTTTATAATTCTACCATGCGCAACTGTACAAGTTGATCCCTGCATTTTAAGACAATCTATCTGTTGCCCTGAAATTTTAGGCTACCATACCAGTGTCCGACACTCGTAGTGTCTTGTTGTTAACCTGCCCGGCATATCAGACTACCTAACAGGTCGTTACTCTGTACAAGTTCCCTATATTAAGACCAGACAGGTCTCTCCAAAGGAAGACCAGATATTTGTGGGTGAAAGTGAAAAGAGGTTCTGAACCGTGGGAGAAATGCAGGGTATATTGTAAAAAACTACAACCAGGAGCCAATGACAGAGTTTTTTGTGAACGAATCCTGGAAAAGAAATGGCAAGTTGTTACAAGTTTTAGTCATTGAAAGGCGAGACATATATAAGGGTAACGGCTTGGAAAATGCTACTTTGAATGCCTCATCACATACACAACTTGTAGCAGTTTTAAGTAGTTTGTACATTGCGTATTTATGTCTGTTCCTGTTTCATTAACGAAATAAGAATATTAATTATCATACTGCAAAATAGTGATGTTCTTGTATCTGCTGTGTATAATGCTGTTTATTTGCATTTTAAAGAAGGTTAGCTGAAATACACAAAGAGAATTTAAACATGGTAAAGGTTGATAGATATTTTAATGCTCATGAATTAGGTTTCGAAAATGTACTTTTTTAGCATAAAAACGGTTATATAGTTAGCATAGCGAATGTGCATAAATTGAGTTCAATATCTAAAAAAAAATTGAACCATCAAAATACAATGTAATCAATAGTATAGTTCATGCTTTAATAAGGTGGGACCACAGTACACGTGTCTAAGGTTTTATCACTACATTATTACAATACTTACAAGTGGTTACATGGCGTTAATGGATTACTAACTTACTGGTTCTACAGAGTTTGCGATTTGTGTTCAAAATATTTTTGTGATTGATAACAATCAATTTGTTTCTGCACAATAAATAATTCTTGTTGTCCAATTTCCAACTACCCATTTGTGGACAGAATTACCGTTAATATACAAGTACATACCTGGATGTCCCTACTGTAACGCGACCAGAATGTACATTCATTTACCCAGTTACTGTTTGGTAATTGTGTCAAAACAGTTTCTCCGTGATACATGAGCAAACAACATTTCTGACATGCAACATAGTTGCTAATATAAAGTTAATAGAAGTGCAACACGAAAAATATAGCGCCCATATGATGACACATTTGTCTATAACTGTATCTTTAATAAATATGTTAATAAAAACCATATACAGTCAAGGGTGTTGTTAAGAGTTTCGAACTGAAATCTGACAAAGTTTAGGGACTTGAAATTAGGCATAATGTTAGATGGCAATGTGGGCGCGTTCAGACTGTAGATGTATGTGTAACTGGTGTGCATGAGTCAACACATTTTACACCTTTTCTCTGTATGACCAGTGTTTTTGAGTTACGAGTCATTTCGGAGCAAGTGCACGGAATATCACTAAAATTACATTGAATATTACAAGGTCAAATACAAAGTCATATGTGCAACCATTTATATGTTACTATTGTCCCAGAGGCCTACATTTCAGTCAGTTTTTGGTCCAGACAATGGGGTGCAGCTAAGGTGGCTAGCTAATTTTCCACAAAATTCGAAGTTAATTCGCTTGATATGGCTTCCAAGAAAAAAAATATGGATAAAGACAACGACAGACCGACCGACAGATACCCGCGCTTTGATAACAACTCTGCTGACGCACTCAAATCCAAGAAGTAAGTTTAATTTGTGAAGGTGGCTATAATCCAAACATTCCACAAATGTTTCATTGCACTGATTTAACAACTATAGGCAAATATAGCGTATTGAAAGTGTCACTCTAACGTGGTCCAGTGTTAAAGAAAACGACACAAATCTTTAAATTAGAAAGATAAAAAAATGGAAAAAGAAACTGTTTCCGAGAAACACTTTTTATGAACGGCGACGACAATGGAGGAAGCATGACAGATACGTGCACGACGGCAATAGTTCTGATGACACTAACAAGCAGAGCTGTATATAAACCGGATGGAAATAAAATGCTTATCATTTTGTCCTAAGGGTTCGGAGTGTGCTGGTATTACCAGCCCTGCTTGCGCTGATGTTCGTGCTGATGTGACTATACAATAGTGCTTATCTGTGTTTGTTTCAGATAAACGTCTGAGAAAGCGCAAGACCGATAGTATCCCTCAACGTGATAATGGGGATGTCGGACCATCGGGTAAGTCCATGTAACATACCGGTTACCATTTCTCTTCCCGCCAGCAACAAGTCACCAATCGACATGAAAAATTAATATTGAGTTAATATGCTTAACATCAAATTAAGCGGTGCATTGACTGAACTGATTATTGATTAACCAAATTTCTCATTACAACACAGCAAAATGAAAACAGAACCCTTGCGGCTTGAAATTATCTGTGTCCAGACAGAAGGCATCTTTCTGGTGTTCTTTCCCCATGATCATATTAACAGACGTCTCATCATTAAAAAACTGATATATCCACAATTCTTCTCAGTAAGGGAAATGTTAGAGTATTCCATTCCAGAGCATCTCAGACCTCCTTGATAAGTTACTAAAATATAGGAACTGTTGCACGTGTTGAAACCGTGTCGGAACACACTGCCTGGTATTGTTCACATAATTTCGCCCATGTCCCGGTTTGTTCCCAGGAGTGTTTATGTCCCACCAGCGTGGTGTCCGCGGGGCTGGCCAGACGGTGACAATACCAGAAAACCACCGAGCCAGGCTCATGTTTTACCTGCACTGCGTGGCCACCACCCTTCGGATGGACAACGACCCAGTATTCCGCCGTTTCACGGACTTCACCAGCCACCATCAGCTGGGCCCCGAGGAGACCGAGGCTCTGATCAAGCTCGCTCTTATCTTCCACCCAAACGAGCTGATCGGCAAGGTCTTCTTCGAGAGTGAAGAGCTACGTTTGCTGGACCGCCAGAACAAGTTTTACGAGCTGGAGGAGGTGACCAGCATGCTGGCGGTCAACAGGAGCGTCCTCGTCGGTGGGCAACTCAAAGAGGTGGCGAAGATCATGATGTTCAGGAAGAGATGGATGGAAAAGTATTACGTCGAACCGCTGCGGTTTATGCTAGGCAAGGCAGCGCGAGAGGCTGAGGAGGATGAAGGGTCATACTGCATACCGATTGTTCTGTGTTGCGCAATTATGTAATGATGTTATTTCTCCAGACATTGGGCAGGCTTTATTAACAGGGATTATAATCCATATTAACTAGACATGGCCCCCACAGGACACACAGCGGTTATAATGTCACTATCCACGTTAACGTAGTAACTATAATGGGCGGAGAAAGACAACTGACCTGTTTGTGGGTCACGTGAGCTTTTATAGCCATTGTGGGTATCAGAACCAACATCAAGCATACATTGTACATCAGAAAGTACCGGCAGCTATAGATCAACAGTCTATGGTGATGGATATGCTAAGACTATATTTAATAGGGAGGACACGTGTATTTTAAAGCCCTTGGCGGGAAAATGTTTCGAAGATACCAGGAAGAAGCGCGCGAAAACCATCAGGCCTCGTGGGTGGCCGAAGCCTTCATGACGGAATAGGACTGACTAAAGGGTAGTCATATGACCAGGGGCAGTTTGCCTTCCGAATGAAACTGACTATTCTTGTGGGCGAATTTGTGGCGACAAATAACCCCCCCCCCCCCCCCCATTCGGTGTACATAAGGCTAATATAAGTGGTAGCTGCTAGCATTCTTCATCGTGACAAGTACGATTTCTCCGTCACCCTTGGCCAGGCTACTTTCTTGTGTGTGCTTTAAGTACGTTTGCAGACACAGACGATACAGACAGAACATCACCGTATTGGTCTGATTATAGTGATAATATTTCAGTGTGATTATAAAACCATTTGAACACATTGCACCTCTTCTTACGCCTTTACATGGTTTTACTGGAACTATTTCCATATGGGTTACAATCCTCTATTACAATTATCTGGATAACAATTACCTTGATGGCCAGGATTCCCTGCAACAATCCATAATCGAACACAGCTTATTCAGACAACTATTTAAACTTATCAACTTTCCCTTTTTGCTTTAAGAGACAAATTACACTTATACTTTGGATGGCACTGTGTTAGAATCTTCTTTAAGACAATAGATTCGATGTATTTCTAGCTCTATATATTCTAGTGTAATGCCACTAATATTATAAGAGCGTCAATGGATTATTTCTTTGGAGCTGCTGTAGTAAGGTGATGTGTTATGCTTGGTGTTATAGGAGGGCTTTGTGCAGTATATATGTATCCTTCGGCTAATGGTAAAGGTTCGGATTGTGTCTGGTTCATTGTGTGTTTTGTAAACCACTGGCCATTCAAGAGAGTTCGGAGGATTCTCACTGAGAAGACATGACGAGAACTTCGTCTTCGTGGCACTGACCAACTTTATTTCCGGTTCTTGTAAGGTCGCAGACCTGCATATAAATTTTACAATCGGTAACAGTGTGTATGACACTATTGAATAATTAACTTATTTTATTAATGGGCAAGCTGCATGGCTATCATGTATAGAGCTTCGTTATTTTTGTAAAAAGTTTCACCTGGTATGCTTCAGATGTCTGTATTTTAACTTTCTGTGGATGAAGGCTGTGCATTAAATAATCGCAGACTTACAGTGTATGAGCGGAGACGCTGCAATGGCACGGAATCAGATACATTAATTTTTGGCCACGACTTTAAAGGAGGTACTTTTTTTCTTCACTATATGTATATACTAAGGGTTGAAATTTGTTTGAAACTGGATGTAAAGTGGGGGAGGAATCGCAGTGTGTTCAAATCTGAAATCTGACAATTTTGCAAAAGCTAACGAATGACCGGAAACTAATCTTATAATCTTATAACAAACGATGTAGCTTGAAAAATGCCACTCGGGAACGAGCGCCAAAAAGGATAATCCAAATATTTCACATTTTTGGATTTCCATTGGCATGATTGGAGCTGGCGTTAGAATTTTAAAGTGTCAACATTTTTTTTTCAAATCATTAGCCAATTACTAAAATTATATTTTAAGCTAAAGTTATAGTCTGCCTAATCTACATTTACAGTCTTACCAGTGTCCTCAAAAAGTTTAACTCAAGTCAGAGGAATCTGTAGGATTTGACGTATGACTCCCCATATGGCCCTGTGTTAAACTTATTCAAAAGTAAAAGTCTCTATTTTCCGCATCAAGACGTCTTGTTAATCTTCCATGCAAGCTGTCAGGGAGAAGCAGTTTGAAATTTTCGTTCCGGTATCATCCCATGTAAATGAAGATGAAAAAAGGGTAAGCCGTCAGCATTTGAATAGCGCTATTTTTAAATCGAAAAACAGTCTAGAGATACAGAGATATGATGTTACTCGCCAGATGTGGCATGAATCCGCTTAACGGTTTCCGAGAAAATTATTGCTACCGTACTTATGTATATAGTGTTACGGGCGATATTAAAGCCCACCAGGTTCTTTAGAATAGAGTTCCTGAACAAGCAACAGAAGACGGTGTAAGATACCAAATTTATTATTAAGAATAAACTTCAGAGTGGAAATTACAATATTTACTCAATGTGACGAGGTCCTAAAACAATAAACAATGCAATGTGAAACAGATGAACAATTTTAGAAGAAGTTTATCTGATAATACAAACAGACACGCTTTATACTCACACACTCGTTGTCTAGGTTTACACTCCCAAAATGCGCTATAAAGTGATAATCCAGGGTTATGGGATATCCAGTTAAGTTCTCGGGACTTCTGTGAGATTATTGCGAAGGTTATGTCCTTGATTAAACGGCTTTTTCTTGGTTTCTGAGCTTCACACG
>JAAUYG010176624.1_pt1 | contig 13175 bp, 13 predicted proteins | sample 7278091 | NCBI WGS metagenome assembly JAAUYG01 (sample SAMN14350201, study PRJNA611818) | marine sediment metagenome | isolation source: surface marine sediment (0.6m) | place: French Polynesia: Moorea | collected 2018-08
CTCTAGGCACCAGGAATTTATAATATTGCTTTAGAGAATATGGGGTAACTGACCGGTGGAAGAAGGTGGTTTAACTTATGACCTTCAAAACACATTTTTCCAAAATGCTGCTTACATTAAGTATCACGCAGTTCTTTTAGTATTGGAAGTTTTAATGACTTCAACGACTTCTTGCAGCTTTTACGTGGATGGATACATTTGAGAGCCCTCTTTTGATCACATGCAATGCTTTCAGCCAGGCAAGTTAGCAGACTAGTACATGTATGTCAAAGCGGCACGTATACTCCAGCACTGGTCTTTTTGCTTGCCTTGGATGCAATATTATCAACGTGGACATTCCATGTTAAATCTGCTGTGACTGTAACGCGAGCATTTTAATTTGTTTTACACGCTCAATGGCTGACCCGTTAATAGGAACCATGGGGATAGAAGTAATACTGCTCTTATTAAAAGGTTATTCTTTTTGTCTTTCTTTTGTTCTTTTGTCTTTTGTCTTGAGTTTCATGTCGTTGGCCACGGACCACTGATACACCGAATCCACATAGTCTTGTAGTTTCTATGGCTCATCCAGTGAGCGCATTTCGGTCAGGGTGCTGTCGTCAACGTACTCAGATCCAGTCACTGTGCCTTGGGGAATTCCACCGCTTGAAAGGTCGACCTTGGATGTAAAATTATCAATTTTTACGCTCAGTTTCCTGTAGAGTAAAAACCCGGCGATCCACCTTACACCAGTGTTGAATGAGTGCACAGATGAGAACAGTTTGGGTCCATCCCAGGGGTATCTACAATACTATTAACAGACGCTTTGTTAGAAGTAATCAACTGTTGGTTTAAGGAACTATACAAGCCTGGCAAATACATTCGAGTTCTTCAGTTAGACTATTCCAAAGCTTTTGACCTCATCAGTCACACTGTCATCATCAGCAAGCTCACTGCGTTTGGGACGCTGCTCGTTGTCTTTGTGATCCACTTCATCACTGGGGATTCAAATACGTTGGTAGCGCGGTGCGCTTAGTCGAACGGTAGAACACTCGACTTCAGACCACTGGGTCCCAGGTTCTAAACCTGGTGTATTCAAGTCTGGGGCACTTTCATCCTTCGTATCATTGCCCGGCGGCCTGTCCGTCGCTCGTAAGACCTTGTCGAAGCGACGTTAAATAAATCCAATTCACTCTGTCAGTCAAATACGTTGGCAACTATTGGCAGAGGGCGGACTCGATAGAGCGTGGGGAAAACCGCTTCAAAAGAGGAAGGCCATCATGTGATTTCTACACCCCCGGCTGCTAAAGAGGGACGACGCGGGCTCAAAAGGGCCGAGCTTTAAATGCTGCATGCATGCCCCACCAACTGGTGCCAAACCTGTGGGAGGAGCTTCCACGCCCATATTGGCCTCATCAACCATAATGCGGAAACATCGGGCCTCTTTATAACACGTTGCTGCCATGGCCATATTCGATTCCAAATGACCAACAACATAGCTCCGTTAGTTTCCCCTCTCGTGGAGAACTATTGAAAAAAAGCCGAAAGGGGCGAGGTTAAGGCGTGGGAGAATTCCTTGAGGGTCCAACCTGGGATATGTTCAGGGCCTGTAGCTTTGTTGCTTTTCATTGATGTGAGAGTCTTCTCTACCCCATCTCCAGATCTCCAGATATCGTGTATTGCGCAGGAAGGAGCCCAGCATGTTTCCTACATTGACTGTGATCCCGTGGTCCTATGTGAGCCTGGGGAAATTCTCAGTAACCGATGTGAGGAAATCGTTAATACTGTCGACGATAACGTTCATCTTCACATCAGTATAAGAGCTACTCCACTGCCAGGCCCCGCAATACCTCGCCGTCCCCGTCTTCCTGACCCATCAGTGCTTTCATTTAAGTTCCACCAGTAACGTGATGAGTTTTCCGCCCGGGGGGCTCTTCAATTGACTTGCTATATGTGTAGGTGCCACCCAGCTGGGTGTCTTTTCTGGAATATTAGGTATCGTCCAGGGTATCTTTTTCCTAAAATTTGTTTATTACAGGCCTATGCTTTTTGAAAAAAAACTGTTGTAATACAGGATATACTGTGTTGGCTCTCTTGTACATTCTCTTAAATGACGCCTTAAAAGTTACTTATTATTAATTGGATCCTTTGAAATTATTATCCTTAGTTTATAAGCACTGAAAATGATTCAAATGTAGTTGGGTGCAACACAGATATAATGAATGCTTACTGATATTTGGTTTACACCAGGGTATACATTTGCAAATTTTTGGTTTAGCCCAGGGTTAGGGTGGTGAGGTCCGGGGCCGTACCCCCCAACTGAAAAATAAGTCGAGCCCCCCCCCCCCCGGTTTAATGTCCAGAGTGGAGGCATGTTGCTGACCCTTCAGTGTACACTCAGACTCATTTGATACTGAGTGTCTGCTGTCCAGAGTGGAGGCATGTTGGTGCACCTGTAGTGTTCACTCCGATCCACCTGCACTGCTGTCTGCTGTCCAGAAAGTCGAGACAGTTGGTGGTACGGCTAGGAGCCCATATAATAGATTCATATGTTTTCACTCCAAATATATATTTACTGCTCCCCCCCAATTTTTTTTCAACAGATATTTACTGGTTCCACCTGCCATGCTGTACAATATTTGTGTTTTGTCTGACATTATAGTTCAGTTATTATTTGGTTTTCATTTCCTTGTTTTGCATATATTAAGTTTTTGTACCCAAAATGTTGTAAAATATAATATATAGTTGTCTATTATTTGCCTTTCTTCCACTTTCACATAAGTATATATATTTAGTGTTTGTTTCCACATCTCTGCTGCCGTTTGGGAGTGAGTCTGATTTTTTTTTTTTTAAGTTTGTGGAGTCTTGAGTTACTAGCCAGCACTGCAGGAGCTGCAGATTTGGTCAAGAAATGTCAGATTCAGTTCACGTAGATTTTTGTGCATATTTGTCACCAGTAGATGAATACTATTCTAACGCTAACTTTTAATAGGTTTATTTTGTTGTGTTGTCCAAAATTGTATCGTTAAAATCTATAGATCTAACTCTCTTTAACAGAAATATTGATGTTTATAGAACTTCCTAATTATCGCCCAATGCACCGCCGCTGCCGGCTCGGATGCTCGTCTCTTCTCGGTAGAAATAATCCACTGCATGACTGGAGTATACGGGAGGATTGGATAAAGGCACCGTGGCAGAATACTTAGTGGTCTGTTACTTAGTTGTCTGCTGCGCTACTGACTCTCTCCGCACGTTCCACGTATACTTCGCTGCGTATACTTCGCTGCGTATAGGGCTAGGTAATCTAACCCCAGTCTGTGGCGTTTATCCACTGCACTGGTCGCCTATCAGTTTTTCCTTGTGCCCTAATCATGGGTACCATGCCGTTTGTTAGGGGTTCGAACCCCTAACTAACGGTATGGTACCCATGGTTGCTTGTGCCCGCAGCCGATTGTTGACATCACCCCCGTGTAGCATAATGGTTAGAGTGTCCACTCAGGGTGCGAGACGCCGGGGTTTGATTCCCGACCGTGTCATACCAAAGACGTAAAAAATGGGAGGTTTACGCTTCTCAGCTTGGCGCTTGGCATTAATGAGTTAGGCAACCGACTGGCTGGCTCGGAGTCAGTATAAATGGTCTGAGTGATTCCTTTCTGCTCACCTGAGGCGGAATTGAATCGGTGGCTTGGCACCCAAAAATTGTCGGGCGTAGATTGTTCGGCCCAAACAAGACAGGTCGACATTAACATGTTAACTCACCACGCATGCACCTGCATACGCCACCGAATCCAACTTGCAGTCGGTGATATGATCATGAATGATTGAAAGCCGACTATAAGCCTGATTCACCCACCCACCCCACCCGATTGGTGACCAGTGCATAAATGCAGAAATGCCACAGACTGGGGACTGGGGTTGCAATCAACCTGCTCTGAACTCCATTTTTTCCACCACTTTTTCTGTTTGTTTGTTTTTTTACACCCTTCTGACTTGAACCGATATTATCACACGAAGCCGTGTCATCATATCAAGTCAAGTCGGAAGGTGTAAAAAGCTGTTATAAAAGAACTTGTCTTGAGGAGCCAGGTTTCCCGGCTACCCAGGCATCCCCCTGTATGACTAAACCCATCCCCATCTAAACCTGTCTCCAGTCCAGAGGATCCCGTGCCCGCAGCGATATTGTATTTTGTAAATTAAAAGACAGGTCCTTTTTAATCTGTGACTGTATATTATACTATTTTACTCTACTTTGTCTACATTACACCAAATGGTTCAGGGCATGCTGAATAATATTTTATGCTTCTTCTCATGTTCCAGTTGTGAAGGAAAAGTATAAACTCTAGAAAGGAGTTCTCAGGCCTGAAATGTGTCTTTTGACTCCAAACATGCCTACATGATGGAGCGTTTCATTTCAAGGATAGGATGGAGCCACCATGCTAAACGCTTTCTTCTTCAGAGCAGAGGAGGCTCAGTGCCAGGTTCTATCAGGAGTACCACACCTGGTCTTATTTATCCACTGCCAAGGACCAAGTCTTCTAGTATAGTGTCCAGCAGCTCAATATTGCCTTGTAGCAAGTGTCTAAAACTGCAGCAGGAAAGTCTCAGAAAGAATGGCATCGGTGGCATGTTACAATATTCTACCAAGCCATCGAAAACAAAAAAGAAATTGGTAGGTGTCAGAAAGTTTACACTTTTGCCTTCTTGCAAAGCAGTATTAGATTTAAGGCATTCTCAGTTTTGTTAAATAATTATAAGTATATATGAGGCACTTTGTTGTGAGTTTTGTATCATGGAACAATTTACTTTCAAAATTTTGCATAGCAGCAGAATGGTACACATGGTACAGTTTTGAAGAATTTGGTATGAAATATAGTATTTTTCATGGCAAAAATGGATATGCATTTTGTAACTTGTGCAGCATTTTCTGATCTTATGTAGTAAACTGCTCCGCTGCACAAGTTACATTGTTCCCTAGTTGCTATATCTTTTTTTACCTGGCATGCCATGGTCACATTGGAACAATAATGTTAAACTTTTTATTTTTAAAAAATGACTCTGAAGTGCACATGCAAAACAAATAAAGCTATATCAATGCAGAGTATCTATAGTCTTTACTCAGTATGTTTTCAAATATGTATTCTGTGAACATGCAATGTACTGTTTATCTTCTGTTTGTATCTTTCTATAGGTCCGTCCTATCACATTTTCAAAGACTAAGTCAATATCCTCTACATGGGAGGTTATACGTATTCAACCCAACATGACTGTACAGGAGATAGCGACTGCCATGAACAAACATATTGGTGGGTTACGGTGCCCAGGCATTTAAGATCACCCATTCAGCCAGAAAAAAATGAAACTGATAACTATCTGCTTGCAGTGATTGGTCCTAAAATGGAGCTATATTTATTTTATGGCCTGTGGCTATGGAGGGATTCATATTTATTTTTGTGGTCACCCACAGGCAGTGTCAAAATATACAGTGAAGTCTTAAAATTGTCTGTGTGTGTGTGTGTGTGGGGGGGGGGGGTTTAAATTATAGGCACTGCTGTACCAGTTTATTATTTTTTAAAATTTGCTTTCATTGGGTTTGATAAATCTTTTCCTTTATTGTCTATTTTATCAAATATTAAATTTTATGAAAAGTGTATTATAACAAAAATTAAAACCAAAGATTCTGGTAACCCCCCCCCCTCCCCCCCCAAAAAAAAAAATCTTTACAAATCTGTCATAAATGACATGAAACACAAATAAATTAACTAAAAGGAATTTCTGTTTAACATGTTTAAACCATGTAAACCCTGATTAAGATTCTTGTTTTATGTTATGATACTGGTATGTCAAATATGCTTGTTCCCTCTTACAGATTCTGTGTTTGAAGCTATGCTATACATTCCACGCACCAACCATTATGATGCTTCAGATTCGGGTAAGAAGGCATAGAGTGCACTGTTGTTGCAGTAATCAAATACTAATTGGTAGTACTGGTAGTATGTTAGTAATCCCCACAAGTTCACAACACATTCAGTGGTTCCCAGCTTCCCTACTACTAAGATCTAATCATGCTAATGATAATGTATTTGAACAAAAGTGTAAATGTCCATGAACAGAGTCTTTTTGTTTCTTTATTTAATACACTTAAAATAAGAGTAATCTGCAGTCACTGCATTAAAGTTTGATACATCAATTTCGGCTTCCCTGACTATGTGATTGACAATCTTTATCATCAGTAACAGTAATTATCTTTCCAGTTCAAAACATTCACTCCCAAATCTTTATCATGTTTATTACAGTTGGTGATTGATAATCTTTCTTACAGTCATTCATTGATAATATTTACTGTAATCACAAATTAGTAATAAACTTTGTTCCAGTGATTGATCACCTTGTTATAGTCAGTATTTGTTTTTTTTTACAGTTAATAAGCACAATCTTTTAAAAAAAATTACAATTTTCACTTTAGTCAGTGGTTAACAATATTTCTATCAGTGATTGACAATCTTTGTTTCACTGATTGACAATTTTTGTTTCAGTGATTGACAATCTTTGTTTCAGTGATTGATGATATCAGTGTGATCAAGGAAATTTTGAACAAGAATGGTTTCCGGTGGCAGGTTATCAGTCAGAAGAAAGTTGCACAGAAGGAAAACAAAGATGTAGTGAAAAGGTCAGTAGCTGGTATACTTTATTGCCTATATACTACTCCAAATACTGTAAGGGAACTAGTTACCCTGGTTGGTGTTTCCTTCAATCTTTTGAGCAGTACAGATACTGCACTACTGAAAAGATTTAAGGAAACACAGCCACGGTAGCTAATTCCCTTGAATCTTTTGGGTAATATACAGCTGACTAATAATATATTTATTCAGTGTATGTTGCAGTAGTCACTCTCTAATAAGGCCACCCTGTTTGCTGAGAAGTTCTGGCCACATTAGAAAGAGAGAGGTGGCCTTTTGTGACAGGGAGAATTAAAAAGCTTTGATAGTGGCTGCAAATTTTAAGGCCTTATTAGAGAGAATGGCCAATAAGAGAGGATCTACTGTGGAGAGAATAGAAATTAAATGGGTAGCTAGCAGCTATTGTCTTTCAGGTCTTAAAAAAGATCTTTTTTTTCTTTCTTTCCATACATTGGATCCTAGTACTAACTTGACAGAATTGTGACATCAGTATTCATTTAAATATGCAGAGTTGTACATTAAATGATGAAGTAGGGCTAACCCCCAGGCCTTAAAAGCGGCTACTGTGGCGTATGTGTCACTGATAGATAGTCAGTTGCTCTGTAAGATAGCAAATTTATGTTTCAGACCCCTGCCCGACCCTGCCGCCATGGTGAAGCGCCCCCCAGTGGTGACCATAATGGGTCATGTTGATCATGGAAAGACTACACTGTTAGATGCTCTACGGCAAAGTCGTATAGTAGAGAAGGAATTTGGGGGCATAACCCAGCATATAGGGGCTTTCTCAGGTAGGTGTCTTGAGATTTGCCTGCTAAAAATCACAAGTATTTTTAAACTCAATTTTAGACCTTCTATTCTCTTTTGATGACATTGTGTACAGTAAAATTGTAAAACCAAATGTTTTTAAAGCTTCAGTTTTAGCTTTTCTTATTGGTTAGTTTAGATTAAAGCCTGCAATTGGCTATCGTTCTTCAGCGCTGTACGTACAATTTTCAAATGCTAGGCACAGGGAACAATTTAGCTGGTGTAGCAGTGCAATTTGCTACATAAGACCAGCAAAATGATACACAAGTTCAAAAATGCATAGCAGTAACTGTTGTTACAATTAAAATTTCCTATTACAATTTACATTTAAGACTAAATTCTTTAAAGCTACAATTTTTTGCTATGCAAAATTTTGAAAGTAAATTGTTTCCTGGCTAGGCACTTACGTACATGTATCAGACTGTACATGTAACTAACATGTATTAACTGCTGTTCAAGACATGCCAAATGGATAAGAAGTCCGCCTGGATTGGAATAATATTCAAGTTTAATAACAGAGGTGTAATCCTATATCATTCCACATTGGTGTCGGTGTTCTGTTACAGTGACTTTACAGTCAGGTGACGCCATTACCTTCCTGGATACCCCGGGTCACGCGGCGTTCTCCGCCATGCGTTCCCGTGGTGCCCACGTGACAGACATTGTTGTGCTGGTGGTGGCGGCGGATGACGGGGTAATGGCACAGACTCTGGAATCCATAAAATTTGCCACAGATGCCAAGGGTAAATTAGGGTGCCTGCTGGATTTGAATCCTATCATATGCAATCATTTTACTTTCGGAAGAAGTCCCAGTCTTCAAATTAATTTTACACAATGGCATAAATGTCATCATGTGCCAGGTATTAGTGGCCGATGGATAAATAAATATCTGTCTATCTATGCAATTTTGTTAAATATTCATGAACGCATGTTGTTATTGGACTCCAGATTCTTCTAGTTGAAAATCAAAATCAAATTTTGAAACATCACAGACATTTCAAGCACTCCGAGCGCCGAGCGGTCTTAGACACTAGGCAGAAGTCGAGGCTGTCACATGATTGGGCTGGTCAGCCGAATATGCTAATTTCAGATCATTTACAGGCATGGACATAGTTTGTCACATGTATTCACTAGACGAATCTAAGCTAAGTTGTTGAGTGAGCGCAGTATTCCAGTCGTTTCATATGAAATGTCATTGTAAGACTAAGACTCCATTTACAATGTGGGAAAATCGCTCACTTTCAACATACACAAGAATTATAGTACCTTGCATCGTTTTTCTCTGCTTGCAGTTCCGATGATTGTGGCCATTAACAAAATAGATAAAGCCGAGGCCGATATTGTAAGTTTTGACAAGAATCTGCTACATTTTCCTGTGCAATGATTCATACAAATCCCCTTCTTTGTTGCGCATGGAAAGTTGGCAGTAGTAAATTTATAGGCAGTACTACTACATGTACATGTTATTGGTGAAATCAACTAATGACTCATTCTTTTCTGAGTGGAGGTCAAAGAGACTGCAAAGATATTCTGGCCCCAAAAAGGCTCCCTAGCAGTCAATATATTTATATATAGTTGATTGTGCCAATGACTTGCTGTAATTGCTATTGTGAAGATTAATGTTGTATTTTATTCTGTCACATACAGTAGTCCCTCTCTATTAAGGCCACCCTATTTGCCAAGCAATTGTGTCTGTATTAGAAAGGTGGCCTTTGACGAGAGGGAGAAGTAAATACTAGTACATTAGTAGTAGCAGCGGCCAATATTTGTGGCCTTATTAGAGCAGGTGGCATTTGTTAAGGGTGGCCAGTAAGAGAAGGACTACTAAATTACATACACTTCAATAGCATTTAGTTTTAGAATGAAGACTGAATCATGACTTCGTTCAATATAAAGACAACTGTTGGAGGCAAATTTTTTGATATATCAGCACATGTAAATCACATGTATGTTAATTGATTGTGCAGGGAAACGTGTCTCAAGAGACCAGTGCCATGATGTGTCAACTGTCTTGACAGACCAGAGGGTCCTACATTTCAGTGTAATTGAACCTGTCACCAACGACCACCTGGCTCGAGAGGCCGCAATTTTATGGCCAATGGGACCATAACCTTTCAAAACAGGTTCTACTGTAATACATAAACTAGAAGACTGTAATTGTTTGAGGATGTTTACTTTGTCCTTTGTGTTATGATAATTATTTATCGTTACATTACAGTCATACACCCAGAATATGCTGCTACAGCACGGTATAGCCCTGGAGGCGGTCGGCGGGGATATCCAGTCTGTACCCATCTCAGCTTTAAAGGTAGAAAATCACAAAATCTGTAATGAGTTAACTATATAATCCCAGCAAGCCGTATTGTGAAAGGGACATTCCTAGGATATAGCATGTTTGAGGTGTGTGTGTGTGTGGGGGGGAACTTTCTTGAATTCACTTGCAGTTCACAACACTAGGCTGTTTCTTGAAATTGAACAATCGTAGGTTTGGCTCTATATATTACTGGTGTTTAAAGCCCCCAAAAGAATTCTCAATGAGTGATCAGTAATTAGATTTGTATTGCGCCATTCTGCAGCTGTGCAGATGGTGCAGAGACTAGTTTTAAGGTCCTGGGGCTGGTTTCAAGAAAATTCCAAAAACTGATCTTAAGCATGTTAAGCATGGAAAAGAGCAGGTTGATTGGTCAGCTTAAGTTTCAGCATAAGTTTTTTTCTACATACAGACTCTGGGGTTATAGCATGATGGGCCTAGGGCTGGAGAATGTACCTGGTATTGATATTACAGCAACTTAGCTAGCTTTTCTCCCATACCCCCCCCTCCCCCCACCCTACCCTCAGGGCCAGAATCTGGACCAGCTCCAGGAAGCTATCCTGACACAGGCTGAGATCCTGAATGTACGTGGGGACCCTAAAGGGCTGGTGGAAGGTGCAATCCTGGAGGCTCGAGCTCATCCAGGAAGAGGGTGAGACACTGATCCAGAATATAAAACAGATCCTGGAGATGCAGTTCACTGTAAAACAAGTAATGATATTGGAAATTAATGTTAAGGGGTCTCAGGCCATCGCTAGTTTTTCCAGAACTCAACTATGAAGGTTTCAGATGGGACCTATAGAGAATGGATCCTTCTGTCTGACAGTTTATCATGTTTACATTGCCTTGAACTAATGCTGCCATTTTGCTGGCCTTATCAGAATCTTCACATAAATTTGGTGCTGATATTTCTACTGTTACCATGTACATGTATATATACTATATATACACTTTGATCCAGAACCCATTTATTGGGTTCTGGATCAAAGTGACCAGCTGCTAGGGCAGACACAGAGCTCAGACACATACAGTATAACTGCGCCTAAAACCATATCCTACCATAAAAACCAGCCAGGAAGAAGACTTGCCACTTCAGTGTTAAGACCTGTTATTGATGAACCAAAGGTTGAAAAACAAGCATATTATTTGTTGCACCACCTCAGAATTAAGACCACTTTTGCTTTGAGCATGGATGGTCTTAATTATGGGGTTCAACTGTATTCCGTATATCATTGATGTCTGCTGACTGATTGCCTGTCGTGTTCTGTTACCATGGTTACCTCAGGAAGCTGGCCACGGTGTTGGTGCAGCGTGGAACATTAAGGAAAGGCGACTGTATCGTTGCTGGCAAAATGTGGGCCAAGGTGAGAGTAGAAATGCAGACCATAAGCTGCCATACTGACACCCTCACTGACACCCTATATTTATGTACTGAAATCCTCCAAACATGTACTACTATTCCTTGGCACAGGTGTTACATATTCTTCTGGTGTGTTGAAGTAATATCTCCAAACTTCGAAGTAACGATCTTCAAAGAAACATATGCAATTGACACACATATTTTAAATCCCTGGGAATTTACAATATGTGTTTTCCTTTCAAACAGATGGTCTTTATATTCATCTAAACTTTACAGCCGGTTTGATGTATGTTTAATAAATTGGTGGGCAGCTGTACTACAGTGGTCCCTCTATTTTAAGACCACCCATGGGACCAAGAAAATGTGGTCTTATATTGCAGGTTGTCTTAAAATAAAGTAATTTAAGACAGAAAATGTCCCTTTAGGATCAAATCAAGTGGTCTTATAATCAAGGGTTGTCTTAAAATAGAGGGTGGTAAAATAGAGGGACTACTGTATTTTCAATCCACTGTTGTTTGTCAGGTACGATTGATGTGGGATGATGAGGGACGGGTTGTCAAAGAAGCCCCACCTGGTACTGCTGTAGTGATTTCTGGTTGGAAAGATCTACCATCTGCCGGAGACGAAGTTCTGCAGCTAGAATCTGAGGTTGAACTTACATTTTAAATTTTATCTTTATCATCTAATGGTTTATACTTAAATTTATACTAACATGATTTATGCAAATGTTTTTCATTGATAAAAGTTACAAATGAAGTAAAATCAACGGTGCAAGATACCAACAACAAAAAGCAGCAGATGAATTAGTACATTTATTAATATGAACTCTTGGTTTTCTTCAACAAAGTTATGTTATGTAGCATGTACAGCTGAGGTTTGTTTAGTTAAATTATTTATAGTCTTTTTCCTATTATCAGGATGCTGATACAACACTTTGAATAATTTTCATATGAATACATGTAACATGTTTATAGCCTCAAAGTAGTAGTGTTTCATCTTGTAGCCTCAAAGTGGTGGTGTTTATATCTAATTGCCGCCATGTAGTGGTGTTTAAATCTTATAGCCTCCAGTGGTTGTTTTAAATGTTATAGCCTCAAAGTAGTGTTGCTTATATATTATTATAGCCTCAAAGTAGTGGTGTTTAAATATTACAGCCTCAATGTAGTGGTGTTGAAGCCTTATAGCTTCAAAGTGGTGGTGTTTTCTATCTTATTTGGATTAGAGGCGAGCGAAGGAAGTGGCAGATTGGAGAGTTGACAAGGCAAAGGAGGAGAAAGTCCTGGAGGACTCTGTGCCCATCAAGGAGAAGGCAGAGGCTCACCGCAAGGTGTATGAAGAGGAGAGGCAGAAGAGACTGAGTAGCGGGTTCCGCTTCAGTCGCACTAAAGGGAGACTGGATACTACAACGCAAACAGAATCCTATGCTGGACCTGAATTTGCTATTGTCATAAAGGGTATATATATATGTGTGGTTATACATGAACATATACTACAGTGATTTGATATAGTTTGCTGTATGCTTGCTATAGATTAATAAACAAATTTTCATGGTACAGCCAATTTGGTACAACTGTGAACACTAGCAATTATTTTTGTTTAAATAAATATAAGTAACTCTTTAACATCAATTATTGAATGTGTTCATTCATTCATTTCATTGTAATCATACGTCATTTATCAGTTTAACAGCACAGCATAGTTTATATCTAACAATTTGGTCCCTGAATGTTACCGTGGGGTTTGTATTCCCGGATATAGGTGATGTAGATGGCTCTGTAGAAGCTATCCTGGACGTGTTAGCCACCTATACCTCTAATCAATGCCGATTACATATACTACACTTTGGTGTAGGGAATATCACTGAACAGGATGTTGAAATGGCAGCATTATTCTCAGGTTAGTACGTTAAATATCCAGAGACAATGACTGCAACTACTACTACTGCTACTACTACTACTACTACTACTACTACTACTACTACTACTGCTGCTGCTACTGCTACTACTACTACTACTACTACTACTACTACTACTACTACTACTAC
>JAAUYG010241842.1_pt1 | contig 13175 bp, 13 predicted proteins | sample 7278091 | NCBI WGS metagenome assembly JAAUYG01 (sample SAMN14350201, study PRJNA611818) | marine sediment metagenome | isolation source: surface marine sediment (0.6m) | place: French Polynesia: Moorea | collected 2018-08
CCATCATCACTTGATTCTTGGAACGCACATCAAACTAAACCTTGCCCCAAGCAAAAGGAAACATTTCATGCCAAAATAATATGAAAATAGTATTTGCTTTGGAAATAAGTGTCAATTCCCATCTTTACGGTCTCTCTATTAATTATCTGCTTCATGTCAACCATGAATTGTGAGACACGAATACCCTTTTCAGTGGTGTCTTTAGTGCCTTACGCCAAGAGAAGTTTCTAATGTGATCACTGTTTGAGTTGGGTTTTATGGATTTTGGCTCGTCGTCTGCTCCTCTTGCGATCTTTATGTATCCTGGGGAGGTCATGCGAAAGTTTTCTGTTGACACGAGCACAGCCGTCCTGTTATTTCATATTTCCATATTTGTGTGATTCTCTGCGTTAACATTGACTGCGCAGCCACGCGGTATGTTTTCAGTTCAGCCTATGGTGTGTCGATCCACATGTTAGACTTGAAGCAGTGTGCAACAATTCAACATATTGAACATCACATCGTTCACAAAAAGAGAAAAGGCTGTCCAAACATTGGACATGAGACAGAAAATACAGTGCACTGTGCAGCGTAAAAACACGGGAGTATTCTCTCTGATGGGAACAATCAGGCGTGATAAAAACCTCAAAAACATCATCCACAGCAACAACCTTCAAAGGTACTGTGCGTAAAAAACTTGGATTTTCCGGGTGTTGATTTCTGGTGCTCCCTTTGCAGTTGAACAGTAGTGAACTGATGCAGCCTTTTGTTGAAAGAAATAGCTGCAGCAGACAGGTACTGGGGTGCAGGTAGCTAGGATGTCACCATTGAACAGTAGATTATCACACGCTGAGCTGCAACTCATCTTTGTCAATGTGATCATCAGGCATTGCTTCTGATTCCAAAAACATGTCTCAGCAAACACGAGTTATCTTGCAGAGGAAACGCATGGCTAGTGTTCAGTTCATTTAATCGTGCCTTCCTTTGATCTCAGGCTTGGGTTATTTTTCATGAATCTGATCCCCACAAGATTTATGATCCATGGAACTTTCTTGTCAAGTTGTGCAGCGTATGTGCATGTCTATTGTTAGCTGTGCATGTTTACTCTGTATGGGTAACACCAGCCTTTTATACAGTCATGGTTGAATTGTCCCTCCTTCTGGTGTCTCAGTTGTTTCAGAATTAATTCTGTAACTGAACAAAATTCTTCTTTTCATTGAAAATGGTTCTAAAAAAGTCATTTCAGTCCACCAAATGCTTTGGTACATTCGTTTTGGTGATACAGAATTCCCCTAGTTTGTTCTGGATAGTTGAAAGTTTCAGGATTTCATGCAGAGACAATGTAAATGAAGCAGACACAGCCCAGTGAACACACATGGCTCATTTGTTATGCTATGCAAATGCCACATGTGTTACAGAGTTGAATGCTGTTTGGTCAGAGTTGCATGGTTGACTTGAATCTTCATTGCTCTTGATTTTTTAGGGCTCAAAATAATCTGGTGTGGAAGTTTTGCTGAAGCCACGATTAAATACATCATAACTTCTCACGCGCTGTGCACGAGAAACAAGTGGCAAAATTAAGGGGAAACATCAACATGGGAGTTGAAGGACCAAAACGAGACGATGTCTGTCGAACACCGCTCGTAAGGCAATTTTATCGTTTGTTATTGTGGTACACACCTTGTTCGGAGCTAGCAGCTTGCGCAAATGCCACCGAAAGTTCACACAGAAACGTCCCTGTTGACCGTACACGTGTGGCTGACTCTTGAATTCGTTACCATTGACTCATCTGCATTTGGTTGCAAGCTACTATTGGTCTCCTGTGTTCAAAACTGCGCCACACATTTTGGCGTTCATTCTGTGTTGTCCTTTTCTTGTCCTTTTCGACAAGAACACTTTTTCTTTCGTTGCGCGAGCATGCCGTACCACAGGTGTCGGGTGTAACTTGTTATTTTTTGCATGACACCGCGAAAACATAACGGACGGACAGTCTATGATACAGTTATCAAAGATGCTCGAGGGGGACTCCCGTCTACCATTTTTGGTAACATCCAGAAATGACAACAGGAAAGCAAAAATCTAACTTTTGGATTAAAATTCTCGTTGATGAGGTGCTGTGTTGTGTTTTGCAGAGTGATGCGAGGAGAACGTTCTGACGTGTCCGCGCCGGGAGATGCCGGGTGATACCATGTCACTGCCGCAGCAGAAACGCGGCAACAGACTCGCGTCCCTCATCATCGGCGCCGCGAAGCAACAGCGCGCCACGGCTGCCGCCGAAAACAACCATGTGCCAAACAACACCAGCAACAACAACACCAATGCGTCCAACCACCAAAGTCCGCTGTCGCCGGCGGGGGCTGCTGCTGCAGCCAGAGCAGCAACGGCAACAGCGACAACAGCGCCCATGGCCAATGGGCAGGCTAAGTTCGCGGGGAGTAAACCGGCTCCCACGCCCGCGCCCCCGCCTCAGAGCCGACCCCCAGGCAAGCGCAGCCAGAGTCTATCAGATTCCAAACCCAGGCACGACGAGAGTCCCGACCAGTCCAAGAAACCCGAGGATGATGATCACGTCACCAACGACCACCAAGGGGTGAGTACTGTTCCGGACTTTTACCCTTGAACCCGTTTCTTCCTGAAAACTAGGCTACCGCAGTACAATAAGCACTGCATGTTGCCAGAACATCACCCTTCTGAAGAAAAAAGCCTCAAACCCTGAAAAAAGCTGTTTTCCTGTGTTGTGACCGACTGAAGATGGTGGCCACAACGAACGCAAAAACATTTCGCAAGAAAGTACCGGTAACATTTGCGCAGCTGTTCGATTATTCACGTTGATCAAGCCCATGCCAGCCATTGTGGAAAGAATGATAAAATGCGAGCAATTCACGGAATCTGTGCCCTCCCAACGGAACAGACTTTTGCGAGCAGTTTTCAGCAAGCACAACTTTTGGAACAAAACAGTTTGTAGGAAATGGTTTTTTGTGTGCAAATGTGATGAACGTGCTCAGTTTGCGTAATTTTGATCTGTCCAGTGTCCAGCTCGAAAGGGGCGGTTGGAGACTACCCCCAAAATAAATAAACAAAGAAGGGCTCCGTCCACTTGGAAGCCCTGCCCAACCAACCCGCCGGAGCGAGGCTGGAAACGACAGCTGAACAAATGTGCTCACTTACAGCAAATAGCCCATGGGCCATGCAGTTCACCATCACATGGGCCTGTCATCTTCAAAGCTGGTCCGGAAAAGAGACTTCGTTCAGAGGCACAGCTTGAAGACATGCTTGGAACAGCTTTGCTTGTTTCACGTTGAGGGAATATCTGCTCGTTTGAGATGAAACGAACGTGACCTTCCACGTCAGTTTCTGGTTTCTGTAAAGCAGAAATACGCACATTTATTTAGCTTTCATGTTGTTCCAAACTGATGGTTGACATTTTCTTTGGCCTCTTTGTTTGTGTGGAGATGAGTTAAGTTCTGAAACGAATGCCATCTTCCAGAAATCCACAGACCCACTTCACTCCCTGTTTCACTCGCAGAAGCTAAAGACGCTGGGAATGACGGGAAGGTTGACAGGTCTCTCTTTATTGTGGAGCAATTGACTGGCTACTTTATAGAACTAATTGCCCTTTGATTTGGTACCAATTTGTTGTGATCCAATGAAGAAGCTGTGACCAATTCCCAGGTTCCAGCTTCAGACGAGGCAGAAACGGATCCATTGATTTTGCCCATAATGACAGCTACCTGTAATGGTCGATAAAGCATCTGTCTTGTACTCCGTTACTATAGAACTACGCTGGATTATCATGTATTAGATTTCACTCGCTGACATTTTGCAAAATGAGCAAATTCACATTGCAAGATACCTGAGCAAATTTGTCAGAGTCACCTGGCTGCTGTGCTAACTTGCGCAATTGGGGGACGACTTAGCAGACGAAAGCCACGAATAGGCGCGTTGTTATGCGGATCAATAACGCAAACCATCGTCGAACTGATGTATTTTTATGGTAAACAGTATGTACACAGAAACTTCATGATGTTCATACAAATTCGCTGCATTTGCCTGATGCAGTGTCGTTGGTCTCCAGCGCGGCATTTGCAGCGAGGTGATTTCGGAGACCACATTGAACTTTTGGATAAAGGCCTGAACATCACGTGAATTTACAGCATTTCGATTTTCGTTTTTCGTCGAGTTTCACGCTTCATTCATTTTCGATGGAATACCATGCAGTGGAAACTGTGTACAATGATGTTTGTCAAACAAAGGATGGATTGTGTGGCACGAAGTGAATCAGTAAAACGTGGATGAAATTGCACAAAATTTCTGTGCAAAGAACAAAAAGCATATTTGATGGGACTAAGAATGGAATGAAGCAATGAAGCTGTACATTCATCAGACCGGCAAATTTAATCCAAACGCACAGGACAATCGTTGGTATCTGCAGCTGAAAAAGGTAGTGGTCGTTTCGTGGAAAGATAAGGAAGAGTGCATGTGGTGTCTGCCTGGGAGGGACCCTTTTGTATATATCTGGAGAGCTGTCAGCTCCAATTTCTTGTGACAAATCCATTCGTGTTCAAACCATGTCGTGAATGTACCGCAGCGAGTCAAACTGGATTCCAAAAGTGAAAGATGTTGAGCCTTGGTTGTGGTCATACGTGGCAAACAGCGTCCGAACTAGATCCACGGGAAACCTGTGCAGTCCAGGCTTACGAGATCACCAAAAGGCCTTCTAAAATTAATGATTGGTGGGCGAGTTTCTGTGGAGTGACCACCCAGTATTGTCTGAACAGCTGAAATGACGAGTGGCACAATTTGATGTCAGAGCATCACCGCAAAAAGGACATGAACAAGCACAATTGGAGTTTTGAAACAAACATGTCGAGACTCTCAAAATAATCGCGCACCTTTGAGCACTGAACTTCGTCTGTGCAACGAGCAGCTGATATGTGTGTGCCTGATACTGCGAAAATAACGGTTCCCAAAGATCAAATGAAATGCTAATTTTGTTGTTGTTTGTTTCAAAGGTTTAACACACGTGGGCATAACAGGTTGCAATTGTCCCCAAAAGCAATTTGCGCAATTGTATAAATCAAAATTTGTGCATACTCAATGCGTTCATGTTGCTGAAGCAAGGAATTTAGAGAAGAAAGATTCACAAATCTGGGGACTTTTTCCGTTGACCTGGTTGGCCTTTGTCTTTATCGGCAATCAATCGTTGATCAGCTTTTGTTTTTGGCAACAAACCAGTGTGTCCTAAATGAATTCACGATCAAAGCCGCCTTATGTATGTCGGGCAGTCAGGGTTTGGACCAAATTTTCCGTCAAGAGCTCTCACAAATTGGTGTGGAGAATTCTGTTTGTGAAAAAGAAAATTCGATCTTTCTTGCCTGGAAAGAGAGGCACGGTATTTTCGACAATATCAGTGAATCCACTTTCGGAAATTGTGATTGAATATGAGTCTGAAAACAGAAAAATGAGGGTGCAAATGCTGCCAAAACCCCACTGCTTTCCTGGTTTTGTCAGACGGCACTATCATGAAAGGGCAGAGCATCCCCGTGTCATTGTTTCTACAGATGTTCCTGGCGTTGCCCCATGAAAGTGCGACCTCGTTGGAATGGCCAAAGCAGATTTTAACCTGTCAGTAGTGTTCTGGATGTCCCTGAGCAGAAACAGTTTCGTTTGAGTTCTTGAGCTCCAGAATGTACTTGCTTGGCACAATTGGTCTGTGGAAGAAACACCTGAACCTCGGTTGGTTTGGTTTTGTTTCTGGAAAAAGTGTGATGACATAGTCATTGGCGGGAGATGCCAACTGAAAACAGCACACTGGGAAGAGATGGGAGTTAACTCTTTGAGGGGGGGGAGACATTGGACAATTCTGTTCTTCTTCGAGGGAGTGCAGAAAAGTCTTGTTCAAACAAAAGCACTGAAAAGGAAAATTGAGAGCAAGAACTGTGAAAGCCAGCCTCTGGGAACAACCCGACTCTGCTGCAAAGCAATCCGTTTTTGCACTTTCCTTCTCCAAGGTCTCAAAGATAGCGGCACTAATTGTTTCGGCTGTACTTGTGACAATGGTCTGACTCAGGGATCCTTTCACCGCTGTCTGATGTGTGAGCGCAGAGCTGTATTTGCAGACTTTAACAACAGAATGGCATTTCTCCCAGCCATTTCCATTCGACAATCTAGAATGGACGTGAATCATGGATTTCTTCGTGATGTGGTCAGGATTCAACGCAGGTTCTCACGACGTTTGGATGGTGTTTGTTCCAATGTGCGTGATTCATAATGCGTGTTCTTTTCTCCGTTCCAGATCCGACGGCTCCTTCTGGTGAAACGAGACTTCGTGATCGACCCCGAGGGGCATGCCATCTACTATTGGTCGGTATGTAATTTGTTTCAGTTTCATGCAACGGTCAGTCCATGTGAAAAACATTTCTTGCGTCCTGTTGTGACACTTGGATTTTCAACTCATCATCTGGTGCGTAATTTGAGAAATGTAGACTGCACAAAGCTGCAAGGTGGAAGCAATAACTAAGATTTTACAACCATTCTGACAGTGGAAGCCAGGCGTTGTCTTGAAACACTCTGCCCAAAAGTTCTATTCCTTCCTTCATTTGGCAGACGTGAACTTTGACATTTTGCTTTGGCCCACAGAAAAAGATGCCTTTCCAAAGTAGCTTCGGCAACGAGTTAAATCTCTGGTCACCACCGGCATAGTTCCAGCTTGGGAAGGTTGAGTTTGTTTCGTTGCACGAGGTGTACATCAGCGCCATCAGCTGATCGAACTTGCTGACTGGTAAATGTCAGAACAGCTCTGGCGGATTCCTCTTCATCCGTGAGAAGTAAAAACCTCATGATAACCTCACCTGTGCAGCAAAAAAGTTACCAGAGCTTCAGTGCACCACCCCAGATGGTCTTCAACTGCAGCCGGATTGCAAAGAAAAAAAAAGAAACCATTGTTTCCTCGTTTAACACGAGCGATTTTTGCCATACCCTCCCAAAAATTTACTCGTGGATTGATCACTCTCATTCCTTCATGACTCTTCCACGTAAAATGCCTGAAAGAGGAGGGTCCAGGTGTATTGAGTATCTTTTCGTCTCAGCACCATCGCACCAACCTGTGGAAAGGACCAAACGGTCCACAGACACCGAGGGGTGCAAACCACTGCTTTCGCGAGACGAAAGATCTTTGCAGCTCATTCCATTTTGGCGTCTCCATAGCAGTTCACACGGGAAATTTCCGTTTCAGCAGCAATTGTCGGAATGAAAATTGCGAATGTTGTTTTGTGTTTTGTAGGCTGTGGTGGCCATGGCCGTCGTGTACAATTTCTGGGCCATTATCCTGAGAATAGCCTTCTCCGAGATGAGAACGCAGGTACGTACAGCAACGTCAGAAATCCGTGAGCTCGAAAGGCCTTTTTTCCGCGCACAACGCAATAAACCAGGCAAAATTGAACTGCTTGTCGGCAATGGAAGTGTCACACAAATGTTGTGTGGTTAGTCTTGTGGGCAAAAGTGTAGTGTCTTGCATGTGAAGTCCGACACGACAACAGGTTTTGCTTCACGATGGTTCTTGCGACAGCGCTGTCATTTTCTGCGCGTCAACATTGCGAGATCTGATGGGAACGATGAATACCGGTATCTGTCCAAAAATTAAAGAGGTTTTCATCTGAAAACTCTTTTTCCGATTGTCTTTTTCAGGCTGTCCCGCGCATGTTCTTCAGCTGTTCGGATGTTGTGGTGGATCTCATTTACCTAGTCGACCTCCTGCTAAACTTTAGAATGGGCTTCCTGGAGGAGGGAATACTGGTACAAGAACCAAAACTTATTTTGCAGCTGATTGCCAGATGAAAGAAAAAGAGTTGATTCTATTGAAAATATTTGAGGACATGACTTTCATGGCAAGCAGAAGTTGTATTGTGCAATGCAAATTTGTGCATATTCACGAGTTGACAGAGTTATTGAAACAGTTGTGTGCAACATCATGTGCAATTCGTTGTTGACTTCAGTGCAGTGCTGTTTTTGTTTGTTACAACAAACCCCGCTCTCTGGTTGCAGGTGGAAGATCCAATCAAGTTGGCGGACCACTACATGCTGCGGCGAAAATCCTGTTTTACAAAAGACATCATTGCAGCGCTTCCATTTTCAAGTATAGCACTCCTCTTCACAGGTAAGAATGAATTTCAGACGAGCGAAAGCCCAAACAGCACAAATCGAATTCTCCCTCAGTTGCGCGGTCTCTGTCACTCGAGTGAAATCAATGCAATCCACATGACATCCACTTGAAGCATCACGGTATTTCTCAGATGCTTACAAGACGGCACAGGTTGGGCTGAAACCAAGTGTTCAGTCCTTTCCAACCAAACAGAAGAGTTCAGCTGAGGTAGAATTTGATTCTGATCCGAAGTTGAATGCAAACTAGCTATCATATCACACAGCACTGTCTGTGACTGAAACCCAATTTTTGGTTTCTCAAAAATCAACCCGTTTGAACCGAGAATGGCTTCTCTTTTGGTTTCCTGCGTTTTCTTTGTGGAATCCATTCTTTCCTCTAAACATGACAACACGCCATTTTGCAGGAGAACTAAGTTTTGCAGGTTAAAATTTTGACAATTTTGTGCCGACAAATAAAGGCACCGGTAAGGGTTTAATTTCAATGGTGGCAGACGTAAGAAGGATGCACGAGTGTAAGATTGACGTTAAGGCCACGGAATACAAGACCCTGGGTTTGCTTCACTGGCAAGACAAAATGAGGACATGTTTGATTCCCAATTCCGTTACATGAGTATTGCAGATAAAAAGATACACGTTCCAGTTGTAGATCATCGAATCCTGTCGTGCCTTCGCTATGAGTGTAGGTTTCATCACACACTGCATACAGTGCATTTTGTGTGCTTTTTTCCAACACAAAATAGCTGTAGTAGAAATAGCTAAGTTGCTTCATTTGCTGCGGGGTGGTGTGCGATCATGGTGGTGATCAGATCCATATCACTGTCATCATTGATGTGGGTGAGGCATTTGCTTCTGTTCAGTGGTGCAACCAACTGAAGGAGATGTCAACTAATTAGGCATCATGGAACTCAAAAATCCATAACCAACGAACAAATAACTGCACCAACTAAACACAAGCTTTTGTCTACTGATTTACATGTATTCAAAAATTGCCATTTGCCAGCTTCACCAGACGATACTCTGGACTTTTTATTTCATGCTGCAACTCCTGACTCTTCACTTGGCACTCAACCATTCAATAGCTGTTGCTGTTAACCATAGATGTAGGCACAAGCGTGCATCTATGCTGTTGGCAGACTTTTATGGTGCCGAGTTCCCACATCACAGGGAAAAAAACTGCAACTGCGAAGCCAAAAATTTTTTCCAAAACTTGATGGGTCACTTGATCCTGAATGTTGGTTCGGTCGCGTCAAAAGAAAAGTGACAAGTGACCTTTTCCGCGGAAGGTGTGGGAACTCGAGTGGTGGAGTAGGGACCTGTGTCTTGGTGTTCTGGCAATGTGGTGCTGTTGATTCATTTTAACGATAATTAACCATGGCATGCTTGTTTCCAGGAATGTTATCGCGTGTGATTGTCTGCTTTCCACTGGCCAGAGGTGCGTTTTCTCAGCTTCATACGACTTGCGGCCGCCACGGACGCGCTGAACTGTGCGCAGTTGTGGCATTTCACATTTTGGGCTCTTTTTTTGCTGCTGGAAACCGAGATCGTAGTCTTTGCACCATCTAGATGTGTCAGCTGTAGCCACTGTTGCATGAAACAATGTCACAGGAAACTTTTGTGGCATTTCATTCAGATTTTTCTTTTTCTCTCCATGTTCTGTTTTCAGTCAAAAAATTTGTGTGCAGGAACACCGTGAACAAAATTTTCTTTCCAAGTTAGTTGATCATCCAAACGTTTGCTGCAGACAATTATCACTTCAGTTAACATTTTTCTTCTCATATGCATTCAATTTTTGCATTTTTCATTGCATTTATGGTGCAAAGGTTTTTCATTTTCATTTTTCTTTCGTAATCTAGATGTAAGAATCCTCATTTGTGATGTTCTCATGAATGTCTTGATTTGCGTCCACGTAAGAGCTCAGAACGTTGGTTACGTAAGGAAGAAGCTTGACAAAGATTCCATAAGAGCCACAGATACATATTGCAATCATTTTTGGGCCTTTTTGGCCAAAGATGTTTCGCTGCATCTGAGGAAGTCAAAGAATAAATTTAGGTCACAATGTGCCTTGGATAAAACAAACGTACTGGTCAACTGTGAGTCACGTATCGATAGGGATGGATCTCAACTGCAACTCTTCTCTGTTGTCTTCACGTTTTGCAATTTTCTGCGTTTTGATGACCACCTTCCTGTGATTTATTTTGCAGATGGGCTGTACTATCCAATGCTCCGGCTGCCGAAACTGATGAAATACCACACGCTGTTTAGTTTCTTGGGTGCTTGGGACTTGTAAGTGGACACATCAACATCAAAAGTATTTCTAAGAAGTTGTATCATCAGGTCTGGCAAAACTTGCACTGTCCGTAATGCAAAAATATGTCGAACAGACCAGGAACCCGAAACCGTTCCACTGTCCCCAAAAAGACGAAAAAGTCTGTTGTTTGCATTGACTCTATTGATTCTTCTCAATGGCAAGAAACATGAAAACAAGGGAGGGGGAAAAACGACATCCTAAGTGTGGTTTGAAATTGGTAATGTTTGGTGCTTGCAGGAAAACAAACAATCCTCACCTGCACAGGGCGACCAAGTTGCTGGTGTACCTGTGGACGGCGGTTCACTGGATTGCTTGTTTTTACCACATGTTGTCTGAGGTAGAGTTGCTTGTGTTACCTGTCAGTTTCTCTGAAGGTTCCATGACATATATTTGTTTCAAGCCGCAAGTCCATCAGTTCCAAATTTTGGAGGAGAATTCGATGGAAAAAGAGCCAAAAAGAAAATGAATTTAAAAGAAAACCAAACATCTTGATAATTTTGTGTTCTGTTATTTCAGTTCGAAGGACTTGGGAGCAATGACTGGGTGCTAGAACAGGTCGAGGAGATGGATCCACTCAATGCTTTCGGGAGGTATGTGCACCGTCAAGAAGTGGGGATGTGCTGTCTGAAAGTCAAGCGGACGTTGGGTGTGGTATCCAAGATTCTGATCAGATGTTCACGCCCAGGGAAGAGGGTAAAACATCCTGGGGGAAACCCCAAAGCCACACTTTTTTCGCGCACATGTGTGCACATACCCGGTAAATTATGTTTGTGCTTACTTTCCAGAAAGTATCTGTGTTCCATGTACTGGGCCACAATGACGCTGACAACTATTGGGGACTCGGCCAGTCCTTACACAAATGTTGTAAGTATCCTTCGTTGTTCGTTGTTCTGATGTGGATCATTCAAATCTTGGGCATAAAGTAGAACTCTCCCAAATTTTCACAAAGGTGAAAAAGTGGATTTGACACCAACGGGTTCATGGTCGTCAGTTCAATAAATATTATTTCTTGCGCCTTTAGGAGATAATCTTCACTGGTTTCACATTCCTGATTGGTGTTTTCCTCTTCGCTACTGTGGTCGGCAACGTGGGTGACGTCATCAGCAACATGAACGCCGCTCGCATGGAGTTTCAGGGAAAGTACGTCCGTTATCATTTGCATGAGATTGTGCAGTTACTTCCGCTTTTTCCACTCGTCACTGATGCGTTTCCTTTGTTCGACGCTCGACTATTACTTGAGATCAATGCGAAATCTTTTCTTCTCAAAAGAAGTGCATTGATCACTTGCTCGATGTGTTATTTCTTCCGGAACTACGGCTTTCAGGATGAATATGTTTCATTTTATCTCTTTCAGAATGGATGGTATCAAGTTCTACATGACACATCACACGATACCCGAAGAGTTGCAGGGTCGAGTGAAGAAGTGGGCAGAATATTCATGGAACAGGTTGGTTCCTGAAATTTCATTTCTTCATGCTGCAACGGGATGAGTCGCACTTTGTGCGCGCAATTTGATGTTGTTCTTTTTTGGTCAAATTTGTTTATGACAAAATGCTTTTTGTTTGTTTCAGAACGCAAGCAATGGATGACCACCACATGCTTGACATCTTGCCGTTTCGTCTCAGAGCTGAAATTGCCAAACACATTCACCTGGAAACTTTGCAAAAGGTGTGTTTAAGAATGATGGTAAATTCGCCTCCTCTTTCTTCTCACACTGTTATTTGGCTCCATTTCCACACCATGTACGCTCACTTTGAACGTTTCTTGTGCACCAAATCTCTCACTCTACTCAATATTTTGCATTCAACATTGATTTCCCAAAGGTTGCATGAAAAATTTATGTCAGTTGTTGAGTTCATTTGAGGATGGTGTTATCTAATTGAGGATTGGTTGTCAAAACTGATTCGTACAATGCATCTCTTTACATTTTGTTGCGCCATCTTTGTTGCAGGTGAAAATTTTTGAAGACTGTGAGAAGGGTTTGTTGTGTGAACTGGTTGTGCGGCTGCGCTCACAGATCTACTCGCCGGGAGACTACATCTGCAGGAAGGGCGAGATCGGACGAGAGATGTACATCATCAACCATGGCAAAGTCGAGGTAACAAGTCCCGTTAATTTCATTCAAATTTGAGCTTTGGCAATGAAATGGTTTTTGCAGTGAATTTTGTTGTTCAGAATGTTCAGAATGTTCAGAATCGTCAATAGAATGTTTTTCTGGTGTCCTTGCATTACAATACATGTATCCGTTGTGTCACAGACACCTGTTTCTCGCCGCAAAACACATTCCCTTTGATGTTGACAGTACAGCAAGTTCAATGCAGTGGTTGAAAGTTTTGCCATTTGTCATGTTGTTGAAAAGTTTTTGGGCATCAACGATGAAGGCATAAGTTTTGCTCCCAGCAATGATTGACAGGTTTCAGTACAGGTGGGCGCAGAATGGCTGACTTCACCCGCGGATGATGATCATCTGTTCTGACCAACACTGAGCTGAAAGGTTCCAGATTGCAGCAACTCTTGTGTATTTGCACAGTGTTCGCCCAGATGTTGAACACTCACAGAGCTGCTAGATGTTGCGTCTTAGAACTAAAGTTCATCTGACTTAGCCCTGACATAGCTACCTTGACGTGGCATATTTGGTTGACTGAGCAGAAATGGATCAGTCAGTCTCTCATTGGAAGCTGAAGCGGATGTATTTGGCATCTGTTGGACCCGCTGTTGTTTTCATCGG
>JAAUYG010065039.1_pt1 | contig 13172 bp, 8 predicted proteins | sample 7278091 | NCBI WGS metagenome assembly JAAUYG01 (sample SAMN14350201, study PRJNA611818) | marine sediment metagenome | isolation source: surface marine sediment (0.6m) | place: French Polynesia: Moorea | collected 2018-08
ATGATGAAGCTACGCTTCGGGAGTACTGAACCTGAAGTGAGACTCATGTACAGAGTATAGGTAGAAGGTGAGGCGACCACCTCAGACCACCAAGGGTCAGATGTGCCACTCCAGCCAATAGGAGACAGAATAGCTGCAGTCTGCTGTAGCGTGAAGTGTACAGAGAGTTGTCTGATGAGCGTGTGAGCGGTGAAGGGTGAGCCTATCATTACCAATAAACGAGTCAACGCCGTAAGAAAAGCTTTGCTGTTCTCAATGGGATTCACGATGCAGGCTGACCAGAGAGGACCCGTCACTGGCACCGGAACGCGGGGTTCCTGCTATGGAGGGTCAGTCAGGTAGACAGACAGACGGGACCAGGACTGATTGAAGATAGACTCCGAACGTCGGGACGAGAGGGAAGACAGAGGATTGCTGCCCCCGCGGTGGACCTGAAACACCGTTGTAGAAGACTCAGGAGTAGGGGAAGCCGTGGAGCGTCCCGTAGGGAGGGACGGGCTCGACTGAGAAAAGTCCATAATATAACGGACCGCGGACCGGGACGTGCCGTCGGAGCCGGGGCGACGAGCCAACCAGAAACCTCCTAGACAACTTACAGAGGCCCGAAGACTTCGACGAAAACGCACGACGCACCCGGACGCACCAACCAGGGCACGGACGCCACAATATATAATTCCTAGCGGAAACTAAAGAGCGGCCGACGTACGAACTAATTTTTTTTTATACTACGTAAGTGCATAACAATTTGAATATGGATGATCCCGTGTGTCTTCACTTTGCCATTATGTTAACCGAATAAGAGCCACACTTACCGGTAGGCAATGGAACAAATGCTTGGACAGTTCTTTCATGTTTCTAACTAAACCAACAGACGCCCTCGGTTGCGTTGCTTGATATATGATATAAATTATTCATTTTTTATAAAAGGTACTTAAATGTAGTTAAAACAGGCATGTAGTTGAGGCTGAAAACATAGACATCCAGCTCTGAATCGTGTTTTACACAAAGTACAACTGAATAAAATCAACATGCTTATGTTGTGGTATTTTGACACACTCCGGACTTAAAATTAGGGTAGCATGCTCCATGGTTTAGAAATGACTGCCGCTGTTGCATTCGTTGGTTCTGCAGCCACAGCAGTAGCAATAGTAATAGCAGCATCAGCACGACCACCAATACCACTACCCAGTTGCTTCTAAGTGCTGCTACTACTACTACTACTACTACTACTACTACTACTACTACTACTACTACTACTACTACTACTACTACTACTACTACTACTACTATGGCGACGACTACGGTGAATACTCTGGGGTAGGAAATATTCCAAACCAGTCCTAATATTAAAACAGTATATGTGAAAATAAGTCTAACTCAATTTTACATAATTATTTGCTCACTCTTGATAAATGAAATATATTTGTGTAACTTGAGTCACTGTAGCCCGTCTAGACTTTTGACACAGAAACCCAAAATAACCACCGGATCAAGTGTCATAAATCCACAGGTGGCTGTAAAGAACACTAGGTTGGCAATTAATGTCTTCCCCCAGCGTAGTAACCCCAAGCCTGGCTAGTGGTTTCCCACAGGCTGACCCCCAAATCACAGTAAATGACACTATTTCTCTGGCAAATACCGGGCTGTTACCCTGGAAAATCGACGAGGAGAGGAGGGCCTACTCATCCTATATCACCACAAACGCCAACGTGGCCACCGACACCGATAATATTTATCTCTGTGTAATGCAGGACCCAACACTGACACTTTTCGAGCCACTCGCGACGGTTTCCATACAGAAACCGACACACGCAAAGGCAAACCGACGCGCACCCAAAACAAAGGACGTGCAAGATGGATGTAAAAAAACATTCTCATCCTGGCTTTGAAAAATGCAGAAAAAAGGGTGTAATTAGAAATGATTAAGTCCCCCGAATCAAAGGCCCAATTATTGGAACTAGCAACGGTTCGGAGCCAATGGAGAACCGCGGACCAAAAATTAAAAGCGTTGCTGCTCGAATCTCCAAATAAGAGGGACATGTACAGAAGCACAGAGGAACCGGCACCCACCAGTCAACGAGAGGCCACTTAGTTTTCAGAGGGTAAACGACGCGCTCTTTGATTCCGACACTTTGGCCACTCCCTATCACACCAAAAGGGACACAGCACTCCAGACTGGTGGCGCTTGCCGTCCGTCCCGATCCAGTCCAGAAAAGAAATCAATGCAGCCACCGAAGCAAACGGGTCGATAATACTCCCGCTCTGACAAAGGCGACTCGACCATGGAAAGCTTTTGATGCGTTGTTAAGAAGCTCTCTCGAGGCTGTTGTTCTCCTCGCATAATGCATGTTAAGAGGAGGAACACGGCACAAAGGCAGCAGTGACGGTCAAACAAGAGACACAGCGAGCCTTGGTTTGTAATAACCCAAACAACATGTCCCGGGAGACCATCCGGACCCCGTCCAGCCAGCTATTACATGGCACACACAGTTACTTTTGATCTAAAACAGCACCAAGGAAAAACTTCTGGCCAGTATCGAATCGAACCGGCTTTAAGGTGAATGTACGTTCTATATATACCTCTCTTGGACTTTTTCAGGTTTCGCCAAGGCAAGTGAAGTGTGCTTTGGTAGATTTTGGTGGAACATCTTCCATACTGATAAGGTTCTTACACTGTTTAGACTCATAGGGCAGTTTACAGCTGTTTTAGCACTGCACGACCCTTTTGGTGTTGATGTGCCGTTAAACTTTGATATCATCATCATCCATACTGATAAGTTTCCGTCAAGGAATGTTTTAACGAACTGCGCAGCAAGTACCGAAGTTAGCTGGTTAAGATCAGTTATCTTCGCGCCATTGTCTTATAAGCACAGCTACTACTCACATCGGAAGCCGGGATCGGAAGTAGCTGTACTTGCAGTGGCGGCCAAAGTGGTTTTGAGTAACTGGTCTCGACCAATCGAAAACAGCCCAGGACAGCTATCCGGAACCAATCATATCACTGTTTAGCACTGTCGGCACATATGATTGCGAAGTGGTTATACATTCAACCAATGGGCTTCTAGTCTTTATTACTCGCCTGCTTTCAAGGAATAAAATCCGGGTATTTCTTAGAGCTTTTTACACAGTGCGTTATATAGACGATGCTAAAGGGTGGTTATATGTTTGAGAAGTACTCCGTTGCCTTACCATATAAGGAAGGTGACGCTGCTAAACGGGTCTAGTGGCGAAAGAAGGCAGAGCCTTGCGTGCTCTCTTGCATGGCTCTGGTAAGCCAGAATGCAACAAGCGCAGCATAAATAAAATACCACTTAGACGAGAAAGGAAACCTGGCCTAGACAGTTGTGCTTACATGTATGCCTTGTGTCTTAAAGTTTGCTTTGAGTTGGTTTGCTTGCAGCGAAATTGGCAGAAGATGTCATTTGACAAATACATCTGTGACAGAACCACAGGCAGTGGGGTCACCAACATTTTGCGGCAAGTGACCCCGGGCACTGACATAACGAGGACGTCTGGTCAACATCAATCGCACCCGAGACATTGTAACACAGTTATTGGCATTACCGCAGGCCGCCTCCGCTATATACAGCTGTAGCCCCATCCGTTTGTTACATTCGACTCCCGATCTCAGTTAACCCAATTGCACGTATCCTTTCCTGTCCTACACGGGGATTTGGGCGTCGGGGTGGGTTGGCTGGAGTCACGAAGACCCCCACCAAGCTCATGAAGGGCTGGGGTGGCGGCTTTTAACAGACTGGGGGTTAATGCCATTTTCTTCTGCAGGTGGCGGCGCCAAGTGGCAACAGACAACCGCGGCCGAAACCAGGAATTGTCCCCTGCTGATAAGGTTTATCCCACGGCCTGCCCTGGCATCGCTCTTGATTATCCAGAAGCGCATTCTGCGGAAACGCCGGATGCCTCGACGCTAATCCACTTACCGCAGCCTATGGCGACAATGAATCGCAGTAATCCCATACAGAGATGACGGAGGTCTGGATGATCCCGTCCCGCAATGGCCGACGCAGGGATTAGTGATTGCCAAATGCCTCGTCCCGTATCAAATGGCCTCTCTAATATGCGTTTATGTCTCCTTGCATCAGTTCAGTGCGCCGATTCCTATTACTGCTGTTCATCGTTCGGGCATTTTAGGGCTTCTGGGCTTTCTAACAGACGGGGTACTTCTGATCTTGCTGCCATAAAAGGTGCTATATTTCTGCTGTGTTTTTCCCCCCTGCTTCGCCAAATTATGAAAGATGCAGTGCATTAAAGATTACAGAGTTAACCAGGAGGGTGAGAATGAGTGCAAACTGTATGCTGCCAAATGGCTAACGGAGCCATGTCACGAATTCGCTTATATGCAGGCTCGTGTAGATCAGAGTGATGATAATAAGTACATGTACATCGTTTATACCCATTGTTTCCATTTCTAATTGACTGTGTCAGCAGAGCTATTGTCATGGTATGGGTACCGTCTCCGAACCGTAGTCCGTTAATTCACTTCCCCGCAAAAGCCATCTTGTGAATAATTATTCTAAATGTTGTTGAAGTGTAACTACATGGACTGTACCCGACACGTCGTCAGGTCAAATTTTCAAGTTTTGAAGTGTAGCGATTTATGAGAGCAAACATCTATCAAAACTCTACTCCTACAAATTTTCACCTTAATTTTTATCTGAAAGGTCTTCGCTAATGTTGTGTTTGGATATTTAAAATTTTGCGAATTTAAATTTTGGTGAATTTTTGTCGTTTTCTAAACAAGGGTCACTATGTGATCATAAATTTCAAAACGCCACCCCTCAAAACATCACATTGCCTTCGAAGTATTCCGAACCTCTCATGAAATTCTTCTGAAAGGTCCCCACCAAACGTCGCCTTCTTGAATTTTTTTTTTTACAATTTCGAGCAAAGTAAAACGGACTGAAATTTGGAAGTGCTAGTACCACATATATCGGGTACATTTGTGATCTTGTAGTGCTTACGGTCATTTGGCGGTGATTCGGCACAATTGTCGTTTTTTTTCTGAATATACGATTTTCAAAGCTGCACATCTACAGTTATGAATGTTTTTCAACCAACTGCAAGCTACAAAAGTTTTGACCGTAGAGAGAAAATGAGTGAAATCTGGGATTAGTTGATACTGGGATTCTGGGACTCGTTGATACTGCAAGGTACCTTTGACCTTGCAGTGTTCAGTGTCACATTTAGGTCATTCAGTGTGCTTGTCTCCAAAAAAAATAGCTTGAAACTCGAGAACACAGCTGATAGCAAAGTAAAATGGATTAAAATTTGGGACTCAGGGATAATAGAATTAAATACATGTATATGCGATATCTTTGACTTTGTAGTGTTCAAGGTAATTTCGGGCTATTCGGTACCCTTGTCACAAATTTGTCTCTATAAAAACCGGCCGACCTTAGAGTGAAACGGACGGAAAGGTGATATTCGGGGACAGTAGTAAGACATATGCTTTGCTCTCACAGTGCTCTATGCAAGTTTGGGTGCATTCGGTGCACTTGTCTCAAAATGCCCTGTAAGTCGAAAACGGTTGTTGAAGAGCGAAACAGGTCTAAAATTGGGGGAAAATTCGGTGTACGTGTCTCAAAATGGCCGATAACTCCAAACGGCTGGTTGAGCGAAACGGATTGAAACTTGAGGCATGGGAATACTAGTACATGGAATAGAACTTTCAACACACCTTTTGTGCTTTTTCAACACACTTTTTGTGAGTGTCAGCATAATGCATGTATGGTGCATGTACTTTAGTCCTTGTCCAACCAAGGTCATTTTAACTTTCAAATGTCAAACGTAAGATAAATCGGGCCTCCCTCAGATACAAAACCAACTTGGTATTATCTGCCAAGTGGTCAAACAAAAGACGATACGAGGCATGGCAAGCCTCTAGTTGCCATGCCTCGTATCGTCTCCGTATAATGGTGGGCCTGGTAATATTCATACGGCGACCTTCTTGTGTTTTGCAAAGGTAAATACATCACATGTAGGGCCATATTTCCATTCTGTTCATGCAAAAACGTTTTGATCTCTCTGTATCTCTCCCCAGTTTGCCTGCGAGATTCTTTGGTTTCCTCTTCGACATTTTTAGCTGCTATCAAAATTTTGGCCATCATACATGCATGCGCTTAATACAATGGCTGAAAGCTCCTGTCAATACCATTTAAAAAATCTATCAAAATGCCAGCAAAATAAATGCCTTCAGTTGTTGTGCAGTAACATCTATTGAAGAAATTGTAGCAGAAAATGGCCTGTTACACATAAATTTCTTCTTGGACAGTACATATTTGATAACCAGCTGGGTTCAATTTAGTTGTAATTGAATGACGTCACGTTTACCCTTGAAAATCGATATCAATCTTATCCATCCGTTTAACGTCCATGTTACATTTTAGAATCAAAGCCTTGTTGTGCACCTGCAAGAAAATAATCATGTCCGAAAGTATGCACACATTTTAAAGGTTTCGGGGCGCCTGTTCATGCTAATCCAAACGTACGATCCATTCTTTGCCTCCTTTACAGCCAGTGCCAAGATTCGATTTACACGTACGCCAACGAAGCAATAAAATATCTCCGAAAGCAACAGTCTTGTTGCTTATTCCCCAATGCTCGGGGCAAGGTTATGCATTATCTGCATGCAGTAGCACATAGACCATCGCCACCTGTTGTACAGAGGCGAAGTTCTCGGCAAAATTTAAACCTAGTAATCTATTACACACAGGGGTGTATCCAAACCCTCCACCATGTGTCACATGTTGGGCGACCTTTTGTTTCATATACATCCCCCCTACAGCAATGGAACAAGAAGGCAGTCATTAACTTGAGGGAGATTTTGGTCTTCTAAAGAGTGTCCAGTATACATCTATCTCATATTTCTAAATTAAATAGGATCCAATATGATCTAATTAATCAAGGCGGAGCAATAGCTGAGATCACTTTTCTAGTGTCCGGTTCTAGTCTATTCCAATAGTATCATATTTGATATACGTGAAGGTGTGGCGACCATACAGGTGAATATTAGCACAATATCCCAGTGTGCAGCACCATGGGATGAATATCTGTTGGTTCTGTACATACATTGGAGAAACCCTGTTGTACATTCAATGGAGGGCAAAAACCATTCAGTAGTCTGGCCATAATGTGTGCAGGTGTCATGTGTCAATGCTACTGCGTCAGGCGATGTCCAACATCGCCAAGAGAGTGGAAATCATCTCTATGGTCGATCACTTTTAGAACATGTAGTACATGCATTTTGTTTTATGGCCATTTTTTCCAAAACAAATGTACGTGACGCTTGCCTTTCCCGGTAAGTTTTATTTTCCGATAATATAATCGTCTGGCTTATAACTCATAAACGCTCTCAGCACTACTCGCGCTTTTGCTTCTGATAGCAGAAGAAGAACATGGCCGCCGCATTGGTCAGAGCCATTTGTTTTGAAACGAGAATCACCTCCATCTGTGCTGCGAGCTGATATTTTGCAAATCCATGCTTTCCCGATCGCCTTGAGCTACCAGCAAAAATTATTAACATATAAAAACTAAATGGCTTAAAAAAACTCGGGTAAGAAGAATCGCGCTTTGAATACTAATTATTACATGTATGCGGCAGCTGGTGCTGGTGGTGGTGATAACGATCCCTATAGTAAACCGGATATCTTAATCCGAGAAGGAAGCCTCCTGCAAAAATTATAAGCATATAAAAACTCAATAGCTTAAAAAATTCTTCTTGTGTAAGAAGAATCGCGCTGGATATTAATTCCTATATGTATATGCCAGCTGGTGGTGTTGGTGTTGGTGATAACGATCCCTATAGTAAACCTGATATCTGATCTGAGGAGGAAGCCTCCTGTATGACGTCACTTCTCGCAGAAGACGGCCTTTGTCTTTCAACGTCTTTGGTATGGAGAAGAGGCCCGTGCTGAAACCCTAGCCTTATTAGCTGCACCTGCTGTTTTGGCCGACATTCCGTGGCCCGAGAGCTTATAGGTCATCTGTCCCCTTGTTGCCCAGCGGCTGCTATCCCAGTGGCCTTCTCATACCGGACTTCCCGGCCTCAAGGACTCCCAGGGTTCGGTACATACAGGGCTCCCGACCTCTGAAATCCAGCTCAGCCAAGGTCCCACCCACAGCCGTGTTTGCCCCTGTAGCGGGCTTCATTAAAGTAACCTGTAGGCCCACAAGGCAAATAGTAATATGCATGTACCCAAAACTGTAGCAAAAACGTAAAATTCCCTGTAAGGATGTAGTAGACCTTGGCAATACACATGATATAACTTGAATATATTTCCACCAGAGAGAGAGAGAGAGAGAGAGAGAGAGAGAGAGAGAACAGACATGATACACATGTAGATGATACCAAACATAACACTGACAGTTACATCACAAACATGAGTTTCAATGTTTAGTGTCAGTCCACGTTCCAAGTCTGGAACCCAAAGCCTGCCTTTTATTTCCCTGGAGTGCCCATGATATTTCAAAATAATATACCAATCACAATTCCAGCAACTGAATCGTGATATCTGTGAGAATATCTCCATCGCACTGATTAGACGGAACGGTACCAGTGAGCATATTTGTGTAAACGTGTCTAGCCGTGTTTGAACACAGCCATCAGTGTGTCCTTCGTCGGAGATCCCCGTACCCTCAGACTGCCCGAGATAAATAGCCCCTGTGTTTTTCCAATTCCAAACCACATTGGGGCACCTGTTTGGGTATTGCCCCCCAGTAGCTGTTTACGTTGAATATTAGATATCTGCTAGTTGCGTTCCTGCACGGGGAGAAGCAAGCAGGTGTGTGGATCCATGATCCTCGGGAGAAATTCCAGTGAGCTGAATGGAGGATGGCTGTGGGCGCCTGACTCCATGGGAGCGCCCAAAGGGGGTCCCGCCCATAACCGAAGCGGCCTCCCCTGGGTCGTGTTTCGTCAGGGCCTCGGACACGACAGCCACGCTTGGAACAGATTACACGGGTCTGCTACAAGAGTTTACATTCGCCGAACAGAACTCGGAATTCACTTCATTTTAACATGCACGAAACAGGGTTTTTTTTGTATTTCCTTTTCTTGTATGTACTGCAGCGCTTGCAGCCGAGGAGGATTTATGGCTTTGTCAATAGAGGCGATGAATCCTGGTAACCTAAGCCCCTGATGGCGAGACATAATCTTCATGTATAGTCGAGTCAAAGCGAACTCGCTTGGGCTAACAAAAGCAGGGTATATTTATTTGTGGCCGGGATTTAGGTACATGTAGTTTTAAATCCGTCTATAAATTTCATGTCTATAAAAATTCATGTTTAATTCAAGTCACTTTAGTTCTGTCCACGTGTGTCTGTGATGCCTAATCAAAGCGAGTGCGGGTAGCCCATAAAAAGATATTAATAAATATTCTTGTAATGGTAATGGTATATCTGTCCAATTGCATTTGTGCCTGATCCGCAGCTTTTCAAAGTGTGAATGGAATAGCTTCACGATTCAAAAAAAAAAAAAAGTCTGACACCCAGAGGTTGCCGTGCATACCAAAAAATGACTGAGCTTTTTGCACACAAATGCAATCACAAAATTTTTGTGTGGATGAAAACGTCTAGTCCAGGCCATCGAGTCAATACCTTTGTGGAACATTCCCCAAATCGGTTTAGAAGACATGCTGTGATTGGTTCCTTCCCAACGAAGGACGCGTTTAATTGGCCATCACCGTGGGGCAGCATGTGTATAATATTGCATGTACATGTATACATATGAAACAAGGGACTCACTGCACAACAAGACTGACCTAGCGAGAGCCCAAAGATTCCACTCGGGGTTTTACGTTTTGTTTCCAATGATTGTTTTATGATTCCTATAGTCATTTAAGTCTAGATCCTTGTCTAGACTCCTTTCTATACACAGTTCTAGTATAATAATGATATACTGAACCCTAAAGGCTATTTACAGGAGTCTTTAAACTATACTCAAATATAGAGTACACACCATATAATGCTGGAAATATCTCAGATAATAAGAAATTTGGTTATGAGGCTGATAAGGAATTTATATATTTTTATATTTAAACAGTCTATTTACCTATGGCTAAACTCGAAATGTAGATGTTCATATTGTTTGCACTGTTACAGTAGTGCGCACACTGCTTTAATGCTTTGTTTAACAAGACCGTGTATCCTACATACAGAATTGTTCGTACGATTTGTTCCCTTCAGGAGAATTGTTTTAAAGTTTAATTACTGAGAGAATATATATATTTTTTTTATTATTTTACAAACTTTCAAAAGGGAGAGACATACACGGATAAGACACAAGCCATGGATGTGACATTAGCATTGTTATGTATTTGGAGATAAAATCGCCTTCAATAAAATCTCGTTCTCCTTCGTAAAGTCTCTGATAAGGTATCCTCCACTAATACCGTCGCCTTTTACAGTCGTTTTAATTTTTCTTTTTACACGCATTTGTATATTTTTCATCGCACGCAAATAAAAAGCTCACCACTGCTATGTTATAAATAGAACTGGTTCCCGGCACTCCATATAAAATACTCTTCTCTTTATAAAATTTATTTTCGAGTATACTGTTCCATATATTACCATAATGGAACCTTGTATTTTATAGATATATGCATGGATATTATATAGTGTATGTAATCCAAGTGTTTTCTCCGTAAGTGCAGCTCACTGATATTAAATATTAAATAGAATTACACTATTTAGGTTACGAGTTGTCTGGAAGTTTAAGTTTGGCAAACAATTTCGATCGTGTTGAATAATTCTTATAAATTCTAGAAAATACCAATTGTTCTGTCTTTTTAATGGCGCTCTTATCGCTTGTGTCTATCTTGTACAGTTAAACCCTCATCCATAGATCACTTGTTTGTAAAGTACCACATTTTGTAGACCGCCATGGATATATTTTCCATGTTATTGAAGCTGTACATGTGGATCAATACCACCTGACTAGAAAATCCACGTTTTACGGTCTTTTTAAATACAGATTGCAATGCATACATGTATATTTATGTTGCAGTTTCATGCTCTTTCTTGGCTGTTCATTGCTGTAACTTCTATTCATAACGGTAATGTTGCTGAATGTATATTTTAATATTGATATTCTCTCCTCCCCCAAATCCCCTCTACCTTTTCATCAAAATCATCATCATCATCATCATCATCATCATCATCATCATCTTCTTCTTCTTCTTCTTCTTCTTTCATCATCATCATCATCATCATCATCACCATCATCTTCTTGTTCTTCTTTCTTGTTCTTGTTGTTGTTGTTGTTCTTCTTCTTCTTCTTCTTCTTCTTCTTCTTCTTGTCATCTCATATCTTATTATTGACGAGGAGGACGATGATGATGATGATGATGTACAACTATATCGGTACTGTTTTGCGGCTGCTGGTGCGTGGGCTGGCATTCCAGCTGCTTAATTAAACCTTTTCGTTCTTCATATGTACAACTTCACCCTCGGCTGACAAAGAATGTCCAATCAAATCAGAACGACGCCCGATATAAATACACTCTATCATAATGCCCTGGGACGTCTATACAGTGACATGGTGGTGTAATAACATGTCTCTGTCACTCGTTATAGAACTTCTGTCTACCACCTGTTGCTGAGACGCGTTGACAGTCCTTCAATCTAGATTGTCTCTGTTATATTTTTCCTCAAGACTTGCCTCACTCAGAAAACTAGTTACATGGGAATAGACCCAGGAGATAACCCCACAGGACGTGCATGTGCTTAGCTCCCCCCTCTTCGTGTGTGTACGCCTCGTGTGCTATATATGCCGGCTCTGAATAAAACATGTGCCGCTTCGCATTAGCCACCCGAGTTGGGAGTTTGGGAGGACGCGTCCATTGACGTTCCCCAATAAAGACGTGCCAAGATTTACTGGCGATTAACTGGATCCCGAGTTCCCACAATACGACAGCCAGGGAGCTTGATGCATGGCCCTGGTTTACGTCAGGGCTTGGTGCTGCCCGATTGCATGGTTTCCAGCAGGCGTAATAATGCGCCGTATATGGAAATATCCAGTGGTCCGCTACGCCTCATCTACTGTTTTTCATCTCTAGTATTCTCTGCCTCGTTTTTTTTTTACCTTTATTCAGTAGCGTATTTGGATGCAGCCTAAGAGCCTTAATAATTGATAGATGTTGCCATATTTAGTATAAATCAGGGGAAGAGGTTGTAGGCAGAAGAGGGAAGGGGGAGAGATTGCGCCGCCTCTGTGCCAGCAAAAGCTTCATCAAGGTGCCTCTATCTCCATCCACGGTGTTCGGTTTACGAGCTGACTTATCTGCATCTTTTATGAGGTGACATATCTACATGCTATCTTTCTCCAGTATTACCTTGCAGAGTCGTGTTTTTTTTCTCGTAAACTTATCCTCTCAGAACATTTCACTTTCAGCCTACGGTGGAAAAGCTCGTTTCTTTACCGTACTAAAGCTTCGACATCGAACCGAGTCTGAATTGCGTTTGCCATCGTCTGTCAGCACGTGCAGCACTACCAACAGGTGCGAAGGATGCGGTCTGTAACCATGGTAGTGGCCGGTGATGAACCTGTTGTATCCAGCACGTGTGGCATGATTGAATGGCCGGAGAACAACCTGGCGTATGTCATTATTACTACGGCAGACGGGCGAGAATGGCATCCAGTCAATAACGTTTTCAGTGTGACGACGCCAGCCGAAAACGATTGCATGTAGTGATAACTATATGTACGTCAATGATAAAAAAGCGAACTTAAAAAACGGCAAGCCAAGAGTACTTTAGAGCTCCTTTTGACCCCATGCTGTGTCAGTGCACAGAATCTGTTGATATATAAACTTTCAAGAGATTGTTACATCGGCACAACACGATTCACATCACCAGTCCCTCATTATTGATATTACTGGTGTGATTGGGTTTTTTCTACCACTATGACTGGAATGGAATGAAATAGTAATATACAAGATGTAGTACCACTATCAACATGTACTACTCCTACTACTTCTACTACTACTACTACTACTACTACTACTACTACTACTACTACTACTACTACTACTACTACTACTACTTCTACTCTACTACTACTACTACTACTACTACTACTACTACTACTACTACTATTACTACTACTACTACTTTTATGAGTACTACTGCTACTACTACTACTACTACTACTTTTTGTG
>JAAUYG010081748.1_pt1 | contig 13172 bp, 7 predicted proteins | sample 7278091 | NCBI WGS metagenome assembly JAAUYG01 (sample SAMN14350201, study PRJNA611818) | marine sediment metagenome | isolation source: surface marine sediment (0.6m) | place: French Polynesia: Moorea | collected 2018-08
CGATATTGTGTGCACTGTGTGATCGTTTTGTTTTGGGGTGTAAGCTTGGTTTTCCGAATGTGTAATCTTCCTGGGCATGAAGTTAGCCTTTATTGTGTGTTTTTCAGCTGCACTTGTGATATTTGCACCACAAAAATTCTTTTCGTGAAATTAATAACCTTGGTCATATTTACGCAAGACCAAAAAGGTGATCGCTTAAATGTTTTGAGCAGTATATTATTAAAAAGAGTCTCAAGTATAAATTGAGAGAAAATTTCTAACTTTTTTTTCTGTGAGGGTTAATTTGAGTTTCTTTGGTAAAAAACATGTGAAAAAAGCTCCACGGTTGGTTGCTGGCGAAGTCTATAGAATTCCCAACACTAACGAAGTTACAGCAATAAGACGTTATGAGAATATCCTAAATTGTCTTAAACCGGCACAATCTCATTATGTTAGGAACAGATCGAAATTTTGACTATGACCTATTTTAGTATTTTAGTCGCTCTTTTTTAATACTTACCAATTTCACTAATTTCGAATTCCTTACTAAAGTAAAGTCACATATGGACATACACCACTGAACTATAGTTGGTATGTTTGGCTTGCCATAGTACATGTAGTTCTTGGCCTGATTTTCCTGTCTGCTGGCTAACTGATCCAGACTGTAACTCACTCATATTGTCTGCCACTATTGTCTTAAAGACACGCCTGCTTCTTGGGAGATGATAAGCACGTAGGGGTGCGACACATTCGGTGAGCTGTGCCTAGCTTTATAAGCATGGGTAAGTGTTTAGTATGTCAGTGTACAGCCCCGGGTGTGCAGCAGACGACAGACCAGGCCAGTTACCTGGCTGGGAACACCAGCAATTTATGACAACCTTCCTGTCCTGGATCTTGTCATTTCAGAATAAAGCTTGCTCATCAACTCACGCGATCTCGTAGTTGTGACATCACACATTACTCGGTTACATTAAAGTAAACGACCTAACTCATTCTTACTAGAAACCTTCGTCAGTACCGGCCTTGTGCCATGTATAAATCACCCTACTAGACAGTGTGACCCATTTATCAGCCACACTAATTGATAACTTATATTTAGATGTCAGTCTTTACAAATATTGTTCTTCAGGTATTCCGATAGGTGATCTCCCCGACCATTTCCCAGTTATTGTCTGTGTTGGTACTAGATCAAGTTTCGAAACTACCGAATCTAAACCTACAACCTTCTTATATCATAATCTAAATGACATTTGAAGCTTATACTCAACTGCGGCAGTTACTACATCAAGTAAACTGAACCTTTACAAATTCGGTAAATCTTGCCGAAGCCTATATCACTTTCATAAATACGACAACTGTCTTGATGTAGTTGCCACAGGAAAAAAAAAACAAAAAACAAAAAAAAAAACAATACGATATCTAACAACAAACTCAGGCGTGAACCCTGGTTCACAAAAGGATTAATGAAATCAAGTAGGTCTGTTGAGAAACTTTATAATAACAACATATAGACATCCCCAACATCAGCAAACAAGTAAAGAATATACAAGGTTATATGCCCTTGTACCGGTTTATATTGATGTGATTTTTTTTCTATAGGTCTTCCTGGGCTGAGTCTCTGGCCCAGTAACAGTCGTAAGACTTCCAAGGTATGCGCCTTGGTTCACGTATATAAGATCATATCACACTGTATATATTGTACCCCGTTGATGCTGAATGGACCTAAATAAAACATACATACATACATCGGATTTCCAGGGGAAAGACCGCAGAAAGCAGAGACTGTAGTGAGAGGTGGATATTAGAGGTGGATATGTTAGCAATCCACCTATAAACCTACCTATATCCACCTGTAAAGCAATAGTTATTGCTTTATGTTTGAAGTGATTGTAGGAAAGCGGAGCAAACATCTGCTAAAATCAGCTGTTAAACGTTTGTATATGACCGAAACCAGAAACCAATATCGCCACCAACCAGCACGTTACCACTCCCAAGGCCTCCAACGCCGCCCCAGACCATGATGATTCGCACATACATGGACTATATTACATGTATCAGTGCTTAGGGAATGCTATTACATGTTCGTTTGTGGATAAAGACACACTCTGTTTGATACCAGCTAAAGCAAAGACAGTTGCAATTATCAACGCCAGCCTCGACAAACAAATCTGGCTAGATTTCCCGTTTCTTCCAATGCTCGACCTTTCCAACAGCGGCATGACAACAGAGTCCGTCCGCCTGCTGCAATCTTTGACCAGCCCCAGAAGGTTGAGAATTCAGCAAAAATTCAATCCTTAATATTCACAAAGCCTTTTTGGGTCGTCAAATGTTAGGGATCCTAGAAGTTCAACTAAATCCATTGGATCACATAAACCTAAATACACTTGAAAATCTTGTTAACGTGGAGGTACTTAACCTTAGTTACTTGCACTTAAATTACTTATCTCGAAATATTTCCAATATATCTCAAGAGCCTAGAAATATTGGACTTGTCGCATAATCTTAAGGATTTTGATGATACCTGTTTCCTGCCCATTCCAGAAACTTTACAACGTCTTCACATCATTCTACAATTGACTCAATATACGCTCCAGAAGATAGTAAATATGATGCATGCGCAAGCAAGTATTTGTGAAGGTGTATTTTGTGAGTATATAAAGGTGACTGTCAAGTCTGTACCTTCACCTTTATATGAAGGTCAATGTTGTAAACTTATAGGAAAGAAAGCAATGGAATATATCTTCCTGACCATCGCAAATGTTGATCTGACCATCGCAATTGTATCAACTGCAACTTCAACATTTACAATAATATGTTTCAAATCTCTAAGTTTTTGCCATTTTCTCACACTTATGTTTTTAAATTTATATTAATAAGTAGTAGTCTGTGCTTAGTGGTGGATCCATTCTACTGTATTTGTTTCTTACCAACAAATATTACGGACACTTCTTGGTTCTTCGAATATTCAAATTTGTAGTCGGACATTCACTGCAGGCTTGCTGGAGTGTTTTGTATTTTTCTGTCAGCATATACATGTATATGCTGACATATACATGTCATGTACATATACATGTATTAGGGCTCTACATAGGTCCAAATAATGTATGCTATGTCACACGTCCCTTTTTATTTTTTTCCTATGTCGCCATGTCACTCTTTATAAGACCTTAACCTCACTTTCTACATTTTTTATACAAGGCCACGTCGGACTTCTACAACTTTTAAAATGGCCGTGTCGCACTTCGTGTTTTACCCATGTGGAGCCCTTATACATGTATTCACTAACCCCAGTCTGTGGCTTGCGGTGATACTTTATGATAGGCCTACACCCCAAGGCCTGTCAAAACCATCTCCGGAGCAAATACTACACGTCACAGCTTCTGATATTACTATATTCATTATGACATCAGTCCTTCCCTTGGTATCAATCATTAATCCATTCAAAGATATATTATTACACTTTCTTGAAGACCCTTTGTTACCAGCATTACACTAGCTGCCCGGTATACTGGTAATTCGGTGTTTATGGATTAGCGCCCAACATCATTTGCAATATAATGCCACTTTAAAGTGAAACAAAGTGAACAAATAAAACAGTTGACATTGACATTTAGTAGTTTGCTATTGCTTGAAATTTCACTGCATGGAGGTGTAATTCTCGTGTATTTTGATTTTGACAGATCACAGGTAGACAAAAACAATAAGTCTAACATCAAAGTATCTGCTGGGAACCACATGAAAGAAGAAGGACGTCGAAATTCATAAATTAATTTTATTTGGGCATGTCCCATGGAACTTTCCTTTATATTGCTTTTCTGCTAATGATATTTATGTGGATATCTGGATGTTGATTTATATTTTCTTATCGCTGGACTTCAAGGATTGTTTGAGCTTGTCTTCCCTCTAAATAATATACACGTTCAATAAAAGGCATTCCAGAGTAAGTTTTTCCTAGGTGCCTGCATCTGCAGTAATATCAATACATGGTGTAAATTTAAACTGACATATTGATCTCTGGGTTATCAAATATAGCCGATGGTGGCTTTGACAAGAATAGTTGGCCATGGTTTTAACAAGGACACGGGCAATGGTCTTAAAAGGGATAACTTCTGCAGCAATGAAATATATTGTATGATAGCTTAAAAAACTGCCAACGGACAGTGATACGAACAGATGCAGTTGCCGCTCGCGTCTGTTGCAGTCATAAAAATTTAAATGTGATGGTTTTGACACGATTGATGTGGTTGTAAAAACGCTTTATGGTTGTCACAAAACAATTGTTCTTACATTAACAAAGAACTTTGTTAATTGCACTTTACATTGATAGCTAATTACTTTTTTTAAAGGCAAAGTCGATGTTGGTTTTCAGAGACTCTTTGTACATAATTGTGTCCGGTTATGGTTCAGGTTTAACAAAATCCTGTAAGCAGTGGGTAACACTTAAGTACCGCTTATTACATAATACTGCTTAGAATAAAACCGTGTATGCTTATTTCTTCAAAACATTATGCAAATAAACTCCTTCAAATATTTTGTGCGATCACAGTGTGTGGGCGCGATCAACAGGCATCCCAAAATAGGGTTCTTTAATGACATTGATTTTACAACCTCCTACGTGTTGCTTTGACAACTGCTAACACGCGAAAAGTCTCGCATTTCTAATAGGCATAATACACCAAGTAATGTCTTGATAATCGTATGTCCTCTTCTATTTGCCAGGAAGAGGATTCCATTCCCATTTTAAAGTTACACCATCCCCCAGTTGGGCCATCGTTGATGTGGCGCCAAGGGATACAGTAGTCCCTCTATTTTACAACCCTTTATTTTAAGACCACCCTTGATTATAAGACCACCCAATTTGGTCCCAAAGTGTCACTCTGTTTTTTAAATTACCTTTATTTTAAGACCACCTGCAATATAAGACCATATCTACTTGGTCCCATGGGTGGTCTTAAAATAGAGGGGCTACTGTACCTATACGTCCAAGCGTTCGCTGGCTTAAGCTAGCGAAGATAAATTCACACAAACAGTGTTCGTATCAACATCACAGATCCGAAAATAACAAATATCAAACACGTTACTATGACAATGTTTCCTGTTGCCATGGAAGTATCCATTTCCGTGGCGTCCTCGTGACGCCTGGAGATCCTGCGACGCTGTTCTCTGGCTTTGTACGCCTGCAATGCGGTGTTCATATCTCCAGAATCCGGCTGCAGGGAGAGTTTCCGGACCTCCCGTCTGGGTAGATCCAGAATGGTATGATTGCTGGATCTGCGAGTCATGTCGATATTTCTCTGTGGCGCTCTCTATATGCAGACCAGTCGATGAGTCACGTATACAGGCGCTACCTGTTACATCTGATAATTCATACAGTAACAAAATATGAAGTCATAAATCTCTAGCATTTGCATTCCAAGCATCCAATCAACCTGTTCCATCGGCCCACAGTGAAATCCAAACTTTCTACGCTGACATGTCCTGAAAGGAATAGCAACACCAATTAGTCCAAAAATTATATCAAAAGCATCTCGAAATAATGTTTTTGCATGGGCTACCATTGTCAATATCTTACGGTTACCCTGATAAATAAATTTATTTGTACTTAGAAAAAAGTAGGGATGCATTTGCTATTGTTGGTAGTGCCACCGATATCACTACCACCGACACACTATATCACTCTAAAACCAATTTCAACCAATTCAAAAAAAAAAAAAAAATCATTTGAGTACCATCATACCATGTTGCCGATTCGTTTGAAGCTTGTAATCCATCCCGCAAGTATTAAATATAATTGAAGTTAGTTGTACTACCATTTAGTGTGCTACAAGAACAAGCATACAAGATATCCACCAAGTCACTAAGATATCCTCCGAGGCCCATGCAGTGTATGGACGCACAGTCGCATACATCATAACCTACCTGTGCTGGTGATGGCCTTGCCTCAAATGATATTCCGCTTTTCTATTTGCCTATCTCTTGGCCCAGTGAAATACTACCTGGAAAAAAGTGGCCTATTGTACAATAAAACTTCCGAGCGGGATATCAGCGCCTGGTTGTAAATATATCCTCTCATGTTCCTGTAGTAGGTAGATAATACCGAGATAGTAACTTGCTACACGGAGGGTGCATACTTCACTTTTTGCTGGAACCGTAAGCCCGGAACCCCCTAAAACACAGAAACCTGCGGTTCAACAAATGAAATGTGCCTGTTCTTCGAGTTTCAAGAACGGAAGCCAACCCGCCTTAACTAATGGGTTTTGTGGGGAGAGGCGGATATCAAACGTCGCTTCGGGCAACCCTATAAGGTGCGCTGATTGAGCAGGATAGGCCTACTGGTTGCTTCACTGAACAACAAGACAGGTGTCTAGCATAACGTTGTCCAGTGTCACAACGGAATTCTAGCAAGGAATATTAGTTACCTAATTAAATAGGGACCCATTTCCTTTTAGTACTTAGGTGAGCGTTCTACTTTCTATATTATACTATTATACTCTAAGGTAGATTTTTTTTTTCGAGTACCAATCCTCTTGTATTCAGCCGTAGATTATAACGCTTCAACTTCAACCAGGGTTACCATGCTAAGTGGGCACTTCTAGATGCCTTGCACTGACGATTTATGTGGCATCTTATATCTTATCTTGTTTTGATTTCATGTGGTCATCCAGACGGACGAGAAGCATTAAAATAAGTAGGGATATCTGCACACGGCAGAGCCACAAACATCCAGCTTTTAGTAGAAACTGAGCAAAAGCTTATTGCTCGACGAAGATATTTTGAGCATCTAGATTTTCTTGCGGTATCAGAAACCAGGATACATGGCGAGCTATTCAACTTCATCGTCAAAATTTCAACCAAAAATTATAAATGCATTTGTTTTTGTCACCAGAAACGTGGTGGATCCTGTGAAGTATATATGTGTAGCATATGGTGCCAAAAAGTGAAGAAACAAAGAAATATATAATTAAGCAAAATAAATAATAATAATCACTCAATAAATCAATTTAATCAAATGATAAATAAATTTTACAAACAAACATTCAACTAAATAAAATAAATAAATGAGTAAATGAACCGAGACGTTGCAACAGTTTACTTCGGTCGATAAGCATGCTGGGGGTAAAGTAAAGTCTTATTTAGATATTATTCATCCATGTTGCCAGGGTTATGTTTTACCTGAAGGGGGATTTTCCTACGCCTTCTCTGGGCAGGGACCGAGAAAGCCCCTACCTGTTTAAAGAGATGGACAGATTGTATCCGTGATGATCATAGACCCAGTTTTTTTGTGTGTTTCCATAACCACCGACTCCGTCATATCCATAATCATATCTATAAGGTAGACATTCTTTAACACAATGCAGAGAAGTCGCAGAGAATACTCGCCAGAACATGTGCCGTGTGTATGGCGTGTGTAATTAAAGCCCTTATAGTGTGCATGTTATATTCATAACATCAAGTGATGCATTGTGGACGTCTTCCGTTAACAGGTTCATCGACACTATACCATGTGTATATCTAACGTTCGGCTACTGCATTGCTGCACTCGCGTACAGCAGAGGATCCTGCTAAATGTCGCCGTCATTGACCATATTATCACCCACGCAGGGTGTCATTTACCAAAAACATACAAACACACACGGTGCTTGTAACTGTCAATAAATAAACCCTGTAGCCGATTAGTGGTGAAGGGTTCGGGTTACCAATAAATAACGGCGCTCCACTAATTATAGCTGAACATATAGGCCTACACAACCCATGTGTATAGGCAGTTTACCCGGACAACCTGGCTCCTCAAGTTGTATTAATAGTTTTTTTCGCACCTTTTGACTTGACCCGATATGATTGCACGGCTTCCGAAGCCGTGTCATCATGGTAGGTCAAGTCAGAAGGTGTAAAAAGCAAAATAAAAGGCTCGAGGAGCCAGGTTTCCGGCTAATAGGCAGTTGGGCCATTGAAACCGACTGTGTTTAACGTTTGTGGAAAGTTAAGATTTTGAGTTAGTAGGGAGTCTTACATGTACGTCTCTGGAAAACTCGGAGTAACGCTTGGAAGAATTATATATTTTTGGGGATTGCTGGGTTACGTAATTAACCACATAAGCCACAAATGTTGGACCGCTAAATAGCTGTATTCGTTCTACTAACCTTACCATCTACCTGTCTTTAAAGCAGTTAAATATAGACTGAAAAAAAGCCGCATTTAGCATCATCAATTCCAACTCCATAATCACCAATTCCAATTACATAAGTCCAATTCCAATTCTCAGATCAACAAATGTAAGTCTAGGTATAATTCCGGAATTGGTATTGATTTGTGAACCTATGAACAAGTCCAGTTCCAATTTCGGAATTGACCCGTCGCTGGATATCACTAACAATCACAAAGCAAACATCTGAAACAGTTGCCAGTCAAATGCCTTGTTTTGCAGTCATTGAAGTATATCATTGTATGTGCACAAAGAAATAGAGAGTGTGAAAATCATAGACACACATTTCAGCAGTCAGGGAGGATCTATTGATAAAACGGGGGAAAAAGAAAAACGGTTTTCTTGTGCTACTTGGATTGTTTTATCTCCTACCACAAATAATAATAATAATAATAATAATAATAATAATAATAATAATAATAATAATAATAATAATAATAATAACAATAACAATAATAAGAATAAGAAGAAGAAGAAGAAGAAGAAGAAGAAGAAGAAGAAGAAAGAAGATCTTATCTTACCTGAATCCTGTTGGTCAATCCCCAAGGTGGTCCACTTCTCCGCAGTCAGCCTAAACCACGTCTCTTCCAGCCAGTCCCTGGGGAAACTGTGACACATTGATGTCCCCCGCCAGCTCTGCTGCCAGACTACCTGGTGACAGCAATCTTATTACTGGGGCTTTAAGGGTGGCACCAGCTTCCGGGCCAACAGGTGTTGCTGACGTCATAGAACAATGAGTGACTGGCATAAGTAAAATCCTTAAGTTTTTAGCTTTTTATATTATTTACATTGTATTGCTCCTCCAGTAGTAGCAGCAGCAGCAGTAGCAGCAGCAGCAGCAGCAGCAGTAGTAGTAGTAGTAGTAGTATTAGTAGTAGTAGTAGTAGTAGTAGTAGGAGGAGGAGGAGGAGGAGGAGGAGGAAAAGGAGGGGCAACAGTAGCAGCAGCAGCAGTAGTAGTACTATGAGGAGGTGGAGGAGGAGGAGGAGGAGTAGAAGGGGGAGAAGGGGAGGGGAGTAGGAGGATGAACAGTAGTAGTAGTAGTAGTAGTAGTAGTAGTAGTAGTAGTAGTAGTAGTAGTAGTATTAGTTGTTGTTGTTGTTGTTGTAGCAGCAGTAGCAGCAGTAGCAGCAGCTAAGTAGTAATATAGGTCTTCTCTAATAGGGGTACCCTGCTGTATTTGCAGGAGCTTTATTTCAACATAACAGAGGTGCCCTACTACTGTTGCTGCTGCTGCCACTACTACTACTACTACTACTACTACTACTACTACTACTACTACTACTACTACTACTACTACTACTACTACTACTACTACTACTACTACGAGAAACTGCTCCTGCTACTAGGCGTGATCTCCCATGATCCATTATTTCCTGTGATATGTTCTCGATGCACGCTTAGTGGGCATGGGTGGGGTTTAATTATTTACACCGTAGCTTTCCGTGGTTAGAGAGGGAGAGCCGTCCTGTTATACACATGATAAAGCACAGGCGTTGTTACATGTACATTAAGTCCCAAGCACGTTCTTCTATGCTATACATGGCATACGGGCAGGCTTGGTAAAAGCAGGGTATTATGATCAGCTTTAGGAGGGAAATCGTTATCACGACAGGTCAAATCCGGTCAACAACCCAAATACGGGGAAAATTGGCAGGGAAGCAATCAGGTAATGTGGTGGAAGGGATTAAGGCGGCACCTCTCCGTAAAAGCTTCATGACGCGAATTATGGCGTCGATATTAACACAGTTGCTACACGTAGGCAGTTTCTGTACTGTATCGATCTGGTAAAGACGCCGATTATAGTTTGTCCAGCCATTATACTAATACATGTACCAAAGATTGCTAGGGCAGCGGAAAACCACGCCCTCCAAATCATGCGCACATCATAAGGATTTCCGTTCAACTTCAAACTTGGATAACGGTATGGGTAAAATTGTATTTGAAAATTCAAAATCACTCAGAGGCAAACAAAACATGGTGCGTTCGTATTAGGAGTTCCTATTTCTGTTTAATAGCACGTACTTTATTCCCTATCTTGGGTTTGAAAAATAAGTTATATAAGTTCTCTTTCACTGTCTCGGCCTTCAAGGTTATTTGATCAGAATCAATCTAATGGTGCGACTTTACGTCACACATACCTGCATACCTCCCTGTGCCTGTGGCAATGTTAACTAGCAGCATACACACAATTCATACTTTCAGGTATAAAGACTAAAAAAATATGACCTTGATTTGGACCTAATAATTAATAGTGCAGCTGATGTCCCACAGCAGCCAAGTGTCTATTTTACCCCCATTTAGCTGCTATATTAAATTGAACTTTTTCCATAAGTTGTTATGACTGGACCCAAGTCCCCCACTCTGTCCCACAACTACCATTCTCACATGTTCCTTGTTGTCATATTTTTACAAAATCGGATCACCTCAGACCTGGGTCACATGTAAGATCCATTCTTGCGATTGACAAACAATAAAATCTTATCTTATCTTACCCAAAGAGAACATCGAAATGCATTTGATTGACAAAATATATTTTAATATTTTTTGAGAATATTTACAGTACAATATTAATGTGGACTCATTAAACAAGAGAGTCCACTGCCTGTTGCACTTAATTAGAGAAGTGCTATAATTATATAATTAGTGCTATAATTAGTGCTATAATTAGAGAAACTAATACACTATCCTGTACAAGGTAAACCGTTTTGATGAGTTAGGGAACCTGGATGGTCATGAAAAGGAAGTGACAATAATACCGTACTGACATGCTTACAGGGAAGACTTCCTTCGGTGGAAAAGGAAGAATCTAGAATTAGCAAATACACTATTTCTGGTATATCCCATAGAAGGAAGTTCAGGATCAGCCAATCAATTTGTTGGAGGGTGTAAATAATAAATCACCCGATCCAGGGTGCAGTATACAATGTGTGGAAAATATCGGATTTTGTTGACAGCGAAGTCATATCTTCCTTGTCAGAAGGTTCTAGCTGACCACAGCGGCAGACAGGACTTAGAATAATAATCAAGTAGAGTTTGTGTGGACAAAATATATGACCGAAAATGTAGTCACCAAAAACACAATTTTTTTTTTATTTTTCAGTGTTTCTTACATCCCCATAACACCTTTATCATACGACGCTGAGTGTCCTACTTTATCCTAATCCAGATTATTGTGCATGTTGCATTCGGGGTTAGCCTGCATAACTGTATTAAATGTATGTTAAATGAGTCTCGAGGTAACTCCATGTATTAAGTTTTGTTCTTTATAAACAGACCTTGTATACCACCAGATACCTAGGAACGTAAATTTAGAGCCAGGGTTTACGTCTTTACGTCTCTTTCACGAACATCTGAACGCTCGTTCACCCCCTAAGCCATATAAAGATCAACACTGTTCTTGATTTCCGGCAATGAATGTATGTGTGACGCAGTAAGTGATCGGCCAAGTTTTTCTCACGACCAAACCTTGTTTTACCCACACTGAATGACATGTGATATGCAAGTATTTGTGTGTTCCACGTGCATAGAAAAAGTGCACTAATCTCCTCTAACGTTATCCCTGATTGCCAAAAAATAAATTAGGGTGCATATGAAGTATATAACGCCTGAGGATATCGTGCCAGGTTGCTTATATACGGTGGCGTATTAGTGCCACATGTGAAAAAAAGAAAAATAAGTCCTACGTAGGACCTATTATCTCCTACGTAGGACTTAGTAAGTCCTACGTAGGACTTTTTTAATCACAGGTGGCACTAATACGCCACCGTACTTATATACCCAGAGAAGAAAATGAAGAGTGTTATTGAGCTTCAGTCTCGGCGTTTTTCGCCTTGTAGACCAAAACGACAGGAAGTAATTGTTGCATGGTTGCTTGAGCAGGGTAAGCCGTTGTCTCTTGCATTTGTTAAACGTTTCTTACACAACCATATTTAGAATAGGATGCAATGGTACCCCTGTAATCCCCCACATTGTATGTAGCACAATAATACATATCTCTACAATGTGACAGTCAACTCGACTTTTCTTTTATTATACCAAACTTGAATTTGTACTCGTTTTGGTCTTCTGTCTCTAAGCGTCAACATGTACAAGGGATAAAGCTCCATGTTTTTCGCTTGTTACTACCAATGTATCGGCTGACGCAGTAACTCCTTTGCAAGTATTATGCTAACTCCAATTCGGGCTATACTTAGATCCAGACAATATACTTCCTATGCGGTATAAGAAAGTTTTCATCTCGTCAATGGAGATGGATTTGATAATTTTGCCCCCCTACGAGCGAATTTGAAACCCACAAAATCGTTCGCATATGATATACAGACTGCAATCAAGGAGTCATTTAGTTCACTTTGTATGGCCCCATGGTGACCAAATTACCCTTTATCGCTGATCTTGAGATTATTCTTTTGGAAGATAAATCTTGAAGTTGTGTCTTGCATAACTTTGGGTTTTTTTCTGTGTGTAGTCAATGTTACCCACAAGTAGTTTAATGGGGCGGCACTCGGGGCTTAAAGTCCGCAATCGAGCTCTGTCGATCCTATAGCCCATTGCAAGTTGGATTCGAGTCAGTGCAAATGTATGCGGTATGGGTAGGGTGATTTGAATTCACTACGCGAGTTGCCAGTAGTTGGTATCTAAGTAAACATCAAGTACTTACATAAGCAAGTATACTTAGCGAACATAAAACAATCGCATAATAGCATACTGCTACTACTAATGCCGCTGCTGTTCCTCCTCCTCGTCCGCCTCCTCCTCCTCCTCCTACTCCTCCTCCTCCTCCTACTACTACTACTACTACTACTACTACTACTACTACTACTACTACTACTACTGAAGCAACTGCTACTACTACTACTATTACTACTCCTATTACTGCTACTACTACTACTACTACTACTACTACTACTACTACTACTACTACTACTACTAGTACTACTACTACTACTACTACTACTACTACTACTACTACTACTACTACTACTACTAC
>JAAUYG010102960.1_pt1 | contig 13172 bp, 7 predicted proteins | sample 7278091 | NCBI WGS metagenome assembly JAAUYG01 (sample SAMN14350201, study PRJNA611818) | marine sediment metagenome | isolation source: surface marine sediment (0.6m) | place: French Polynesia: Moorea | collected 2018-08
CCACCATTATTTGACTCTGTGCGTAGAATGTTTCGTCAGAAATTATGTTTCCAGAGTCCAAAAACATTCACTCCCAAATTATTATTATTATTATTATTATTATTATTATTGTCTGGATTATAAGAATGCTAGGCTCCAGTATGTGTTCTGGCCTCCATAGGAACTCTAATACAGAGTGGCCATATAATGAGGGACCACAGTGACGGAACTCTTTGAAATATTGTAAGAAAATTACGGCAAGGATCGGCAGTTATTTTCCATTCAAGTGACTCGAGCTATCTGCCATATTGAATTTTTCCAGGCAGTAACAGCGTAAACGTGTTTCTGGGCCTGGGTCTCCCATGGGTGATCAGTTCCATGTATGCCTTCTTCAACAACCGAACCTACCGGGTGCCAACCGGAAATCTGGTGTCATCTATTGTCATCTACACAATAGCCGCCACCCTGTGTATAATGTTCCTCCTAGTAAGACGGAAGGTGAGTATTGTAATGTAGTACATAGTATGTAGCTGGGGGGTGGGGGAAGTCTTCAAGAGAATGTGATCAGTAGTTGAAAAAATCCATAATGATACAAAAGAATAATTCAATTATATATATTCAAATATTTTTCTTTGAACTTTTTACTGTAAATATGTAGTTTAATCTTAACATGTAGTTTTACGGTTGCTGAGACTGAATTTGCTAGCTCTTCCTGAGCTTTCGACCATCAATGGCTTAGCTTCTTTAGGGATGGTGCTAGCAATGAGCTGGTCTCAGCTGTGGTAAAACTTATTAATGTTATTTAACATCATGAACATGACTGAGACCAGTAACAGCTTACCTACATGCATAAATGTTGTTTTTGATTTCAGTCATATTAAATAACATGAAGTTTTACCATAGCTGAGACTGGATATTGGAAGCTCTTCCCAACCTTCGGCCATCACTGGCCTTCTTCAAGGGTTGTGACATTGCAGCTCAGGAAGAAGTAAAAGTACTAGCAAGTCCAGTAAATGGCGAAGTAATAACACAAACCAGAGATGAACTGGGACAATGGATATGGCCCCCCCCAGCCATATACAACAACATCTTTCAGCGACACCCCCACATCTTGAAGGCCTGTTGTCACCACCCCTGAAGAAGGCCAGTGATGGCCAAAAGCTCGTGGAAAAGCTCCCAATAATCCATGCAGTCTCAGCTATGGTAAAATTTCATGTCGGGACAACATATACATGATATATGCATGGAGTTTAATCTTATGTTGCAGTTGAGTATACAGTGGTCCCCCTCTAGTAAGGACACCCGTTCTGCCAAAAAATTCTGTCCTTATTAGAGAGGTGTCTTTGGTGAGAGGGAGCCTTACATACATTCATAGTACTTGCTGCCAGAAATTGGTGTCCTTTATAGAGGGGTGTCCTCTCTAGAGAGTGTCCTTTAAGAGAGGGACCACTGTATCTGTTTGTGTGGGTGATCGCACTGTTTGCCCTTTTCAGGTTGTTGGAGGGGAACTCGGTGGGAAATCTCGTACAGTGAAATATCTGTCCAGTTTCTTTCTGTTCCTGCTGTGGGCTACGTATATCGTGCTAGCTTCACTGCAGTCCTACTTCGAGGATATTTTTCCATGGCAGACCCCGAGTGCACCTTAACAGTCAACATGGTCAACAGAGTGTTGTTTTACGTAGGATGTTTGCCACCCATGCAGTACGTGTTACTACGTGTAATGTGTTTGCTAGTCACTCAAAAAAAGCAATTTCTGATCTCTGAAATTTAAAATACATGTGCAAACATTTATGTGCATATTTTACATGTACATGTATTGCTATTTATTATCTTCCAATATCTGTTCTCATTGAGTTTGTGCATTGTATGTGTGTTACTGTTAAAGGATCATGCATACATATTAATGTATCCTTCAGATATTCTTGATAAAAGTGTTGTCCCAGAGCCTCTGTACTGCTTGATATGTTTATGAGTTAGCTCCACGTTTAATCATTGTACAGGATTGGGTTGGTAACTTGGTATTGGGTACGTGAACAGGGATTTTATTGGTTACAACAGCATGGGAAGAAACTACTGGTAATACCGCGCTCATCCTAACAGAAGTGCAGAACCCCAAAGATACAATGTATACCTAGGTAGGCTTCCCCTCTGGCAAAAAACATGCACCGGCTAAGGGGCGAATTCATACCAAGACCCGAGAAGATCATCAAGAAACAATAAGATCCTAGGGGTGCTCAGGCCAGTTTGGCTACGGCACATGTGCAAGGTTTGCCAGTTCATTAATTGTAAACAAAGGTTCACATTGTTTCTGTGCTGTGTCGAGCATATCGAATATTTTAAAATAATTTGCTTGTAGTTACTAGCCAGCAAGCATTATTCTTGAAATTATTAGATGCACATCCAAGATACATACTCAAACCCTTGCACTTGTGCACTGCACTTCTATTAGGGATAACATGGTAACTGCTTCTTTGAAATAAGTTGCCAGCTAGTGCATCTACTTTTACCCCCAGTGTTGGTTTACTCATGTTATTTGGATCATTTATAAGTATGAGCGACTGAAAGGCATGTTCATGTATACCTGTATATAAAACTTTAGGTTGTGAATGTTTAATTGAAGAAATCAAAAGCACCAGAATGCAACAGATTTTGCATATTTATCTTTCTCATAAGCAATCATATATAAATAAGTGGGTGTTACCATTTTGTGCATGTTAAGTATTTGAATGTTTCTGCTCAGTTTAAGTGTACATTTAATTTTGCTTGTTTATGCCTTAAAGACTGAGAATCCGACCTTGTTAAAGATAGCAGTGTCCTTTCATAGGTGGCGTTTCAGTACCTGTATCGGCTTTTGTTTTATAGCACCCGGTACATGTCATTTTATTCTAGCGAACAGATGGATGTTGTGATGTATATACACTGCACAGTGTACTTTCAGTGGTGTAACTTCCAACTTGGCTTGGCGCCTGCCTGTAATTGACTGTGATATAATCCTGTTGACATGTACATGTATACAGCATGGGTCGCTTGTTTTGAGAGCCGTCACATCGCTAATCATGGACCTCCTATGAATCTGGGTGCTTTCTATCTATCGTGTTTTGATCACAATTACGAAAGACATTTATAGATGTACTTTGGTGTGGTGCGACAGGATGAGGAAAAAACAGGTACTCCTCATGTACACTTTATTAACATGTCTAGGTTAAAATCTGTGTCTTAGTGTCACCTAGCAGTACATTATACTCTGGAGTTATATGGCACTACAAACACAGTTTCACCTCCTTTTTACAGCAATTCCATTTTATGGCCAATTGTTTATTGGCAGGGTCAGTGGTCTGTGGAATTGGTCCATTTCGTAGTTGATGCAGCAGAAAGCAACGGAATAAAGAAAGGGAAAATGTGCTACAAGTATTCTTCTACAAATAGTGCTACCAGTAATTAGTGTGAACGTAGAAAGAAAGGGGTTTTCAGTGACGTGCTATTTGCTGCATTGTGCTAATCAGTGTTTTACAGTTACCAGTATATTGAAATCTTTTTCACAACAGTTTTCTGGGATTATATATTTTTTTTTTTTTGGGGGGGGGGGAGGAAATAGCTAAGTGGAAATAACCCTTGCAATTGAGGTGTGTTCAAAATCATTGCGTAGTTGTCTACAACATGTGAAAGAAATTCTACTTTACAAATTGTTTTGGAAAAATAAAACTCACTTTTTTACATGGAAAGAACAGGAATCACTTGCAGCAAAGTACCAGAGCTACAATACCAGGAGCTAATTCCTCCATGTACAATGTCACAGCGGAATTCTTCTTTTAATATAGCACACACTTGTGTACCTGATAGAAGTACATATGTAATATGGTCTGGACTTCAAGAGTATAGAGTTAGTTACAGGAGCACCAGTAATCTGAAATATACCCTCAACTGCTAACAATTTGCCACCTATTGCCTTAAGTGTCTCCTCCTTCTATATGCTGTATCACTGTGAAAACATTTTCTTGGACTAAAGACTAGGTGCATGGGTTGGAATCCTGCCAAAAACATATTTGAAGATTAAAATACAATGTAGTTCTTTGTGATACCTTGCATTTAGAATGAAACTACCAGTACTTGATATACAGTCTGCTTAAGATTCATTTTTGTGAAGTATATATGTGTGTATTATTGTTTGCACTATTGCAGTATTTAATGGCTATAATAATGCTTACCATTGCAGTATACATGTTGTGTCTATTGAAATATTGGTACTTTTTTTACCTTACAACCTGCATTATTGTTGGTATAACGGTGCAATATTTATGCTCTTTATCATTGTAAACAATGCTGTACATGTATATCTGTAAAAACAAAACAAAATCAGGTAAAAAATATACCAGGATCATAATTAAGGCACAAAGTGTATTGTAATTCTTCATGCATGTACATGCCAGTAAACCTTTCATGGGTTCTTTTGAATAAATCCGAAATTTTATGTTAATACGGGTAACCCAGCACAAAAGGTCAAAATTTTAATGCAAGTCATAATATACTTAATAATGCTAGGGCATTTGTTTGATGCATAATTGACTTCCCTTTGTACAAAGAAGTTGAATTTTCAGCAATTTATTTTCTGCTTTCCTAGAACTTTTCTGATGCTAATATTTTCAAAAAGGTTTAGTCTTACATTATGTAATGATATATAGAGCGGTGTGAGACCAACAGCACATGGTTGGTCCATCCATTCATGATGAACATTAAACATGGACGCTGGTCATTAAATTGAGTGCGATGTCTTCTGTCGCACAGTAGATATGCATGTAAGGACCGCTGGTAATGTAGGATATGACATTTTCTTTCGGAGCAAAGTGCAGCAATATAACTGGTCATTAGTGGATTTTTGCTTCTTTTTCTGTTTTTTTTCAAAAAAACACTTAGTTGTTTGCTAAGAATTGAAGAAGAGCTGCATTATATTTTTGCCTATCTTGATATTTAGGTGATTCCAGTCGGCATGTATTTGTATAGCGATACCAGTAGGCGAGTTCTGAGCTGCAATCAATATTGTTGCAGAGGCTGATAATAGCTGTTACATCTGCTTTGAACTGCCTCATTAGTGAACTCGTTAGAAGTAGTGATGCTGCTATACATCTAATAAGGTTGCTAAGGTGCTGGATACAAGAATGGTTGTTGGGCTAGCAGGTCTTCTCCGATTACCAGGTGGAAAACCTCCAATTCAGTTGGGTGTTTTCCATGGTTTCTGTAAAGTAACGCATTAGATTTTAAATGTAAGTACTGATATGTCAGTAACAAACTGGAACTCTGATGATATTGTTTATTGCATGTATACAATTTTCAAGAGCTGCAACACTTTGTTGCCATTGAATCACATTTATATTTGGTCCTGGAATTTGTAGCATGCTGTTTATTATTGTCAGTTCTTTCATAAGTAGGAGGTTTACATCATAATATACACATGTAATTACATTTAAATTTCTTCCTAATAATTTAAGTACATAGATTCTTCTCAGCGTATGTGAGATTTGGCTTCTGCTTAAATGGGCTTAATTACATTGGAGCCTTGTGAGGTTGTTCAAAATTTACATTCTATTCAGTCCGATATGGCTAAAGGATTTGGCAGAAGTTGAAGATGATAAAAGATTTTGAAAAGTTTCAGGCACTTGTTGTATTGAGACAAAACATATCAGACCCAGAAAAATAATATTTTGTGTCCGTTTTGTTTCTCAGGAAACCACAGTGTGCTATCACTGTGGTATCACACAGGATTGGAAATTAAGCTCTTTGTTATTAGTAATTGGAACATTTTATGGAAATTAACATATGAGCGCAATGTAAACCTTTCTCATATGCATGTACCAGTACAGTTACATGTATAATCAAAACACACTTAAATAAGGCCTCTTCTCAAATATTGCCTTATAAGGGGATTACCTGGCCAATTGGCACATGCATAAGCACACTTCCTGGAGTCTCATGCATGCTTGAACTCTTGACCGTATAGCCATTATGGGAAATATGCATCCTAAAAAAAAGTGAACTTCGTCAATTACCCAAACTTTAATAAGGGGTGAACATTAACCTGCAATACGCATGTTGTAAAAAGATCTATAAATAGATAAATGTTCATATAAAAAAAAATTAACGAAAGGGTTCCTGGATCTACTTTTCACACAGGGTGTCGCGATTTGTTTTCGCATGAAAATAATTAACCATTGAATGTCCTTGATCGATTAAATCTATCTGCATCAACAGAAATTAATACCCATTACCAACTATTGCCTGCAGCATGGAGGAGGATACTGCGTCTGTCGAAATAGGCTTTAGGGCGAATCCAAGGCCAGAATATGACATGTATTGGCATCTGTGAAGGGTGATGCATAAGTAACACATGGGTACATTATGACATACACAGGGGTACATTATGATAGCGTGATTAAAAAGAAATGTGCTAAACTGGTTTTGACAAATAAATACTTTTAGGCATATTTAGTATAGATTATCACCCATATGTTATTGGACAATGTATCAGGTAATGCTATGTTAATACTTGTATATGTTGTATAATTGCTTGATAAATGTATTAATGTTTTTCCAATGTACTTGCCCCCCCTCCCCCAGCTCCCACCCCCTGCTTCACTTGACTTTGAATTTTCTAATATGCTCAGCTGTAAATTTCATGCTTCAAATATTGCTTGTGGTATATATGCATTCATTCTAAACGATGCTCTGGATGTGTCTTATATGTGCCATGTTACTAAAGGTCTTAAATGTATGTCATACATAGCATATCATTGAAATGTCATACTTGGGATGGTACTGCATTTTCATGTTTAATGTAACAATGATTAATTTCCTCGCCAAGTCGAATTAAACACACATAAAGAATAACACAGAATAATACATAAAAACAGGTATACTGTTCATATGTACTGATAATTAAAAGCTACTGTTCTGGTATTTCAGAAAGAGAGAAATTATCTCAAGTTGTATATCAGAATCAATATAACGGGTATCCATATTTTGGGTGTAAAGTAAATTGACAACAAGGTTTGCATGGGGATAAAAGCATGTATTTGAATGTATTGATGAGTTACATTAAACTACATGTTTATTGTTTAAGACCAATCCACAAATCCACAATAGAAAAATCCACATTCCACTCTACAATAGTGTGCTTAAATGTGAATCTCTGTTGAGAACAAATTTTTGTTTTTGCATTAATTGGGAGAGTGGAGTATGTTTCAAGAGTCTCCTATACAGAGTATAGTGGTCCTTCTACTTTAAGACTATCTCCAAGACCATAAAAAATGTGGTGTTATATTGCAGGTGCTCTTAAAATAAGTTAAACGGCATACAAATATTCCCCTTGGGACCAAATTGTGTTGTCTTGTAATTTCAAAGATGGTCTTAAAGTAAACGGTTGTAAATTGGAGGGACCCTGTACAACGAATGTTCGTAAAACCTTTATTTCCATTTACTGTCCTATTATGTATGACTGTCTAGCCTTTTGTTGGAGAACTAATTTGGAGATTACATGGTATTAATTAAGCCAGAATCTTACAGTTTGAAGACTAGCGGCATCATGTACATTGCCAGATATAGGTGGAAGGACTTTCTGCAAATTTGTTTCCGTACATGAGACCAAGAATGAGGATGTGGTCCTTTTGTTTGGAGACCAGGCAATGCAAAAAAACCTAAATGGGTAATGTCTATTTAATTAATCCATTTGCAAACTTGCCATTTAGCAGCAAGAGAACGAGGGTGAAAATTTGAAATGAATACAAGGAAGCACAAATCAAAGGAAAAATACATTACCGGTAGCTATAAAGAAGACCAATTTATATATATGTCAGTGGCTTAAGTAATCCTGTGTGGTTTGAAATGTTATTGGGGTCAGAGCTTTAAAAATGACTTGTTTTCTCTGCAAGATAAAATACCATGCTAAGAGTGTTACTGGTTGTGCTTGAGAAAGTTCTTGATGTTCAAGATAATCGAAACTTGATATGCATATACTTTATTACTCTGCAATCAGTTTGAACTACAGTTTGCTTGGGCCGGACCATTCTTAGCACAGACATTTTCTTCAGCCATGAAATTTTATGAAACTGAATCATATCTGGTCAAGTTATCAGTGTTTTTGAGTTGTCACTAATTTGCATTTTGATAATACCAATATACACATTTGTTGATCGATAGTTATACATTTGAAAATAATTTGTGTAGGGCAGCTTTTGAGTGTTATTGTTGTAAGGAAATATTGATATATATATTATATATATCCAATTCTGCAATAAACTCTTAGTTGTTTGACAGATATATTGTTTTTGTTTGTGCAGTTTTATCGTTGTGCACCATTGGTCGATGTGGCTTGGTGATTCATGAACTATATCGGTACGTTGCAACCACATGGTTATATTTATGTGGTCAACTTCTTTGCTTTCTTTGTAGCATTTTTTATGCCCCACTGGCCATCTACCTAAGAGTGACCAGTACTGTTACATGGAGGATAAGTAGTTTACAACTGCATGTTTTAAGGGGATGTGGGTCATGACTTGGTGTTTATTATATACACTAGAGCATTACTATATATGGACTTTTATAAAGCTAATCAGCTCGTTCCGCCCAAGCTTCAGTTCCAGCAATGCCTTTTAAGGACAATGACACCCAAGTTGCCAGAACGTGCCATCGTCACAATAACGAGCGGTTTGTGGGTGGTCTACTGATGGGCCAGTGATCACGTCATGTTGCCGACAGCCATCCCATACCGTACATGTATTTGTCATGCTAATGAGCCATTCTTAAACACTTTTATTACTCTAAATGGTTCCATGAAGTTTCCCTGGTTAGAAAAAAAAAAGCTTGTTGTGCCATGGTCATTTTGGGGTTACTCGAAATGGTTCAGCCCCTTCCTTTTCAACAGAGAAATATATGCGATGCCCAAGACGGCAGTTCATCTTGTTAGAAGAGGCAATAAAAGAAAAGAAAACGGACAGAGTGCGCTCCCAGATGCTTGTTTTGAAGATTTATGTACCGGACTTGTCGAAGAATGGGCAATGGAAAATAAAATGTGGGGAGTGTCAATACTGGCAGTGTAAAACTTTTATTACCCAGCAAAGGTTTGATGACTGACCGAATTTGAAAACTCGGAGAACAGGTTCTGGCCATAGATCACGCAAATTCTAAGTTGACGTTTCGAAGAAGAATTTTTTTTTATTTATAGAGGTATGCAGACCAAGTTCTCAAGTGTTGCTGGAGGCCAATGTATTTCATGGGAGGACAAATACGTTGCAGATTTGTTATCAGAAAAATATTTAAAATTCTTTCGGTTTTTCTGAAAATACTTTTTAAATAGGGCTAATGATCTTCAAATAGTGACATGCAATCTCGCAAAAGATTATAGACTACTGTATCTTACTACACTATAGTCATTACAATTAGAGGTTTGATCTACTGGACCTTTTACTATAGAACCACCTACCCCGGTACCTCTAATTTTTTCCTGGGATTGGTCTTAATGTACAGGCATATAAGCCAATATCACTGTAGTCAGTATACATGCATATGTATATAGGATGTGTTTTCATGAATAGTTCAAATGGTGCTTATTAAAACAACACAAGGCATGGATTTGACTATCAAGAATAATTTATGCACATAAAGCATATGTCAGCATATTTCAGCCAGGGAGATGGACCAGAAAAGTCATTATTTCTGCAGAACATGAAGCTAAATACCATTGCAGATATGACACAAACGTAACATGCAAATACCGGCATTCAGACGAGCGCTATTGACGATAGCCTTAAGAGGGTGCAGAAAACACTCTACAGTGCTGCACACAGGGTGTACCATTAGTACAGTTATTGCATATATTACAGTGACTTGCAGCTTTTTTGTAAACAGGTAAACACCATAGGGTATTGCAGGTTGATAATTTGCATATACAGTACAAATGTTTCTTTTACAGCCAGCTTTTGTTTTGCATGAAAGCAGACAAGCGTCTTAAACGATTTTCTGGACTGAGATTATCTGATAATTCAACAGTATTGTGTTCCAACCTAATTGAACTAATAATTCAACAGTATTGTACTTTAACCTACACATCTATAAACCAGCGACTACTGTATATACCGATAGGAAGGCAATCTTGAATATACTTGTATAGTTTTATACTTTCTCTCTCTTACTTAGCATTAATTTACAGAAGTAATCCTATTCCATGACTAAGAGCAATCCTGTTTGCATCCTGGAGAAAAATTACACGTACCACCAAATGATAAAAAGGGTCCTTCCAAATTTGGTTTTAGACGAGTGAACAATAGTTTGGCTTATTTCTCTAATCAACAATTACCATCATCAACTCTATAACTACAGAAGTGCATGCATTTTCATAATGTCCATATTTTTTTTCACCATTGTTCACAGTGCCATAACATGACCAATGCAAAGATTACATCTCGATATAGGTTGATGCTTATTATATTTTCACTTTTGTCACCAAATGATGTATACATACATGTATATACATGTGTACATGCAAAGCAACTGAAGCAACATATATCGGTACATAAACACGCGTATACAAGCCAATCGGGTCAAAGTGACAGGTTGCGTTCACAGTCATATAAGTCCGAAATGTGAAAAGAGTGATCAAGAACTTGTGAATTCTGCTTGTCAGTGAGTGAAAATATAGAACAAACATGGCAAAACAGCATACGAACGCTGGCATTTGAACAAATACACGAGAAATACATGCTGATATTTACAGAATAACTCTTGCATAATACCAATATATATTACTCTTCAACAATAAATACCATAGTCAAGCACTGACAATAGGAGAAACTTTTACAGGCAATGCACACAAGCATACGTGCAAGTGTTTTTTTTTGTGTATATATATATATACATGTATATATAACACTCAGAAGTCTGCATATGGCAACCTAAGCAAAATGGCACAAAATAGCAGCCCATTCTTCTGACTATTGCTCTCCATGGTGTGGGGACCATCTTGAAATGTATTCGACATTAGCAATAAACCTCCAATCGAGTTAATTAACTAGATGTAGTCGTACCATACAGATCCTGGGAATTTATGACTTCCTCTTTTGCTACCCCAACCTTAATTTACACATCAGAATGCTTAGTACATAGCCTTGATTTCCAGTTTTTATCTGAAATAACCTTTATCCTACTCTTACCAGTGCATAATACTACTATGCCATACCATCTACCACAAACAGGCTTCAAGTTTGGTCAATAACTATAACTGAAATACTTTGCAGCTATTAAATTTACTGGGAGCTTTTCTGCTTGGTTCGGGGAAACCGATATTCTTTACTGCTAACAGGACGTGGGATAGTTATGCATATTGGACAGAAGACAGAAGCTCCTTGCATGTGCCACGTTTATTACACCCGCACTGGAAACACATTATACATTTATGTGCAAGCAGTTTCTGTAAGTACGCAGGAAGTGGAAATGGCCACTGACGCTACTGTAATGCAGGTTCCAGTGGAAACACAAATGTACAGAACATTGCTCACTGATCATTACATTTAGCACAAGCTCTGCTGCTTGTCTGTTAGTTTCATGACATCCCATGTAGATGGAGATTAAAGAACACTACAAAAAGTCTAGCTGCTCTATGAACTTAAATACTGATTCTGACAATAACACACCAGATTCATCCATGAAACTGTGTAGCTGGGAGAAGATTACAGGAAATTACGGGAAAGATTTCAGTTGTATTAGGGAGATTCGGATGTCTAGACAACCAATGTGAAAATAAAAGGAGCTACCTACTACATGTAGTACACCATAGAGGGTAAAGGCGGCCAATATCGCAATAGTCAGGAAAAGTTCCGCTGCATGAACTATACAGATGGGTAAGTACTGCCCATGTACTGTAACAGTGAAACAACAGACAGGCACACTACAAGACTTATTTCGACATGCAGGGTGTTAGCACAGACGATGAGAAGAACGGAGACAACACAAACTTGGGACATGACAAAATGACGGAGCGAACGGACAAGATACAATATGACAAAGTTGACACGCTACAGCACACAACACCTGGGTTGGTTTCTCGAGAAAATCAGGCCTACAAATGTACCGTTACTGAAGTTCACAAGTTACTATGACAACCAGGCTTTTCTGTATATAAGTACTTAAAATGAGTTTTTGACTTAAAAAGATGAAGATGTTTTAAGAAAGAGGCCACTGGACAAAAAAGGACTACAAGAACATTTTTAGCTGCTGGTTGACTGAATTAACCATGCACCCCTGTACGTATCTCCCTGTATCTGGGGTCTGGGCAAACAAGCCAGGCTTGTCACTTGAATTTACATGTAAATGTATCCTGGCTGTATAATAGTGACATGAGAAACCTCGTCTACAAAACAATTTTTAAAAGAAAAAATACATTTAAAGGATATCTAAGTCCTTATACAACAGAACAATATAGGGTAATTATTAAATCAAACTTCTTTATATTTGTGACAAGAAAACAAATGCTAACAATCCTACATAACTGGTATGGCATAATAATAGAAAACTCAGGATCTTTCTAGAAACACTCAATAACAAAAGAGCAAGCAAACTGGGGGATCACTCCATCTAACATATCCTTAACCAGAAAATATAACAAGAACACTTCTAAACAATCGCTAGACTACAACTACTATTTCCATGTACATGTACACACATTTTAGCATACAAGGTTAGCATTTTGCTCCTAAAAACCTGTCAAGCATTGAGATTGATACCATTTCTTAGGCAGTAGTACATGCCAAGACAAAGTTTGCCTGACAAAGTCACAGGATACCAAGTTTAGGTTCCAATACTATTTCTTACATATATATATATATTTCCTTTTTCTATTAGAAGGCTGTAACATATCGTTAACCACAGCCACTTCCATAGATAGCATGTGTACATGTAGCATGGTCAGCGTATACCTAGTACGTATACATGTACATAGCGATTACAAGTCAGTAATGTAAAATACAATGTAATCAAATTACTGTACCCAGACATGCCGTATTATTGCAGAATACTGTGAGCCATTGTTTGCACAAAAACAAACAAGAGGTCCAAGGACCTTGGCGCTCTGCTTGACAGCTGCAGTTAGGATGACAGGTAATTTTCTGCAGAATTGTATCAAAAACTCACTGCTGCAGACTAAATCAATTGAA
>JAAUYG010124716.1_pt1 | contig 13171 bp, 11 predicted proteins | sample 7278091 | NCBI WGS metagenome assembly JAAUYG01 (sample SAMN14350201, study PRJNA611818) | marine sediment metagenome | isolation source: surface marine sediment (0.6m) | place: French Polynesia: Moorea | collected 2018-08
CCGCCGCCCCCCCCCCGCGCCGGCCGCGGCGCGCCCCCCCCCCCCCCCCCCCCCCCCCCCCCCAGCCGAGTCTGATATCATTAGATCAAATCCTGGCAGTTAGAGAGACGGGCCCAGCTGTTCTTTTGAGGATAATCGCACATTTGAAAGGGAATATTTTACATTTTGCATTGGCTTGGATGACTCCTAACATGCCAAATAATTACAGATGTCCTGCTTTATCAAGTAATTATCAAACATCAATTTCAAACTTACCTAAAATTGCGACCTTTATGTTTCCCGCAGCATTGAACTATGGTTTGACACCTCAGTGTGAGAATATATAAAGTTGACATGTGTCTATGGCGAAATTTTAATACAGCGGAGAATGTCATAATTCCCAGAGGTGTAACTAAAGCCAGAAGTTGCAATGTGTAACGAAATGTCTGTTGCTCATCCACTTAGGTTTTTCTTGAAGGATCATTATAGCCAAAAAAAAGTAGAAATTTCCCGTTCTCCGGTTTCTCCCATTCAGGAAAAATAAATCATATAATAGTACACTCTTTTATGCTGCAATCATAGACTAAAATTCAGTCGGATAATCTGCTTTTGCTTCCTTTCTTCAGAACGTTAGCACGCGGGATACGACTCCGGACCCTATGCCAACCAAATGGAAGAAACAGAAGAACAAAGTGAGGAAGGAACGTGCTGCCAACAGCAGCAAGATGAACAGCTTGGAGCAGTTCCCAGATGTAAATGACGGAGAATTTACAATAACTTCAAAATCCAAAGCTCACAAGAACATCCGAGTCGATCCTAAAATGGCATACGGAGGAAACATTCATCAGCCGAGGTAATGATCATATGATCCTATTGGTGACCTCATTACATGCTTAGTATCATTGTATTGATTTTAATTTGTGATTTGTAAACAATTATAAAAAAAAACAAAACAATGTACCACTTATTAAGCTTTCAGCTGTATAGTCATTCAGTTGTTCTGTTTCTGTAAATGCTGTGTTTGATATTGCATGTGTATACTATAGATCACAAATTTTTTACGGGTAATTGACAGTGGGTAATTAGAAGGGGTAAACAGTAGGGAAGGAGTGACTTCGGCTCAGCTAAGTTGAAAGGATATCTGTCTAAACTTTAGTTAGGATACAAATCCTTTAAAGTTCACCATTGTGGCAGGTGGCAGCGCCATATATGCCTGCAAACAGAACTGCGAGAACATTTACCACATACTTACAAATCTTTTGGGAGGAAAATATTTCACATTTGGAGATGACCTCGCGAATTTCACAAAATTTTGTGCCTATGAAAAATTTGTGATCTACTGTTAGTTTTGATACAGTGCTGACTTCATCATTGATGCACTCATTAGACAAGCATTGTGCTCTTGAGTATTTTATACGAGGCATTCAACGTTGATCTAGATGATGCTATAAGATGATAAATAGACTATGGTTAGTAACGAAACTTTGGATTTAGTACCAGTACGTATATTCCCTTATGCCTGCTTCATTAACATCAGTCATTGAATTCATGGCAAACTGTTAAAATTGTTCCCTTGGCTGTGTGTCAACATGTACATACTAGGTCCCTGGAGTTGCCGTACGTTACCAAATTGGAAGCCGAGAGAGCGAGCCGAGAACAGGAACAGCAAAAATCGGAAGCCTCGGAAATCGCCAGCAACAACAGCAGCAACAACAGGACAAAGAAAGGCGATGGACGGGGAAGATCGCGCGGGAAGAATGGTAAGAAATTGTAAAAAAAAAAGAACTTAATGTTGTAAAAGTGTCGTCTGAAATGAATATTTGTGATGAAAGTTTCCCGCTAATAGTCTTGACTGATGTTGTGTCGTACAAGTTTGGCGTACTAGATCGTTGTGTGAGAATAAACAAAAATTCCTTTGTAACGTATCATACAGCATGCAGTGGCCTTTTAACCTATATATATGTACCTCTCTTAACGTATCATGGAGTATGCCACATTGCTTATAACTTTATGCCTGCTTTCTTAATACATAAATCTTCAGTATGAAAGGGTTGCCAAGTGGAAGCTTACACATGCTGCGTAAAAGCAACTTACATCTTTTAGAACATGTAGAAGGCATGCAGTTTCTTGGTTTCTACCTTATATTAGCTTTTAGGTTCTGAAATTTTCACAGAATCTTGTCTTCATGTTTTCTTTAGAATATGTTACGCACGTTGATCTTGTGCTGTACCCTTACGATTTGGGACGTTATTCTTTTCATGTTTCTTGGGATGACGTACAAAGGTTCTGATAATTCTTACCAACCACTTTTGTGTGCCACTTAATCTGCCAAATTTGCACAAAATCAGAAATTCAGTATTTAGTAAAATGTAAGTATTGTCTCCATTAAAACTCTTGATATTTTGTGTACAAGAAAATATGAACAACCATTCCATAGAAGCAATAATCGCTAAAGGCCTTTCTTGAAGAATTACCTGCCTGTGGGAAATTTTCTCTAAAATTCTTATATTGACTCTTGTTTTTAGACAAGATATACACATTTTCAGGAAGTAAAAACCGCCAGGTATATATGATACAAAATGGCTATTAACGATTAAACTAATTTCATGTAAATGACTTACCGGTTGTAAGTCTTCATTGTACATGTTCTGAAACAAACAAGAAGTTTGTACTATTACCAGATTATAGCGATTTAATTCACCTTATATAAGTAAGTCAGACCTTTGAAAATCCTTGAGTTTTGTTCTCTTTCTGTGTGGACTTGTGTTTAACTTAGGTAGTATGACTCAGTAGGTGTTGTTTCCTGCATGATGTTTAACGATGACTCCTGTGCCTTGTTTGTGCCCTTAAGGCCAAGGAAAGCGATCATCTGCCTCTCGGATCACTGAAACCAGATCGGACTCTCCCCCACCAGTTTGGGATCCGCCCAGTAAAAATGACGACGCGGGTTAGAGTCCATCTTTTGCTTTAATGTATATAAGAACAAAGACGCTCATTGTTTTTTCACGCTTTACTTTCTTTTTGCTGTTGACTTCCCCTTTGATTGTTTGAGCATGCACCATATGATTGTAGTTGGGATATGGGTTCAAATTTGCATGTGGGACTAGGATGATCTTTTGTATGATAAACAGAGAATTCTTTCCCCTGCCCTAATTGGCATTGTAGATTTAGTTAAGAAAACTATCCTCATGTCTTTGCCCAACTATTCGAATAGCATGGCACCTACAGATTTGTGCAAGGAGAAAACGGGTTACCTTTATTATTTTGTTTCAGAGTATTTTTTTCTGGTCTCTGGCTTCATAACATGAGAAGAAATGTGAGAAGAAATGTACCACTCACAGAGTCCTAGTCATTGGATTGCCCCAATTTTTTTTTTTGTGAAATCTCTCCACCTTCTTTTGGAGGAAGATGGCAACTACAGTAGTCCCTCTCTAATAAGGCCACCCTATTTGCCAAGAAATTGTGACTACATTAGTGAGGTGGCCTTTGGTGAGAGGGAGAAATACATACATTGATAGTAGTAGCGACAAAGATTTGTGGCCTTATTAGAGAGCGTGGGCACTGTTGAGAGTGGACACTCAGAAAGGGATCACTGTACCAGCAGTGGCCATTGGTTGGAAACATATTGTTGGCCGCTACACCGTACACTGGAACAACTATAGGGGAAAAAGCATTTGGACAAACGGGAACACAAGCGTCCTGTTTGAAAAATTGAAGATTTTGGACAAAAAAGATTGAAATAGGAAGTGACAAGGGTCATACATCAAAATAACCCAACAGTGAACAGAGCTGCAAGTCTGGACATTCAGGCTGTCATCCTTCAACTGGTGTCACATTATTCAGATGGGCTACATGACACCAACATGTGATACCTATGTGACACCAACAGCCACTAGTTGCCAATCTCCCCCTGACAAAGGTGGAGAGATTCCACCGAAAATTTTGGACAATAATATCAAAGTATTTTCCTTCTCAGGTTACTTTACCATGTTAGTTAAAGATGTGTCTATTACAAAGAAAAAAAAAATTGAGTAAAAGATGCTCCTGTGGTACGGGTATAGCGACAATGTGGTAAGAGTGTTGTAAGGGGGTAGTAACACAAACACAACTTAGAGGTGGCTTTGTACAAAGTCGGGTGTTGGGTTTTAGAATCTTACTAGATAGAAGGTAGCCTTGGATACTGCTTCAAAGCTGTGGGCAGTTGTGGTTTCTTGAGCTCGGTGATGGCATTCTCTTTCCACTTTGTATTATATATGTTACACACACACACACATCAGCTCATCTTGTGACAACATCTTTTACAATCGTGCAAGATGCTGTTGATACATCTGTGTACCATTTGCTACGCTTTACTCTGTGTGAAGCTTTTTGGGGGGTGAGGAGGATGGCGTTAAGAAGCAATTCCATGTGCTTAAGTTTGTAAGTGGAGAGTGGCATATTGCTTAAAATATGCTGTGCTTCCCCAAAATGAATTGGCTACAGCACTAGTGCTAAAATGCTTAGCTTCTTGATGGGAAAATACTGTAATTGAGAGCCTACTGCTTCTCAAAGACCATGCATTCCTGGCACAGGAACCTACCTTATACATTTCCATATAACTGAATCTCCCAATGTGAGAAAATATAGTTTTATGCGAGAAAGGGTGGTCTTTTAGAAGACAGGTCCTACTCGACTACTTTTCTATAAAACTGATCCTATGCCACTGCAGATTTTGCCTTTGGACCTTCCTTGTTACATGACTGACAAAGTCTGCCATGTGCCCTGGGTTTCAACATTTTACACAGCCGCTAATGTGTTACAGATATTTATAGAAGTGCTTATACATGTGCTTCTAGCCGAGTCCTACAGTTTTGTTCGTACATTGTACTTTAGACACTTTATTGGAACATGTTAGCCACATGAAAGATAAACTTTGCAGAAACCGATACATGTACCAATAAATAAATAAAAAGCTTTGTTTTTCAATAGTATCCTTTTCAATTCTTTACTATTATTTACATGATTTAGACACAATTAAATTTGAATAAAGCATAGTAATAAATTACATGTGTATATGTTACAGTAATTCCTGTAATGTATACCGAATGTCTATCACAAAATTTTTGTCTTATTGCACTGCCATTCTGTGCCAATTCGAAGGGCAAGATGTAGTGTGAAAGATGTGTATTTTCAAGTATTTACCCAGCAACACCTTTACTGATTTAAAAGTTATGAGAGCTGAGAACTGTTTCAAGAAAAGTTTTCATGTACAGGGGAATATTACTAGTATATCCAGCCATATCACTGAATGTGTTTGTAATAATAATAATCATCTTTATTGGTCAAGAACACTCATACTTACATTTGTATGCCGTAATGTTTTTATCAGAAGGGAAGTGAAATTCGTGCATCTAAAAAACATTGGCCCATGTGTAATAGTTGCTATGTACCAGTCAAGTGTGTTTGTGGTAGTTTAATTTTAGTAGCGTAATATTTTCAAAGACACAAGGAAATATTAAACTTACCGATATTTGCAGAGCTGTTTAAGTTTGGTACCGGTATATTACAGTTGGTTTATAGAGAAGACATACATGCTTACAGTGTTACAGTTCTCATATGTTTTGTTATAAAGCGGCTTGATCAGCTTTATGAGAATATTAATGAGAAATTAACTAAATATATTTCCTTTTTCTGCCTTGTTGTTGCAGCATTGTCCGATGGATTCAGCGAGCTTGCTCAGCAGACCGCGGAGTTTGAATACAGCCGGCTGCAGCAGGCGTCCCCCTCCCCGCCACTGGCTAGCTCTGCCGCGCTCTCCGCCAGTTCACGTTCCTCCAGCTACAGTAGCGTTGTCAGCAGCGGTAGCGGTGGCACCGGCGGCGGTGGCTCCACGCCCACCATGGTGGCACACCCCAGGAACGGACCAACGGCACCGCAACCAAGCAAGAAAATGGATCCGCAAGGAATGCTCATGGCTGATCAGAAACACCCAGGTACGCAGGAAACTTGTAGAAGTGGATATATTGAAACCAGTTGTTTCAATATTGAGATTTCTTGACATTTAAAGATGTGGAAGTGCAACGAAATATGGCTCGAGACTTTCCCCTGAAATAAAAGATCCATATAAAAAGTAAATTAGAACCGTAGCCCCATAAAAATCTTGATGTGTTGAAAGTTAAAACTTTTGACAAAACCTGCTCTTATAATGTGTAGCACTCATGTTGATTATTTTGTCGTTTGCATTTTCTTGTGAATGTGATATGTAATCAGTACACTGCTATTCTTCTGTTACTTACAATGTAATGAAGGCTGGTCAAAACTTGCTCAATATAGCATATCATAGTGCCGATACATGTGTAGAACAAACAATATAATTTGTAACCGTGAGGAATTAAGTGTTGTTCCATTTTTCCCTAGGAGCCATTGGGACACGCCAACCCGCACCTGCGACAATGCGACCAAGTCCTTGGAGTCCCGCAGTCACCGGAGTCGGAGCTCCACCTAGTGACAATATGGGGCAAGTGTAAACAACACATTCTCGTAACCTGTGAACTCAGAGATATTCAGCTTCAAGCCCAAATACATTTATGCATACGATATCCAACAGACCAGAACATGTAACTTGGGTGCATTTGATAATACATGTACATGTACAATATGCAAAAGTTCTCATCTTAACATACGGGATTGTAAAATACAGTGGAACATCTATTGAGTTAAGCCACCCTTGGTTGAAATAAAAGAGGTCTTTAAGTTACTTCTGGAGTGGTTGTAATTTTGAAACAATACCTATATATAGCAATGTTCTGTACCTTTTGGTCATCCAATGGTTGAGCTGGTCATAATTACTTGGGGAGTCTTCCCGGGGTGGTCTTTGGGCATGTTACATTTGTAAGTAGAGCATGATAAAAGGTTTGCAAAATATCTTACAGCCAGAAATTTTACGGGCAGGTCATGTTTCATGTAAAAAATTTGCACTACTCTGCAGGAGCAACAGTTTCGGCTTGCACATGATTCCGGAACGCGAAATGGCCATGGGTGGCGGAACACTATTGGCCCCCGGGGAATCCCTGGCAGGTTACCCAGCCAACTCCGCTGCTAACATGGCTTCTGGTGCCACTGGTGAGTAATCATGGTAATACTGCCTTTAACATGTTTGAGCATGTTAAAATTTGTTAATCGGGGATCCCCCTTATGGGATTATGCGTTCAAGAACTCCCCCCGCATGGTATTACCTTGTCATATGTCCATCTAGGTAATAAAATGTTCTGGGATGTTCTGGATTCTGAAAGAGATATTAGCATTAGGGCCATTCCATTTAAAACATTGTAAGTTTGGTCTGGGGCAGAAAATTGTAAAACTTATGCAATATTGCACATCATGTTATGTACCCCACCAACACATTTCAAATTACTGGATACCTGTTTCAGTTTCGTATCACCACACCCACCCTACTAGTGCTCCCTTTAAATTGCTTCCCAATCTCCGCAATTTTACATGGAATATATATAACCCTTGGGGTAAATGATGACATTTCAGGTGACGAAAAAAAAATTTGTCAAAGTTATCAAGCATGGGGCTGTGTTATGGAGTGCTTCTTATAAGGCTTGATTCCCGCTGTTTGCTTTCACTGAAGCTAACTGCATTGAAGTAGCTGTCCATGAAGCTTAAATGTTTCTGTGTTTGTCTTCTAGGTCTGGATCCCTATGGTGGAGGCGGATTTGACATGAGCCAGCCCCCCGTTACCATGATGCAGTGTCTCCAAGCTGAAAGAAGGAAACGCTTCCTGGAATACCAGCGAAAACTGCATATGTCCTCACCAGGTAAATACCACCATTGATTTCGTCACAGCCAATTAATTGTAAAGGTCACCTTGGATTGGAAAGTTTTCTGTTTGAGGCATTTGTATTTCAGTGCACAATAACCATCAGTGGAACCCCAGAATTAAGACCATCCATCCCGTAGTCTTAATTCCTAAATAACATTTGATTGGTAACCTTTGGTCGGTCAGTAAAATCGTCTTAACTCTTGGGTTGTCTTAAAGCAGGGTACCACTGTATTTAACAGGCAAGTGTATCTTGTTTAAACTTGCAGTAAATCATGCTGTCCAAATTGGCAATCTGCAAGTCCAAAGCTAATAAGGACACTCTGTAGCATAATCTGTAAAATACATGGGGTTCCAGCCCAGATCATAAAAATTCCCGTTTGGTGCGTGCGATGCAATGCAATTACTGAAATTAAGCATTGAACCCAGTACAATGTAAGTTACTTCAGATGTGCTTGCAGAATTCTATAACTGCATACCAGGGGTGTGTTATTGTAGAACATTATTTACAGAGTTAATAGCGTTGATACATTGTCACCGTTTGATATTCCATCAATAGACTGGCCCGGGTTCGGATCTTCGTCGGACAACAATGCATGGCCACCAACCTCTACGGCGGAGCCCGCCTGGCAGAACGTCCCAGCGGTAAGACACATAACTGCATAAGGTGGGGGGTAAAATTCAAGAAAGCAAAGTTTGATAATACTAAAAAGGCAATTGTGGGGATCGCTGGCAGGATATGCTACTGGACAGTCATAGCAGATTTCCGGCACAGTGCTCTTCACTCTTGAGCAATGAGACAGGATACAGAAGTTTCTATCCATATTGCTGGAAACATCAAATTTTGTTTTTGCTAATACTTCCGTCAGAAAGTCATGCAGAACATGAAATCCACCACAGAACGGGCACAAGTAATCATTTGAAGTTTGCTATGCTATAACAATATAAGGACTCGGGAGTTTGGAAAATTTTGTTTTTGCTGCCTCCCAAACTGGTAATAAATATAAGAATGAAACAAGTCTTTCTGGATCTGTTTTCGGAACCAGGCTGCACTGTCCCAAGGTCTCTGGGATCCCCCATTGGGTGCTCCTGATTGGGCATCTGCAGCTTCCCTCTGGTCCAGAACTCCCAGCGTGGACACCTCGGCATCCGCAGCCACAGGACTCCTGGATCTCTCACCAGGGGGCAGCACGGGACTGACCGAACGCAGTAGCGGGACCGGAAGTCCCCATAGCAACAGCGGTGCAGCGGTTGGCGGCCTGGGCCCATTGGGATTGGGAACCATATGGCATCCTCCCAGTTCAGCGGGCAATGCCAACACCTGGGGATTCAGCGCACCACCGAAACCTGACGACAACCACTAAATCAATTGGAACGCTGAGCAAAACCCTTTAGTCAAAGAGAGAGACATAAAGAGAACTAATGATCAACAACCGTGTGCTGTTTTTGGTTTCAGATTTTGTTTCGCAAGGCAGGTAATTGACATTAAATGCATTTGTTGACTTGTTAAAATTGTTTCAGAAGAGATAGAAGCACTCTTCTGTTGTTTTAATTTGACCTTTGCACAGAATTTTAACCAATGGTAATTTGTCTTTATGTATGTGAATTTTTTATCGAGCATGTCACAAATTTTATCAGTTCTTTATATAGAGGTTAATCAGAACATATGTTGGTTATATAATATATAAAAACAATTAGTTTTTGCTCAAATTGGTAATACTTTTGTTACATGATACCAGAGAGAGAATGGAATGACACCAGATTTTGTTTTTGTCCATTGTTTGAATAAGTTGTACCAGCCAAAATTCAGATAAAGGGCAGCACAAAGTGTTTTGTGTGACTGTGTGTCAGTTGTGTTTTATGTTGTAACAGAGCATGATTCGTATTTCGCATCCATTGTTGTCATTTATTTAACTAATAGCAGTAAAAGTATTTCTCGTGATTTGGTCTAAACTTTAATAACGTGATTAATCTGCAGTCTTGAGAAGAAAAGTTTGTGACAAATGCCACAGGGATATTACTCTTGGAACACAAATTATAAACAGATATTAAAACTTTGGATTATGTTTGTGTGTTTTGGAATTTATTACAGGACCTCTTTTATAAAGAAATACTATTGCATTTGCTTTATAACATGCAGCTGTTCAAAATGTTTGCCACTTGATATTCTTTGTTACAGTAGTTTGGCTTTGCTTGCTTGCATAAATTTTAAAAATGTGCTAAAACGTGTTCCTTGTACAGTAGAACCTGTCTTGAAAGATAAAGAAACCTGCCTGTCAATCAGAAAAATATGTTCTGTTATGACAGGTGGTGACAGGTTGAATTGCATTGAAATGCGGGATCTTCTGCCCTAATATGTGGGCCTTTCAAGACAGATTTCACTGTTAATTATGCAGATGATGATATTGTTGTTATCATTTGTGTAGTGGTGGTAACAAAAACCTGGCCACCGGGTAATTCATGAAAAACTTGAAAGGAAACCTTGGCCCTTTGCAAACCATGTTGATCTTCGGCTCCTGAAGTTTGTCATAACGATATTATTATACATGTTACTTGAAAGTTAAAAATTCATATGTTTTTGGTTTCGTGCGAATGGCAACAATATGGTAAAATTAAAAATGGGAAAATGTTTTTGTTTGAAATGATCAGTTGATATGTTGCGTTATAGGTTCTGTTCTTGGCAGTCTTGAGCTTGCTTAGGTTTTACATGTATCAGGACAAGATATTATTCAAGTCAAAATTCGGTTCTGTTTGTAATATTAAAGTAGACAAGATTGTTATTGGCACTGCAACAAGTTTTGTGTCCAAATTAGACGTGACGTCTTATCTATCCTGTTTAGCACATAAGGAGCCTTCATTCAATACGATTGGCCCTTATTTGTGGTGTGTATATCCTTATTGTCATACCGTGTTGTTGTGTTATCTGTAAAAAAAAAAACTTTTGGTTATGACCACATGTGCTCGAAATGGGACTGTATACCGAACGTGACTCTTTAAAAGCAACGACCTACTGATATGCTTGACTAGTTAAAAAGAAAAATGTTGAGATGTTTTCTGACGAATGGCGATATGCCCTGTCGGAAGGATTAATGTATTGCATCAATTAAGGATGGATCAAAGCATATGCATGGTTGTATGAGAACACCAATATGGGATCAGTTTTCTGCATTGCATTATCCCGAAATGGAAACTGTGCTGAAAGAGGCAAATGTTGGTGGTGTAAGCACCAGCGAACAATTCTGTTCGACGCACATGCAGCAGAGGTTAAGTAATTGAATTGTGATTTAATACTGGATCACATTAGAATCATCAGTTGTTTGAAAAGAATCCGGTTGCAACTCAAAATTTTACCAAATCTAAGTGAAAAAAAGTCAAATAATGTGAAATGTCTTAGTGGAGACCGGTGTTCTAATGTATCGGATGTGCTGGGAATATTTTGTCGTTTAATAACCATTTTAATTACAAAACCATTCCACATTTATGCAACATTATGGCAACTGTGGCTGGATGTTTTCCAGTAACACGAGTACAAAAAAAAACAAAAAAAACTCACAGTCTCACCTAGTCAGTTTAAGTGCTAGAAATTAAACCAAAGTACATATCAAGGTTACTACTGTACTGGCATTACCAGCTATGCATCTGATGTTTGTAACAATACCTATACAATTTGTAAGTTGACATGGTTTTCTGTCGTTGTAGCAGCCATCTGAGTACAGGTGGTAGCTCTGAGAGTCAAACTTGCAGGTTATGTGGAGGTAACCTCTTTGTTTGATAGCCTACTGCTGCTCAGAATCTGTGGCACCAGGAAAAAAAAGAAGAAAACTTACCGATCATGACTTCTATGGTTTCATGTGGGTGGAGTTGTATACTGGAGGTGTGTATCGTTACTACCCTATATCCTATAAATGCTTCCTATACCCATACTGGGCCTTGTGGAGGGGCCCAGTATGGCTCTCAAAGTGCAACAAATCACTTGGCACTAGAACAGGAAGCGGCGTATTTATGAGAGAGGCGTCAAAAGCTAGCTAAAGTGGCTTTATATTTCAAAGGCATGCTATCATGGTACCCAAAAAAAAAGCCCAAGGGGATTTCAGATGTGATGTCAAAACACTATTTTGAAGATCACCTATCTCCTAACCCCTATGCTTTCCTATTGTTTTTTTTTTTTCTGTTGTTTTTTTGTAGCGATCAAGCAAAATAAAAATCTCTATAAAAGCAGTGCAGTGTTTGCGTCTTGCAAGAAATTATTGGTGTTGAGATGAGGGTAACCAAGATTTCAGCTTGGCGATCCACTCCTTGGAAGAAATTTCTCTCTCAGAGAAATGTCTTTGTTGATCAAAGCCGTCATGTTATGTTACATTAACACGTGGTAATGACTTGTGGGACAATTTTCTTAACTGTCAGTTGAGCACATACCTAGGTGGTGTGGACAAGTAGAAAATGGATATACATGTATGAATATATCTATCCGTTACTGTTAGTGGTAAATCTCGCTATAAATCGGGAAGAGCAACCTCAGCTATGCAAGTACCATTAGTATCCAATAGCAGGAAAAAACATATTGATAAAACAGCACAGGGACATCTTTGCACGGACTATAATTAAAAAAAAATTCTGTTCCGTTTGAAAGAGATGAAGAAGAAAGGCTGCTCCTATTGTACTGTTAATCGAAATACATACATGTATATGCCCAAACTCTAGTCCGGTCTAAGATATATTAGCGGGATTTTAAAATATGTGGGACCTTGTGAAATGACTGTTGAAGGTCAAATCGCCATATGACTGGTCATCAGGTGCAAAATTAATACAAGGAACAGTCTTTAAAAGGGTCCTAAACTAGACTCAACAGTGGAGACTAGATTTCATGTTTTCTTTATATAATGCTTGCGCAAACTTGGCTTAAAGCCAGCAACATAGAGGCAATGATAGGGGAACGGAACTAGTACACGCACATCAAACAATCCTATTATAAATTACACCGAAACTCCTCTTATTATTAAACCCCACCAGGGGGTTCTTGCAATCACTTTGTGCATCTGTGTGTGTGTGTCAACAACATAGAGCAAAAAGTATTTAATCAATCAACTTCATTTTCCATGGGCTCTTCCCTTGGACCCAGGGATGAAGTGATTTGATTTTGAGAAAAATCGGCCCGGGGTAAGGGGGGGCCAAAATTTTGGTCCAATGATAAGTCCAATGACACCATGACATTTGACCTTGAGTGACCTTGAAAGGTCAAAAGTCAAGGTCGCTCAGATTTTAAAGCCTTCTATCTCGTAAAGGAGCCTTCTTAGGCCCCATGTTACTATTAAACATCAATAGGAAACCATATGTGGAGAGTCCAATGACACCACGACATTTGACCTTGAGTGACATTGAAAGGTCAAA
>JAAUYG010035617.1_pt1 | contig 13169 bp, 9 predicted proteins | sample 7278091 | NCBI WGS metagenome assembly JAAUYG01 (sample SAMN14350201, study PRJNA611818) | marine sediment metagenome | isolation source: surface marine sediment (0.6m) | place: French Polynesia: Moorea | collected 2018-08
GCCATACCTTTATCTCCCTGTCCGTTCCCCTGTAGAGGGAAGCCATACCTTTATCTCCCCGTCCGTTCCCCTGTAGAGGGAAGCCGTACCTTTATCTCCCGGTCCGTTCCTTTGTAGCCCTTGCTCCTCATGCTGGCTACCAGCTCGTCCACAGTGAGGGAGCCACTGCCGTCCGTGTCCGCCTCACGGAACACCCGCTCATAGTCGGCCTGGCTCATGGTGTGTCGTCTGGCGTACAGTGTGTGCGTACTGGTCCACAGTGCCGCTGTCTGCGGCTATATAGCCCTGGAGACAGTGGTCGTAGGAGGCTGGAGTGTGGTGACGCAGGAATTCAGCATGACCATACACTCCCAGATAACTGAGTCGTGTGGATACGGCTCATATCAGTTTCTATAGGGCGCCATAAAATCATATCAGGGATGTCATGCGTTTGCAGTCAAGAAGACCTGTTAATCAGATACAATCACCTCTTAACACTAGTGTGTAAAATCACAACATAAAATCGCTTCGACGTCTGACCAGAATTAAAGTCCTAATTATTATTATTATTAATTGTCTAATTAACGACGATGTGAGACACCCAAACAAACAATTGCAATCAGGAGAGAATTGGTGCAAGTCTTTCCTTGAAGGATTCCCTCTTTGATGAGAAGCAAACTGCTTCATGACTAGGGGTCAAAACCTGACCACGTTACCAAATTAGTAAGACCCCAGCATTCACGAGGCCCCTGCACAGACAGGTGTAAACCTGCTGTACGCATCGAGAAGTTCTCGACGCTTGCCTAAATTGGCAAATTGTTTCAAAACATTTCGTAACTCAGAAACACTTCTCCAAATATTGGTTAAATCTTCGTCCTAGTTCGCCACTGGAGTAAAATGTAGAATTAAGGAAATAGCCTACACGTAGAGGCTATCTGGTTATATAGTTATAGATGCGCCCGTCTGGTTGCAGTAGAACATTAATCATTTCAAGTAACAAAGCACTTATAACCTGTATACTTCGAACAAATCTCTGAATGGGACTCTTTTTTTAGTTCTTCTGCCGTAGTCGTTGCCATAGTCAGTTTTGACACTGTTGTTTGACGTTGTTGGTGTTGTAGTTATTTTTTGTTGTTGCTAATGTTATCACCGTTTTTTTTTCTTTTTTCTTTATTTCCTCTCTTTCTTCTTCCCTTTGTTCCTCATCCTTCTTCTTCTTCTTCTTCTTCTTCTTCTTCTTCTTCTTCTTCTTTCCATTCAGAAATCACCATGTAACAGCAGCAGCACAAGTAGTAGTAGTAGTAGTAGTAGTAGTAGTAGTAGTAGTAATGGTAGTAGTAGTGGTAGTAGTAATAGTAGTAGTAGTAGTAGTAGTAGTAGTAGTAATAGTAGTAGTAGTAGTAGTAGTAGTAGTAGTAGTAGTAGTAGTACTAGTACTACTACTACTACTACTACCAGTAGTAGTAGTAGTAGTAGTAGTAGTAGTAGTAGTAGTAGTAGTAGTAGTAGTAGTAGTAGCAGTGATGTTGCGGGTGGTGTTACACGGTATTCGTGATGTTCTGATAGCGGTTGTGGAGATAGCAGTAATAGTAGTAGTAGTAGCAGTATGGTATTGTCAGTAGTACTATGAGCAGTAGTTCTTCGTATATTTATATGCCTTGTTATTTATAAAAGACTCTACATACAGCTCTGTAGCCCTGTAGCATTCTAGCTCCGTGCTTTCTGCCAAACATGTTAATATGTGAAATAATTCCTTGAGAGTGCGTTGCCGTCTAGTACAGCCTGAAGGCATTCGCGCGTGTGTAAAAATAATTTAACAGGGTTCGAATATTTCAATCTGTCAAGTACAGAAGGAATCGCAAACTATCCAAAAATATCTACACAATTTGAAAAGGTACTTTTATGGTTGTTTATAATGTAACTGTGCCGGTCAGGCCATTTTTATCTACACTCTTGCTTAGGGTATTCCTGACAGTGTAATTTTATTTTATCTTCTGGACAGTTTAATGTTTAGCTTCCTGTCACCTTCTCGTCTTTCTTCTTTCCTATTGTACGGACAGTAAATTTATGGCCACATGTATTTACCTGCCAGCCGTACCTGTCACTTGTTGAGCTCAACAAGGGGTGCACAGTCATACCTGGCATCACCGCCACTGCTTTTTTTTAGTACACTCTTTACAAAAAGAAACAAAAAGAGCTCCTTTTACGACGCGATTCAAGCGCCATGAAAGGAGCAAGCCACCGTTATCTATGTGGTATACCATCGTTCTTTTTATTTCAACGGAAACCTTATCCCACCGCCTAAGTGATGTTATGTTTTGTGGGTGTTAGGTCACTTCAGCAGGAAGCACTACCATTTTAAAACCATAATAATATATTTTCCAAAGAAATACAGCGGAATCATAAGTTAAACAGACAACCGAAATATGATTCGCAGCACAAATGAATAATAAATAAATAAGAAGAAAAATAAATCTATAAATCAATAACAAACATTATTTATAAACAAATGTAGAGGCCACAAAGAAGCAAACAAACACCAAACAAACCAAAAACAGTCATAAAGGAAGAAAGGAAGGAAAAAAGAAAAAAATGAAATGAAATAAATAAAGCAGTATCTTTGTGCAATTAAGGGGAGATGACGCACCATGGTCACTGAGCATGACCCACATAAACAATCAAGTATGTTTGTGTGCGGGAGTGAGGGTGGGTGGGAGTAGGGGTTTGGCAGGGTTTCAGTTGCTCTCAATAGAGTCCAGGAGCTATTCACGCTTCCATGAACAAGCAGTTGCCACTTGGGAAGGCACTTGGGAAGTTCAGTAGTGATGACTGCAGCTCCGCACATAACGCCCTAACCCTACCATTACAACAAGGAGCATTGGAGAGAAGCAGCTATATGAGTGTAAAATTGCTGTAGGAATAAAGCCCTTTTGTGGATTAACTCATTATTACAAATTATTAATTCTTGGTGAGTTGCTTGCGTAGTAATTCTTGCAAACACCTGGCTGTTTTTTTTTTTTTAGTTTTTTTTTCTGTTTTTTGGGGGCTGTTTTTAGGTACGCATGGCGCACCTAGCTTGAATGCTACGAGTTTGTTTCTTAAAAGTGTCTACGTGTGTTTAATACTTTCATTATGTCTCTCCTTATAGGTGTTGGAAAAAATGTTAAAAATGTTATGGTGGCATATCCGTGCCAACTGTTGAAAATAAAGAGAAAACATAACTCCCACGTAGGAGATACTGTACCAATCCTACGAGTAGTTATTAACCCTTAGGTAGAACATGCAGAACTCACGGCAATGTTATATATTTAAATGGGCCAGGCCACCAGGGTTTAGATAGCTAGTTGCAAAACCCAACCCATGGGCTCAGCGTCACCTCTCCAAATATTCATATCTTCAGCCATGTGCTTTAATGTTATACTGTGGAGTACATGCACAAAGGCTTTCCTATTGTAATCCTCATAGGACTCAGTAACTCCTGCGTGGTGTTACATGTATCTTCAACATAGGATTCTATAACCTAGCTTTGGTAACTCTGATGAAGAACCTATTATCCCCCACGTGATGTGTATCATATCGTGCGTAGGACTCAGTAACTCTTACGTCGGGGTTAGTAGCCCTTACGTATCGCGTTGTTAATTCCAAGAACTTATATTCTACGTGTGACATACATTTGTATCATGTTATGTCACCTTTCTTAACTTCCATGCAGGATTTAATAATTCCAACGTTGGACTGATGATTTCGTAAATTTCGGACTTTATAACTGCTACTTTTCTAGTCACATCAGTCGATTATTTAAAAATTCATTAATACAGCTATTCAATGCCATGTAGAAGTTAGGTTTCCTTTTGGTTTTACAGTCTGCATTCATACGCCCCAGTAAGTTTATTTTTGGTTGTGTAATAATGCAAAATTAGGTGAATGGGCATCGTCTGCTTGAACCTTGAAGTAAAACTGATTTCTACTCATCCCCGTAACAAAAGAAAAAATATTGTGACTCATGTACTTCTATACACTCAAGTTATTCTAGTTGCTAGGTCATATATCTGTTATCTTCGTTTGTGTGGATAGAAATATGTTAAAAACACTGTATACAGGTTAGGCTTTGAAGGTGAAGCTTTCCTGAAAGGTATACACGTAACTCTTGTTTGAATGACACTGGTCGCAAATGTTTTGTTTTTTTTTTTCCTTTTAATTTGTCTTACTCATATTTAGCGGTGAATGTTATTAAGATCACAATTTGAAACAACAGCTATGACTTGGCAGTTGCGCTCAAGAATGCATAATAAATGATAAATTAACCAAGAATTGATCTTTAGTCATGGCTGTGTTTTTCCCAATTTGGGTGTCCTCTCAAATCTCTGTCTCTGATAAAAACAACAGTAAGTGCTGTAAATGGATAATATGAGACATGCACTATTTTTTTTTTTTTTTGCTTTTAAATCAGTCAGACACATACGTCGAACATAAAACAGTTTTTCATGGACTCTGTGTATTAGAATCCTTGTAATTACGACTTTCAGAAATCCTAGACATGGGTAATAAGGTCCTTCAAGTCATCGCTGTTCTGTCTGTGCTTTGTTTCCATGAATCAGATGGTCAGTGGAGAACAATTGACAAAGACTTTACGAACACGTGCTTATATGGCCACACACAATTATTAACTAAAATCGGTACATTGTTTTGCAAAAATACATGCAATTACACTGCTCAAAACATTAAAGGGATCACAGTTCAGACGTTGGGTATTTTCTTCCCCCGAAAGAATGTAACAATAGTCAGAACATAATGCTGTGAATAATGATCTGAACCTTTGTAAATGAATGCTCACCTTGATTGAAGCTCAGGATGCAAAGCAAACCAGGTAGAAACTCACCTACCCCTGAGATTGGTTTGAAATGTTTCCTTTCTCAACCATGCAACAGTCTGGTGCCATCAGTAGCAACACAACCCTGAAAGATTCAACCCCACTGACCTTGTTTTCATTCATGTGGCATGTGCAAGTCTTTTGCTTGGTATGAGACACTTGCAACAACATGAATGAAAACAAGGTTGTCTTGCTACTGATGGCACCAAACTGTTTAAGGACACATTTCAAACGAAGTTCAGGGGTAGGTGAGTTTCTCCCTGGTTTACTTTGCATCCTGAGCTTCAATTGAGATGAGCATTAGTGTACAAATGCTCAGATCATTACTCAACAGCAATATGTTCTGACCATTACTAAATTCTTTCGGGGGATAAAAATACCCAAAGTCTAAACTGTGATCCCTTAAATGTATTGAGCAGTATGAGTGAAATAATGGCTTCCACACAAGGCCTGTTTTCTGATAGCTGCCGAGCGGTAGCGGGGGAGCGTATCAGAAAACAGGTCGAGGAGTGCAAGCTATTATTTACCATACATATTGTGGGAGAAATCTGCATAAATTACAATTATTTATATAGCATAATTGGATATTTAAATACCAATAACAAAATTGAAATAAGATTTAATAATCAATATATAATAAACATAGTTTAAAATTTAAAATTTTAAGTATAAATACAACTGAACACCCCTACATGAAAACGTGTAGACTCTGACACAGGGCTTATATCTACTACTTATATCTACTACGCTTCGTTCTAGCAGAGGGCATATCCAGACCTAAACATGATATGACCCATCTACTCACTGGGTCATAGAACTTGCTCAATGAATGATCCCGCAGGCTTCACTGAACACAGACAGTTGACAGTGACAATTTGCGAACTTTCAGCATGAGTAAGACTCAGTTCCTCGCTTGGTCTCATTATACTTCTCAGACAGCAGTTAGGGTCCACTGAACACTACTAGGTGAGTTAAGTTTCATGATCAGTCTTCAGGCACAGTCACATGTAAACAGCTGCCGTACGCCAGAACTATAACCTAGATATTGAGCAATTACTGCTCACACAAAGAAGTCCGTCAGTCACCCCGTGTTTCAGTTGTAACTTTGATTTGACTACAGACACATGCACAAGGATACACGATTGGATATTGCAGATAATGAATTGGTTTCAGTGAAAGGGGAATATGCGCTGCATTGGGATACTGGATAATTGGATATGGTGCAACTGTCAGGCTTATGGAAGTAATATTCATTGAGAATGTCTGTCCCAGATTTGTGCTAAAGACTGGAAGCCGAGGCTTTCACATCACATTCAGTTGGGAAAAGCTTCCAATTAAACTACGTAGTCTAATTGCACTACTGTATGCTAATTGGACTACTTTTTGCAGCCCAAGTACACATACAGGCACTTCCCTAATTTCTGTGGCTTTCCGGTGTCGATCATTTACCTCGCAGCACGCTCACAGGACACATCAAAACCTTGGCTGCCCTATTATCGCTCCGGAGTTATGGTAAAAAAATCCATTTTGCAAATCTTGGCCGATTATCGGTAACCATGCAAAACAAACTTTTAGTGTATCGTCGCGTACTAACCCCTGTATTGGGCAAATACAATGAATAAATACCTACAAACTTGGCGCTAAGTACAAACACAATTAATCCACTTGCAGTTTCCTACAAGGTGTCAGCACGAGGTTAAAACCGGGCGTAATCAGTTACATATATCCCAAATTAGATAATCTGCTATGGAAGGCCGAGCGTGTCAAATACGTGTTGGACATTGGACAGGTACTTTAAGTGAACGTAAGAAATTTTGTTCTTCTTTAATTTCAAATATAGTCTTCTGCGCCAGCAAAGAGACACCATGTGGGACCTAGGGGACGTAGATATTTTGAAAATGCCCCCACCAGGCGATCCTCCCTCTATCTGAGGAAATACACCCTATTGAAGAAGGTTAGTGACTAACTGGCATGACTTCAAATAGATAGGTGAAAAATAAATGCAATGCCTACATGCTTGTCCTGCGTTAACCACTTTCCAGGCCATAGAAATATACCAGACGACAAGAACAGATATATTTCTGGATATATCTGCGGAAAAAACAAGTCTCTGCTATGGTACCCCTCCCATGCTGAGCAAGTATGGCACCACCAACACCCTCCCTGATAGCGTCACCAACAGACTGAAGAAGGAGGGTATTGCACTGCCAGAGGTGAATTACATTTCTTGCCAAAAAGACTTTCACAGTGGGTAAATAAACGGCCTACACAATGGCGTATTCAAAAATTTTTAATACCTTAATATTTTCAGTTCACGGAGCAAGCACATTCAGATCTAGCGGACAACAATGCCACTGAAGGTAACATGGACCTGCAGGCAGACAGCCCCAATCCCTCAACCAGCCACGACATGAACAATAAGGTAATGATTGTAAACATGGCTGCATTAGTAGGGTCCAGATGGGAAAAACATTAAGATCCGCTATGGAATTTATACATGTATATAATCCTACGTGGTCTACACAATTTACAGATGGAGGCCTACACACAGACCATGGAGCCTGGTATACAACATGACTCAAATACTGGAGCCAATGTGGACCCACAGGCAGAAACCATCGAGGAAGGAGTCTGTCGTGTATGCAACAAAGACAGTGGCACCTCTGACTGGTTGGCTTGTGAGGTGTGCCCCAGTTATTGGGTGCATCTCTCATGCCTTGGTGTATGTGTGCATTCAAGCACGAAGTGGCCAGTCTTTGTCAAGAAATTTACATTTGTTTGCCCACAGCATAGGACAGTAAAGACTTGTTGAGTATGTGATTATCTGTGTTTATTAACTTTTTAACTCATTTATCATGATTAATGAGATATCATTACTCATGATATATCTTGTCACGCAATGACTATATATAATTAGTTATATTTGTCCCCTGTAAACTCCTTTGCACATGTATAAACTAGTCATGTCCATCAGTAACCAAAAGCATAGTAAAAGTCGTGACCACATTGCAGCTATAACCAGAGTGCCCATATGCTGCCAGTTTCCTGTGTATATATTGTGCTAGCAGCCCGTTCTCCTATTTTCAATTATAGCCTACATGCGAGACCACGCATGAAAAGGACATTTGAATAATGACGTAATCGCTCGAATTGTTTGGGTCTATTGCATGGGAGGAGGAAGATGTGAGATGCTTGTGAATGCCTTTACCTTGCATGTGCGTCAATGGTTACATTGATCCATACAGTATGCACCAACACCATCTATTGCACTCATTAGAGCGTATTGTGTGCATATGAAGTACAGTAGTGCATGTGGGTGATCAGGTGTAACTGTTGTTACAATGGTGAACATTAGGTGCACTGTTGGCACCATGAGAGATGCCTCTTGCTGTGCCCATGTTGCTCGCAGAAAGTAGAGTGCGCTATATTCCTATAAATCTGACTCTATATACCTAAACATCTTCTGCGTCACTCATGATGCCTGGATCATCCTGCTTCTTTTCCAGATCTGCCAACATACCTTCCAGTTCGTCCCGAAATGACAACAGACATTCCTTCGATTCCTTATTGATTGCTGATTGATAGACGGATCTAAAAGATATATAAATGAATTGCGGATTGTCACCAATAAATTTGCCTTATTGCTCCAAATTATGGTTACACTGTATTTGTGGCTTTCCATGATTACGATTGTGAGGAATAATAATTATAATAATAATAATCATACTAACAGTAGTAGTAGTAGTAGTAGTAGTAGTAGTAGTAGTAGTAGTAGTAGTAGTAGTAGTAGTAGTAGTAGTAGTAGTAGTCGGATCATGATTTACATTGTATCAATTTTTCCTTGATTCAGGTTAATAATCGCATAGTGGTCATGAAACCTTGTGGTATGATATGCAAATAATACATACTGTAGTTGTTTAGCCAGTTGGCCATCCATGATCTCAATGGTGTGCATTGTGTCATTAATGTTTCGAACAATGGTGTTTTTCCTGTTTTCCCAACAGCAACGTAACTGATGATACCACCGACCTGCACCCAGACATCTCCAATCCCTCAACTAGTCATGCTGAAAAAAAATCCTTGAACAATAAGGTAATGATTCTTAACATGGCTACATTAGCAGGGTCCAGATAGGAAAAAAATTGATCCGCTATGGAATGTATACATGTATATAATCCTACATGGTGTACACAATTTACAGATGGATGCCTACACACAGACCATGGAGCCTGTGACACCACAAGACTCAAAGAATGGAGCCAGTGTGGACCCACAGGCAGACACCATAGAGGAAGGAGTTTGTCGTCTCTGCAAGAAAGACAGTGGGACCTGTGACTGGGTGGCCTGTGAGGTGTGCACAAATTATTGGGTGCACCTCTCCTGTGTGGGAGTGTGCATCCTGCCAACCACCAAGTGGGCATTTTTTGCCCCAAAATTCAACTTTGTGTGTCCCCAACATGTCCAAATAAAAGCCTCTTAATTACGTGTGTGATAGTAACTAATTATCTTAACTACCAACGGCACACTGGAACAGGAAATATTAGAGTGCAGTCTCCATCTTACAGTATGGTGCCCCAATGCCAAATCACACATAAATTCAGGATATTATGTATGTGAAGGCCTATATGATTTGTGCGCACGCCTAATCAGTACATTTCCAATTCCATACAGAGCGTCCACATACGTGACTAATGGCTCTTGAACACGTCCCCGATATACATTGAAACAAAAACTTGCTGCAAATTCCTCATCTCCAATAAAATATCACCAAAAATAACAAAAATCTTTACTGCTAGTCCATGGAAGGTGACTGATATCCATGATAATATGTAATGCTTTGGCGAATGCTGTTCATATTAACTCTTGAAGCCTTATTAGTCCATATAACGTCTTCTACAATTGGCCTCATTTTGTTCTCCTGTCAAATGTGCAGAGTGTGTGCACTATTTATGTTGATGTCACACCAAAACCTTGTATAGTGCAGCCTTTGTCCTCCAAGCAGTGATGTGGCTTGTTCCTTAAGTATAAATTATAGAATTGTAATGTGTAGCTATACTTCCTCATCACTCTGCACTCCTCCCTCCTCACTCTTATTCTCCAATTCAGCCAGAATACTCTCGAGTTCATCGAGAAAAGCCAAGAGGCATTCCTTGGAGTCCTTGTTAATGGCTGACTGATATACTGATCTAGGATATGTGGTAAAGAAATGTGACACGTTGCAATATACATAGCTAACCATTGTCAAAGCATTTGCTCAAATTGTGTTCCTAATTACTGACGTAAATGTGTTTCATCTTCTACATCCTCGTAATTTTGTTTTCTCTTACAGCTACATGGGCATGGTCACTGACCATTGCCTTCTCCTTGTTATGAAGGACATTATTATTTATATTAAGAATCCCAATATTAACGTTCCATTATTATTGGGCAACACATAATGTTGGTGGCAATTACATGCCCAGTAATGGTTCCTCCAGAGTGCTGTAATGCTCCTAATTATTACTGTGCTTGACCCATCCAGATATAATACATTACAATAATACATACTGCAGTTGTTTGGACAATTGGGCATCTAGGATCCCAAGTGTGTGTAGTGTTTCTTGGACTGATTTGACGATGGTGTCTTTGCGCTTGCCAGCCAACTTGACTTGCTCCGGTGTCACAGAGATATGGGTAAGCTGTGCCTTGCCTCCTGCCGCAAAGTAGGCTTTGCGGTTCCCTACAGCCAACTCACATATGCGACCCATACTTTCATGTAGATTTTGGCCACGGACACCCTGCAAGTGATCATTGCTACTGTTGAAGCATGGGGCAGCCATCATAATCTTGCGGAACTCTTCCTTTTCCACCGAATAAGTGTGTTGCCTTGAGCTGATATTCGTGGAGGTTGATTGGCGAACAAGCAGCTGAAATAGGTATGTCGGTGAGTTTTATCTTTCATGCACAGACATGATTGGTGAGCGGCATAACAATGGTGACCTCTGCATGTACCCCTAATTAAAGTCATGTATGTCAGGCAAACAAGATACCAAACCATTCGCCTGGCTGAGGTGGGAGGATACCTCCCCAGTTATTATGTATACATAATGTCCAAATAATATTTTAGGTACGAAATGGTAAGGACACCTATACCTCAGAATGCTACCGGTATTGTCTCATGGATATTTACTACTTAACCCCACCCCCTCCATCGCTCCTCCTACTATACACACCTTATCAATTTTCTCCACAACGCGACAGCTACGTTTCCATTGTTCTTCTGAGGGTACTCCCGGGGGTAGACATTTCTTACATCGCCTATTTCTTCCCTCAAGGACAAAGTCTCCCCCCTCCAGTTTCCCCCTGTTCTCTGTGGACTTAAACGACTCATGAGTCTGCAGGAATTCCCTAATAGGTTCGGGGGCTTTAAGTCGGGTAACTGTATCCCTGTAATACAGTGTCATGTAGGTTGTCATGTTGCTGACAAAGAAGAGCTCTGATAGGGTACAGCGGGACCATAACATTTCGCCACTACAGCCCTCACGAGTGGCCTGCCGATACCGGAGAAGGCTGAGGCCATATCTTAGTGTTAGTGTGGACAGGATTTTCAGGGATGGGTTGGCGTGGGTGTTCAGAAATTCCATGGCACCTCTGGCCGTTGGAAGAAGCCCTTGTTCCCGGCTGCTGGCTGCATATGTTTCCAACAGTACACCCATGCTGGTGTGTATGAAGATAAGCAGCATCTGCCAAGACTTGTGGTAATCACTTGCCTTCAGGGCATATGCCAGGGCCTTAGGGGTTTTGAAGCCCAAGAGCTGGGCCAGCTGCTCCAAGCCCAGGGGCCACAGCAGCTTGAAAAGGGCCCGCAGCACATTCATTTCAATGTGTCCTGGGCCTGGGAGCAGTAAAATATTGTGCAGTTGAGGTGTCGAATCTCTTAGACGGTGTGCCAACACATATGGCACACCATCAGAGCCCACAGCATACCAGGCCCTAGGGCCATGAGCCTGGATATGCTGCAGAACTTCATGAACCCTGCCATACGAGTTGGGGTTGACCAGGCAGGGTTCTCCCATTACCACCTGGTCCATTGGTCGCCTGTCCTCAACCACCGTTGGCAACTTGATTTCCCCATGTCGCATAAAATGCTGGACGACCTCCATCTGTAATGACCTGTAAAATTAAAGGCAAACATGTGTGCACACCATCCTCGCACACCACAAATAGCTGAGTGCAATGGACCCTCTTGTCCAAACAACCCGGGACTTCAGCTGGCCTGGGAATGTGTATTTCGGCATGCAGATATGTTGCGAGGCTCGATCGCCATCATTTATACTTTGCCTTGTCTTGCTTCCAGGAAGGCCTGGTTGAATGTAGCCTTGTAAAGGCATCCAATCCCTTGTGTAACAATTGAACCTCATACACGAGCGCCAGGCACAGCTGTCATCCCGAGTCGCTGGGGAGGGCACATTGTCTGTTCACAATGACATGTCATTAATGCCGAAGCTGTAGGTACATTTTGCAGTTTGTATGAAAATTACATCCGGATATAAGAGAATGACAAAATAAACAGGTGAAGCAGATATACCGTAAGGTCTCTTCTGAATGTTTCTGCAATTCCTCGAATTGAGCGTGGTGGGACTGTTCCAGGTTGAAGTGTGGCAGCCAGAGGGATGGGGATAGGTGAGGTTGGTGTTGAAGAGTGCTTGTGTTGCGTGCATGTATGTGTATGATTGTGGTGATGGTGGAAGACTTAACGGTGCTGTTCAGTGATACATGGTGTGTCTTACCTACAACTTGGTTATTATCAAAGAAACTAATTATGTCAGTGTTGGGTGTGGGTAGAGGTACTTTGCCTTGCTCATTCAGCCATTTGTGTAGTGCCGTGTAAGAACCAAAGGGGCCAAATTGTCCTAAAATGTGTGAGGTCGACTTAGATTTAGAATGAAAATATGCTAGGATGTGTGCCTTAAATGATGTTGGTCCAATGAAGCTACGGTTTCGTGCATGGTACATGTTTTCTAAAGCCAGTGCATATGATTGTTGTCTGGTGTCATGAGGGGATGTGTCTGTGGAAGGTAATGTGCATGCTCCTTCAATAAAACTTTTAACTACTGCATTGGATTGCTGTAACAGTGCTGATGTGGTATCCTGTGCGAGTGTATTTTTATACAGTTGACCTATCTGTAATGATTCAGTGTAGAGTGATTGATTTTGTGTCTGTCCTAAGGCTTGTGCAATGTGTGCTAGCTGTTGTTGTGAGTAGTAGCCTTGACTGATTTTGCTAACTAAGTCATTAATTTCTGTATCTGTTGTGCTATCGGTGGAAGTGCTGGCTTTA